>Ga0172373_10000058_pt1 | contig 148768 bp, 142 predicted proteins | sample Lak10m_2_FD_114546 | JGI IMG/M metagenome (GOLD analysis project Ga0172373, IMG submission 114546) | Freshwater microbial communities from Kabuno Bay, South-Kivu, Congo - kab_092012_10m | ecosystem: Environmental > Aquatic > Freshwater > Lake | place: Democratic Republic of the Congo... | reverse complement strand
CTGATAACCAGGCCTTAGAAATTGCTTTTGAAAATATTCATGCCATTCTTTCATGTATTTTTTATCTTCAATTGAGGGCGGCTTGATAGGCTTTCCACTTGCTAAAAATAAAATGGCCATTTTTTCTTTACTGTAAGTTTTTCTCTTTTTATAAAAAAGCAATATAAAAGGTACTAACCCACAGAGAAAAAAAAATAATATTGAATCCGCGATACCGTGTAAAATATTTACTATTTTTTTCATAATGTTATTTATTATACTGAAAAACTTGATAATACAAATGCCTATCTCTCAATCTAAAAGAAGAAAATGCTGTATTAGGAAATTGCTTAAGGATTTTTCTCACAGCCTTTATCGCATAAAAATTTTTCAAAATTGAATTCAATAAACCAACATCGTGCGCGAGAACATATTCTGTATATTCATCCTGATACCATGATTCGCGCAATAAAGAAAAATCTTTTTGAAAGTATTTTTTTAATGCTTCTTTTTGCCTTAAGACTAGGTAACTGTAGTCATCAAATTGTGTTCTTATCATTACTCCAATAGTAGGAGCTACATTTCCTGATAATATAACAACAGCGTTATCATTTAGATAAGGCTTAAGCTCAGAAATAAGTTTAGACATATCCAAACAAAACATTGAGCATGCAACCATAAAAACATAATCAAATTTTTGCCTTATTTTATTTTCATTAAATACCTTCGCCAGACTGTCTTTATTAAAGTCAAAACGAACAGCATTTAACTTTAAGTCATCGTTAGCAAAATTTACAGCTTTTGTATTGATTTCTGTCATTAATGCATAATTACAGAAAGGCTTAAAATTTTTCAAAAAATGTCCGCTACCTCCACTGATATCAAGTATATTCTTATGCTCTAAATTATTTATGTAGCTAGAAAAATTCCTCATAAACAATTCGTAATTTATTCTTGAAACTTTTTCATGCTCCTTTGAGGCAAAATAATCATAAATATTATCTTCATTTAAATCTTTTGATTTCTTAAGATGAGGAAAAGGCAGCATTGACAATGGGTAAATAGCACGTTCAGCGGAAAAAGCTGCACCACACTTATTACACATAAACCATTTTCTCTTATATATAATAATACTTCCTAAGTTTTTTGAATCATTGCATTCGCAGCATTTTATCATTTTTTAATCTCTTTTCTTATGGTTGGCAAATAATCCCCGTACACATGATCATTTTTTTCAAAATATTCTAAAGTAATTTTCTCATTTTTTATCACGACTTTCCCTATTAATTTTCCGGGTGAACCACCTATTATGGAATAGTCCTCCGTATTTTTATTTACAAAAGTATTAGCACCAATATTAATGCCAGCTTTTATGACTGATTGAGAGCCAATATAAGTGTTATTGCCAATCTTTACAGCAGCTTTATAAACGCTTTCCATCCCGCCAGAAAACACTCTCATAAAAGTATCATGAGTATATATATGAACGCCGGCAGATAATTCATAAAAATCACCAATTTTAATGCACCCACCCGAACCATCTAAAATTACATAAGGCCCTATTCAAACTTTCTTGCCGGCTTGTACAGATCCGAACAGTAAGGCGCTATTATAAATACTAGAATCTTCACCAAACCCTAATCGTTTTGCTCGCTCAAATCGATCAAATAATCCATCCTGAAATGGCAAGCTTCTATCGTAAGTATCGCGTAAATATTTCTCTTGCTGAGCATATATTTCTATCAATAAGTTTTTTTAAGCTTTCGTTATTCATAGGTACACAAATCTTGTAAGATCAAACTTTTAATTGATGGAACGATAATACTTAGCTGTTTCTAATATGCCTTCATCTAAATCTACTGTAGCTTCAAAATCTAAAAATGATTTAGCTTTGGATACATCAGGAACTCGTAATTCGATATCAGCCATTTCCTTTCCAGAAAACTTGATAATAGATTTAGAATTTAAGTTTTTACAAACCGCGTTTGCTAAACCATAAATTGTTGTAACGGCCCTTGCATTTCCAATATTAAAAGTTTCACCGATTGCTTTTGGGTTAGTCATACATCGCATTAATCCATCAACCATATCATCTACATAACACCAAGCTCTAATTTGCGTACCATCACCGTGAATAAAAATATCTTCATTTTTAATAGCTTTTTGAATAAATATTGAAAGAGCTCCTTCTCCTACCTGGCCTGGACCATAAACATTAAAAGGGCGCAAAACAGTACAAGGTGTCCCAAATTCTTTAAAATAGGCTAAACCTAAATGTTCATCTGCAAGCTTTGACACCGCATATGTCCATCTTGCTTCTCCAACAGCACCAATAACAGCACTATGACTTTCAGCACTTTGGAAAGCCTGGCTTCCAAAAATTTCGCTAGTAGAAAATAACACAACTCTTTCACATGGAAGACTTAACTCTTTTATTATATTTAATAGATTGGCGGTCCCCAGGATGTTAACTCTTAAAGTATTTGTGGGACTTTTAATCACTGAATCAATTCCAGCAATAGCAGCACAATGAACAACATGTGTAGGAGAAAATTCTGCCATAGCCTTTTTTAAACTATCGGAATCAAGTATGTCTCCTTTAATAATGGTTATATTTCGATTTTCATTTTTATCACGAAATTTTAGAGCATCGCGCAAAAAATTATCGTAAATACATATTTGGTTATCTTTAGATAGTGTTTGGGCCAACAAGCTCCCCACAAACCCAGCACCACCTGTTATAAAAATTCTTTTGTTATTTAGCATCTGTTTTCCTTTTTAAAACCGCTGGAATTCCCGCTATTATCGAGTTTTTTGCAAAATTAGAATCTTCTAAAAGAACGCTATTAGCGGCAATTATGCAGTTGTCACTTATCCGAACCCCCAATAATATCTTGGAATCAAAACCTAGCCATACGTTATTTCCTATAATAATTTCTTTTGCCCTGATGCCTTGTAAACAGAAAGGCTTATCTGGAGCTTCTATAATGTGGGAAGTCGTACATATTTTTGATCCAGCACCAATCAATGCATAATCCCCAACAAGTAACCCCTTTAATCCTACCAAAATAGAAGATCTACCTATGTAACTACAACTTCCTATTGAAATATCGCTGGGATACTTAAACTGAACCTTTGCACAGATGCGAGTCCCCTTACCTATTTTCTTAAAAAATAGCCGATAAAAAAATGGTCGTATTTTATCAAAAATACCGAACTCGTGATTCATTAATAACGCTTGAACACAATAAAATAACCCGTCACTAATTTTCATTGAAACACATCTTTAAATTTACCAGATCTATGCCAGTTGAATGCATAAGCTACAGAAGTACAATTATTTGATTTTTGATCTGCCTGTTGAAAAAATGGCTCTTTCCCCAAAAATTTTGCCAGTTTTTTAGATAAATCATAAATTGAAACTTTGTAAGATGAGGATAAGTTATGAATTGCTTTAGAGTTATTATTACATAAAAAATCTTGCAATATGCATTCTGCAATATCTTTTACATGAGATAAAGAAAGTATAGGACCACCATTGCTATTCAGCTTTATAGGCATTTTATGCTTGATCTTGTAAAGCAAACCAGGCACAAGTCTAGGAACCTCTTGACCAGGACCATAAGAAAAAAATAATCTTAATATGTTAAGGTCTTTTTTCCATTTAGCTATAAACAAATTTTCTTGATTTAATTTTGAAACTCCGTAGTTTGTTTTAGGAAGGCATTTTAAGCCCACATACCTATCTTGATCATATTCACCATAAACTGCACCTGATGAAAGAGCTATTATTTTTTTTACATTTTTGCTATTTAAAAAATCACATAACATGCTAACAGGATCTTCGTTCACTATTCTTAGCTGCTCAATGTCCTCACAAATTTTTCCGGCAGCAAAAATTACTTGCTCAATATTATCCGGAAAAATTTTCCAAGTATTAGGATCACATAAATTGAACTGCTCAGAGTTAAAGCAAATATGCTTATATCGATTTTCCAACATTGTTTGTGAAATTGCTCTCCCAATAAAACCATTACCAATGATTACAATAGACATCGTTTTATTGTAGCTGCATAGTCTTGTGAAAATTTCACATATCCGCTCATAGGCAAGCTCAACACTTCATTTGCTAATGACTCACACACAGGAAGAACGCCTTCGTTAGCAGTTGGATAATGCTTATAAGCCGTTTGTAGATGAAGCGGTTTCACATAATACACCATGGTTGGAATACCTGCATCTTTAAGCTCAGCAATTAGCTTATCTCTATCAATATGTTTTGGTAGTCGTATCGTGTATTGCGCCCAAGCAGACGTTGCGCCCTTCATAACAAAAGGGACTCGTACCACATCTTTTAACGCATCATCATAAGCATCAGCAGTTTTTTGACGCGCAATTAATTCCTCAGGAAATATTTTTAATTTTTCCAACAAAATAGCAGCCTGAATAGTATCCAAGCGACCATTCATTCCAATGCGCACGTTATCGTATTTATCAGATCCTTGACCATGCACGCGAAGCGATTTAATAATTGCAGCAAGCTCATCACTATTGGTAAAAATAGCTCCTCCATCCCCATAACACCCTAAAGGCTTTGCTGGAAAAAAGCTTGTTGTTGCCATATCACCAATATTTCCAACTTTATAATTTTTATAAGCTGCACCAAAACTTTGAGCACCATCAGCCATAACCCACAAATTATGGGCATCAGCAATTTGTTGGATTGCATCATAATCTGCTGGTTGCCCGAACAAATCAACCGGAATAATTCCAACAGGATTAAACCCTAATTTCCTAGCTGTTTGAATCCCTTGTGCTAGACTTTTTGGATCAATATTATATGTGTCTTCCAATGAATCAATAAAAATTGGCGTTGCCCCCATCCAAGCAACCACTTCAGCAGTGGCTGCAAACGTAAACGAAGGCACCAAAATAGCATCATTTGGTTTTACATTTTTAGCCATCAACCCTAAGCCCAATGCATCTGTACCATTAGCGCAGGTAATTGCATGTTTAACCCCACAAAATTCCGCTAACTGCTTTTCAAATTCGTAGACTTCTGGCCCCATAATATAAGTGCCATGATCCAGAACACGCTTAATAGCCGCGTCAACTTGAGGGCGAATTTGTTCTTGTTGGGCTTTTAAATCAATAAATTGCATTGGCCTTACCTTATATCAAGCTATTTTGTTATTAGTATTACTTTTATCATTTTCAATCAGATTTCCATCAACGATTTTGTATTGGCATCTTTCTCGTGGGCAAATAAAATCTTCTCCAAGTTTCTCACCAGCATGACTTACCCACCCCATTTGTTTTGCAGGATTACCAACCATCACTGCGTGAGGCTTGACATCTTTTGTTATCACGGCACCAGCACCAATTAAGCTGTAAGCACCTAAACGATTACCACATACTATTGTTGCGTTCGCCCCTATTGTCACACCACGTTCTACATAAGTAGGACGAAACTCATCTTTACGTTCTACCTCTGCGCGTGGGTTATGAACATTAGTAAACACGCAAGAAGGACCACAAAAAACACCATCTTCTAACACAACCCCCTTGTAAAGACTAACGTTATTTTGCACTTTACAACGATTACCCACCATAACATCCGGACCAATCATAACGTTTTGACCGATAACGCAGTCCTCACCAATTTTTGTGCCTTTAATAATATGAGAGAAATGCCAAACTTTTGTGCCATTTCCTATTTCACATCCTTCATCAACAATGGAGGTTTCATGCACAAAGTAAGGCAGAATCTCATCATTCAAGACAATATTTGTGGCTGAATACAAGGATTTTTGTGCCGCATCTAATACCCGAAGCACTCGCAATCCTTCAAAACCATCTGTACGCGGTTTTTGATTATTTTTAATGCTTTCAATAAAATGCTGACATTCAAGCTTTAAAGGCTCTTCAACTGCCAATGGCACATGTATAACATCTGCTTTTTCAGGTATTGGCAGGCCGTCAACCCAGGTAACCTGATGAGGGTAAATTTTTAGTTTTTCCCCCCAAGGTAAACTATCGTCAAACACAGCCATGCCACGATCACCAACAACGACTAATTTTTGCTCCTTATAAGGGTGCAACCATGAGACAAAAATGTGTGCTTGCACGCCATTTTTAAAATGCATATGTGTAGTTGTTACATCATGAATGCGTGGGTTAAGATGACAAGCACCAGTAGCGTAAAGCCTCTCTGGCAAATCCCCAACCAAGCCCAAAATCATAGAAATATCGTGTGGGGCGAAACTCCACAGAATATTCTCCTCATTGCGAAATTTTCCAAGATTAAGACGATTGGAATAAATATATTGAAGACGTCCAAGATTACCTTTAGCAATTAGATTTTTAAGCTCTTGAAATGCGGGATGGTATTGTAATAAATGCCCAACCATAAGCTTACGGTCGACTTCAACGGATAGATCGCATAATTTTTGAGCCTCATCGATTCTTAAAGAAAGGGGCTTTTCCACAAATACATGTTTACCAGATTTAAGAACTCTTTGAGTCAAATCAAAATGTAGAGCTGCAGGTGCCGCCACAACAACGCCATCACAGTCACTTTTTAAAACCTGGTCAAAAGTTAGAACTTGCACCCCATAAGTTTGAGAGGCTTTTTCCGCGAGCTCCTCACTTGCGTCACAGACGGAATGCAATACTTCAAGTTCTGCAAAATTACGAACAAGATTTTTACCCCAGTATCCACAACCAATTACCGCTATTTTAACGTTGACCATAAATTACACCATCTTGCTTCTTTCGAGTTCATTATATTGAGTGACTTCTTTTATTTGCCCTTTTTCCATCACAATAATTCGATCGCAATCTTTTAAAGTTGTTATCCTATGAGCGATCATTATTACAGTACGATTTTTGCTAACAGAATTAATAGTTTCCATCAGCTTTTCCTCTGTTTGATTGTCAAGTGCAGAGGTGGCCTCATCAAAAACCAAAACATCTGGATTATGATACAAGGAGCGCGCAATAACAATTCGTTGACGTTCTCCTCCAGATAAGCGAATACCTCGTTCGCCTACGATTGTTTCCGCCCCTTTCGGCAAGCTATCAATAAGTTTACGCAACTGCACCGCATTTATCACAAAATTTAGCCGCTCTTCGTTTATTTCTTTTTCTCCAAAAGCAATATTTGCCGCGATTGTATCATCGATTAAATAAATGCTTTGGGAAACATATCCAATTTTTTGATGCCACTGATAAGATCTTACAGTGAATTTGCCATCAACAAGCGCTTCTCCTTTATAAGGCTTTAAAAGACCTAAAATAATATCAACTAATGTAGATTTTCCTGAACCAGTTTTCCCAACTATTCCTATACTTTCACCTTTTTTTATACAAAGAGAAATATTTTGCAAGGCATCTTTTTCCATATTAGCGTATCGAAAGAAAATATCTTTTAGCTCAATTATTTCGTTAAATTGAAACTCAGGTATATTGAGGTAATTTTGCTTAGCAGCCGTCTCATTATACTCCTGATATACCCGAACAATGGAAGGAACACTGGATTTCAAAGTATTTAATTGATTAATCATCCTATTTAAGCCAGGCATTAAACGGAATCCAACGTAGAGATATCCACCTAATACCCCAATCATCTGCAGTGGAGTACCGTGAACTAAGCACAAAATTGCGATAACCAAAACGAAAATTCCAACAAATAACGTTTCAATAACTAGCCTTGGCATGGCATTTGTTGCTGTTTGCAATGCTTGAGCATGAGACCTTTTTTGTGAATAATACTGATAAACATCGATAAAAATCTGACGCTTTCCAAGCAATACAATATCTTTAAAACCATGAAAAAATTGCGCTAAATTTTGACCACATAACAAGGAAGATTCTTGCAAATGCTTGCCCCATTTATAAAATTTTGGCATCAATCCTTTTACTAGACCCCACCCGCAAATCAGCCCCACCAAAAAAATCACGAAGAATAATGAAGGGTTCATAAGCACGACCATAATAACCAAAAATAAAAAAACCATGCTCTCAGACATAATCATAGCAACCGACATCATCCCTGCAGAAAACATCAGCTCAGCATCCCCCCCCACAACAGCAGAACCAAGTGAGGAATTCCGCGTCAGATAAAATGCATAATCTAGTTCAGCATATCTTTCCAATAACCTGCCCTTAAATTGATAATTCATTTTTTGCACAGAAAAATTTTGATAGAATGCTTCCACAGCCGCAATTATGTTTTTAATCAAATACAACACACCCACACTAATAGCCAAGTAAAACACACTGCGTTGCGCTGATAAATCATCAGCTAAACCTATCATTGCTAAATATTTTCCCCCAAGTTCTGGCTGATTTAACACTTGAACAAAAACAACAATGATAGAGGCAGTCGCAACTTCGAAAAGAGATGAGCAAAGAGCAAAAGCTATAATTCCAAGCCATTTTACTTTTTCTTCTTTTGTCAGTAAACAGCGCATTTTTTGAATTGCAGACAATATTGAAGACGACACCTTATTTCACCATAACTACCGCAATCTGGGTGAAATCACCGAGACTGAAAAATTTTTACTTGAGCACCCATGCCCAGAAAACTTAATATTATGCTGCCTCAACAACATAAGCTGGGAGAGCTGTTTTCATTTCTCTTCCCAAAAATTCCCCTGCATCTTAATCTAACCATACGGACCAAAGGTTTTTCACAGAACAAAATAAACCTATGCATTAACATCATAATTTTATTTCTTTTCTTGACAAAACAACATCGCCTATGGCTAAAACTTTAAGATCATCGCAAGAGATAGGGACAAGTAATGGCTCTCCAGCAGATTTTTTTCCTACACGCCACACTTTAAAACCATTCCTTTTGAATATGTCAGCAAGTGCATTGGGATCCGTTCCTTGATTTTGAAGATGTTGATGAATCCATTCAATCATCAAAATGATATCTGGATTATCTTCAATAAGTCTTTTTGCACCAGCAATAATTTTACCTTCGCAACCTTCCGCGTCAATTTTAAGCAGATCAATTTTTTGGCGACCAATTTCATCATCAAGCTGAACAATCTGGATTTTCACAGATTGAGAATCTGGAGATGATACAAGGTGGCCACCTCCAATATTTAGCTCACCAAAAGTCAAATACGTTTCACCTTTAATATCGCCTGCCGCCTTTTCATAAACAGAAATTACAGATCCCAATTGATTCATACCTATAGACATCTTTAAGTATTTTGAAACAGCAGGATTAGCTTCAAAAGCGTATACTTTCCCTTGAGGTCCAACCATTTTCGCCATGCGTAGAGTATGCACACCAAAATTTGCACCTACTTCAATAATATTGAAATTTTTCTTCACAAGCTTTTCAAGAACCCTTGTTTCATTACTATCCCAATGCCCTGCCAAACGTATAAACCAGCAAACACATCTATCATGCTTATTAACCACAATAGGCGTGCCGTCATCCAAAAATGAAATCAAATGGTCAGCATCAATATCTTTTCCATCCCGAAAATACTTTATATAAATATCAGCAAAAGCAGAACGAATAAAATAATCTTTGACGGCAGAAATATTTGTCATCATAGAAAACGCAACAACTACACAACCAACACCCAAAATGCCTAGAAATTTACCCTTCATTTTTTCTCCTATAGCTACCGCAGTCTGGGTGAAATCACCGAGACTGCAAAATTTTTACTTGGGTACTCACGCCCAGAAAACTTAATTCTATGCCGCCTCAACAACATAAGCTGGAAGAGCTGTTTTCATTTCTCTTCCCAAAAAATTAAGCAATAAATGAACGCGACCTTTATCATCTAAGCATTCAAATATTGCCTCTTGATCTTCAAAAACCCCTTCACAAACGCGCACCCTATCTCCTTTAATAAAAGACACCAAGCTTGCTATAGGAACAATCCCATTTTCCGTTTCTTGCCCCTTCAATTCATCGATCACTCTACAGGGAACTCGAGTTGGTTTCAAATCATTCGTCATTAATAAATGAGAAACACTCCTAGCTCCGTTAATGTTTCGCCATTGAGCACATTCTATATTCATCCCCACAAATATATAGCGCGGGAAAAGAGGCGCTACAACCTCTTCAATCTTCCTAGCATGTCGTCGTTTTTTTTTAAACTTCGGAGCATACACTTCATATCCCATATTCAACAAGTTCTGTTGCGCAATAGACTCCTTTAAAGGCTGAGTATACACAACATGCCAAGTAATCATGATCTAGCCCTGGAAATATGTAACAACACAGGAGAAAATAGGCGCGAATCCTCAACCCTTTCTTTGATATCGTCATAAGTTTTTTGAGGATTCACTACATCCGTTATTATTATCGCATCATAATTTTCAAAATCTGTAGCGGCGTTTGTTATTTCAACAGATATAGCAAGACTATTTGCCACCAATTGTGCAATATCCGACAAATCACCCGCCCCAACAAGAGCTATTTTTTCCACTGTTGCTTCTCGCACTTCTCAAAAATTTCTTCACACTGAGCACGAGCATCTCTAAAAAATGCCATAGAACGTGATAAATAATCTGTTACCATAAGGCTTTTTTCAGAGAAGCCCTGTGGCGTCAAAAAATATGTGATGCGCCGCGGAGAAATCTGCGAGGCCCTTACCCACCCTTTAGTAATGCAGCGCTTTAAATACTGATTCATCAAACCCAAAGCAATACCAAGCTCACCGGCTAAACCTCTCTGTGTAAACGAGGGATTACGCTCTATTTCACTCAAAAGCTGAACCATAACTTTTTGTTCTGTTTGTTCGCGAGTATTTTGAAAAGTAGGCATATAGTTAGGGTACACATGAATCAGTTATGTTCATGAACAAAACATAAATAGTTTATAAAAATTAGTCAAACATTTTATTAGGTATCAAGAAGAAAAACTTGAAAACAATACATCTTATTGCTATATCTTGTAAGCAAAGTCTTACTGGTCTGATTATTGTCTATGACACAAGACGTAAAAAATCTACAAAATATATATGCACGCTCAGCACGCCGCAAAGAACTATTCAATGGCCGAACTAAAATATTGTTCGATGGCCCTGAACCAGGCACTTTGGTCTTATACTTTAAAGATAGCTTAGATCAAGAAGCAGATATTCAGGCATCCAACGCACATGGAGCTCTTAATAATCGTTTTTCCGAGTTACTTATGCAACGCCTCAACCAAATTGGCGTTGAGACGCATCTAATTAAAAGATTAAATATGCGAGAGCAACTAGTCCGATTTGCTGATCCTCTACCTTTTCGCTTCCGCGTTCATAACATTGCCATCGACTCCTTATCCATATTATTTAACTTAGAAGCTGGCACTGTACTTAGTGAGCCTATTATTGAACTTTATGTGAAAAATACGAAAGGGGAGCAAGTAGTCATTGCTCCTCAGCACGTTTATTCTCTTGGCTGGGCCCAAGAAGAGGAGCTTGAAATATTATTCAGCGCTATTCGTCGTATTAACGATTTCCTGCTAGGGCAATTTCTAGCACTAAACCTTCGCCTTGCAAATTACTGCCTAGAATTTGGTCGAATTTTTACTCAAGATTTTTTTGAAGCATCGAAGCTAATTCTTATCGATGCTTTTGGACTAGATTCCTCATCGATTCTCGACGTCCAATCTGGGGAGCGTTTAGATTCTGGTGTGGGAGTAGGAACAAACTGGAATGGGTGCAAAGAAGTAGCAAAACGTTTTGGGTTACTAGAATATCTACAAAATGAAAAATCAACACAAGAAGCAGCATAAATCATGCCCATTTTAAAATCAGATTTAGAACACATATTAAAAACTGCATTCCCAGAAGGGGATGTTATTGTCAAAGATTTAAGGAACGATAACGACCATTACTCTATCGATATTAAATGCGCTAGCTTCCATAACCTGAGCCGCATACAACAACATCAGAGGGTTTACAATGCACTCAAAGAATGCAATATTCACGCTCTATCAATAAAAACACATTCTATTTAGAGGAACACATGAGCGACGTACACCAACAAATTGATGAATTAGTAAAAAATAATGATGTCGTGTTGTTTATGAAGGGCACTGCAGCTATGCCAATGTGCGGGTTTTCATCAACTGTTGCGCAAATTTTAAGCCAACTTAATATTCCTTACAGAGATATAAATGTTCTTATTGATCCAACTCTTCGTCAAGGTGTAAAAGATTACACCAACTGGCCAACCATCCCTCAATTATATGTTAAAGGTGAATTTATTGGAGGTTGTGATATTGTACGAGAAATGTTTGAAAATGGCGAACTGCAAGAACTTTTAAAATCAAATCATCTTCTGTAAATAATGAAAAATCCTGTTGGACGTGTTACCTTAAAATCTAAAAAAAAGAGAACTCAGTCCTCTCGTAATTGGCTCCTACGCCAACTCAATGACCCTTTTGTACAGCAAGCCAAAAAGACAGGATATAGATCTCGTGCGGCCTTTAAACTTATTGAAATTGATCAGAAATATAAAATATTAAAATCCGGCCAAATCGTCATCGATCTGGGAGCTGCACCTGGTGGCTGGACACAGGTAATTGCTGAAAAAATAAAAAATCATGGTAAAGTAATTGCGCTTGACCTACAAGATATTGAATCATTTAACAACTCCAATGTTGTTATTCTAAAAGGAGATTTCGAAGAAGAATCGATTCAGCAAGAACTCACGAAACACATAACTGAAGCAGATGTGATTGTTTCTGATATGGCAGCCGCGGCATGTGGCATTCCTGCCGTTGATCATTTACGCATTCTAAACCTTTTAGAAGCAGCTTTAAACTTTACCCTTAGCCATTTAAAGAAAAATGGCGCATTTGTTGCAAAGGTTTTACGCGGAGGCACAGAAGGAGAACTCTTAAAGAAACTTAAAACACATTTCACCAAAGTTGTGCATTTTAAACCCGAATCAAGCCGGCAAGATTCGGCTGAAATGTATGTAGTAGCAATGGGGTTTAAAAGAGTCTAGTTGCAATAACACTTTTACCACTATCTTGGGTAAAATAAAAATAATAATAATTACATGGTCGTTTCATGAAAGCTGAAAATCTCCATAAGATTAACCAAATTGAGCAAGCTCTTACCTTGCTTCGGAGGCATCTTTGACTGGAATACTGCAATTAAAACATTAGAGGCATTAGACCAACAAGCAGAAACACCAACTCTTTGGGATGATCCAGTTACTGCTCAAAAAATTTTAAAAGAACGCGACAATTTAAAAAACGCTCTTGGTCGTGTATCAAAACTCAAACAAGATCTTGAAGATGCAATTACATTAATTGAACTTGCCGAAGCGGAAAATGACCAAGAAACAGAAGCAGAAACTGAAAAAGAGTTGGACATTTTATGTGTAAAAGCACAAAAACTTCAACTTGAAAGTTTGTTATCCGGAGAGGCAGATTCTTGCAACGCGTTTATTGAAATTAATGCTGGAGCAGGCGGTACTGAAGCCCAAGACTGGGCAGAAATGCTAGCGCGCATGTATACACGTTGGGCGGACAGCAAAGGATACAAATTAGAGATTCTTGATGAAAATCCTGGAGAAGAAGCCGGTCTCAAATCAGTTACGATTAAGGTAAATGGTTATCAAGCATATGGATGGCTGAAAACAGAAAGTGGCGTCCATCGCTTAGTACGTATCTCGCCTTATGACGCCAATGCACGTCGCCACACAAGCTTTGCATCAGTTTGGATATATCCTGAAATTGACGACAATATCGACATCCAAATTGAAGAAAAAGATTTACGCATTGATACTTATCGTGCTTCTGGTGCCGGCGGCCAACATGTAAATAAAACGGAAAGTGCAATACGTATAACACACATTCCAACGAATATCGTGGTTCAATGTCAAAGTGATCGATCACAACATCGCAATCGCGCTCAGGCTTATACTATGCTACGTGCGCGACTTTATGAGCTTGAGCTTCGTGAACGAGAAGCCAAAGCAAATGCTAATAGTAGCTCAAAAACTGAAATTGGCTGGGGACATCAGATTAGATCATACGTTTTGCAGCCATATCAATTAGTTAAAGATAATCGCACTGGGATGGAAAAAGGCAATACACAGGCAGTACTTGATGGAGATATTGATGTATTTTTAGAAGCAAGCCTCGCACAACGCATTGGCGAGAATTAAGAAACAGTCTTTAGCTCTTTAATCGAGGCTTCAAGTTTTTGAAATTCTTTTTGTTGCGCCATTATAATTTCTTTCAATAAATCTTTGACTTCCTGAATTTCTTTTTCCGCCTTCAGATTAATATGATAATCTTTTTCAGCACGTAGTCTATCTTTTGCCTCTTGACGATTCTGACTCATCATAATGATAGGCGCTTGAAGTGCAGCAAGGCATGACAATACAAAATTTAAAAAAATATATGGATATGGATCAAAGGGCTTAAAAATAAGCACCCATGAATTAAAAGCAATCCATCCAATCATTATTACCGTAAAAGAAATAATAAAAGTCCAGCTACCACCAAATTCCGCGACCTTGTCTGCACAACGCTCCCCCAAAGTTTTTGATTGCGTTATGTGAGGGTAAACTTGATTCATTGCATAACTCCATTTCCTTTTTCGGTAATATATTTTAACCAAAGTACTGAAATTTTTTCCAACAAACTATTTTGTCGGCTACGATTTTGCAGATTTTCAAATGGCATCATATACATTTCCAACTCTTGATTTTTACAGCAAAACTGAGGACCACCTTCGTTTACCACAACACATTGCCCGCATATACCTTGCATCATACATTGCATTGGGATATTAACATTAGCAATGATTTTCAATTCAGATTTTAAAATAGGCTTTAAAGCCTGCAGCTCTTTCGCAATGGATTCTTGCATTGGCGTTGAACCCATGACAAAGATTCTATCAATAGTTGGTAAAATTTTTTCATCGCGCAAAAGGTGCAATGCGTTAATTACGGTACCTTGGCTCTCACCAGAAGCAGCTTCATTATAGTACCACCACATTTTATCTGCAGTGACTTCCATTTCTTTTGCATGAGTTCTGTCAACGCTTGTGCGATATCCAGCTATCCAGTAAACCTTGTTCCCTTTTTGTTTTAAAGCTTGTGCCATATGGATCAAGGCTAAGTTAAAATGACCACCACCAATTAGCAAAACCTGCAGGTTAGATGAGATCTCCGTTGGCGTACCTAATGGTCCCATTAAAGAAATTTTTTCACCTGGCTTCATATACTTCACCAGCATTGAAGAGGTCCCTATTTCCACTATAATGAATGTAATAATTCCACTCACTGAATCAACACGAACTGGTGTGAGAGCTAATGCCTCCATACTTAGGCGCGTGCCATTAATAATTGAGGCAAGTGATTCAAAGTTTTGGAGTCTGTAAAACTGCCCAGCTTGAAACTCTTTTGCTGCCAATAGCGCTTTAACTTCCAATTGAATTAGATTCGGAGCCAAACGTTCTAGCTTCACCACTTCGGCTCTCAATGCGTTATATAATTCGCTTTTTGGCAGAGGAAGATTTGATCTCAGATTTTCACTGATTTTTTTATACCCATTCTTTGCACTAGCAATAGCTTTTACCACACTACCTGCATAATCAGGATGAGCATCCCCAAAGCTTAAAAATTTCTCATGCAGTGGCTCATGATGTGTTCCCACCGCCAAGATAATAGAATGTGCTGGAATAAATTTTTCTTGGTCTCCTTCTTTTACCCAAAGTCCTTTAACGCAATTCTTTTCATCTTTTTCAATACGTAAAGGCACAAGGTGATGCTCAAAAATAATCCCCTCTTCTAGGGCTTTTTCAACTTCTTCGTGGTTCAAAGAATAACTTGGGGCATGCGTAATATCAGATCTATAAATAACGCGAACTTCCGTTTCTTCACATGCTAAAAGTTGCTTCGCAGTTACATGATCTTGAGGCGTCCAATATTTTTGGACTTCTTTTTCATCGTAAGCTTTCAATAGCTCTGCATAACGATATCTAAATTTTTTCGCCTGCTCTTTATAATAAGCTTTAGCCTCAGTTGCTGCATCTATAGCTGTAAGCCCTCCTCCAATCACTAAAATTGGCCCTAAAACCTGAAGATTCGCCAAAGAATCATTTTTTGCTGCACCTGTTAATTGTAACGCCATTAGAAAATCACTCGCCAAACGCACACCTGAAGCAGAAGCACCGGGAATATTTAGAAGTTTTGGTGCTCCGGCACCAGTACATAAAGCCAATGCGTCAAAACCCAGCTGCTTATAATTCATTTCATTAATTTGACTTCCAAAACGCGTAGATCCAAAAAATTGAATATTTTCTCTGCGTTCAAGAAGCAAACGTATTATCTTTAAATAGTTCTTATTCCAACGTACTGTAATGCCGTATTCGGCCACACCACCGAAGCCGCTTAAAATACGCTCCTCCAGATTTTCATATAATATATTAACATCTTCGATAAGTTTTTTTTCAAGAAGCTCATTGGTTAATGGTTCAATTTTTGCACCATCAATACCGACAACTTTATGACCATCCCGACTTAAATAATGCGCAAGACTAAATCCTGCCGGCCCAAGTCCTACTACGAGCACCTGATATCCTGTTTCTGATGAAGGTAAAGGTTGAACTTTATTCAAAGGATTCCAACGTGTAAGCAAACTATAAATCTCAAAGCCATAAGGTAGATTTAATACAGTATTTAAAATGTTGGTTTCAACTCCTGGCGTATTCACAGGATCTTGTTTTTGAAAAATGCAAGCCTTCATACAGTCATTACAAATACGATGCCCTGTTGCAGCAACCATAGGATTATCTAACATAATCACCGCTAATGCGGCGATATTCATTTCTTTACGCTTGAGCTCATGCATTTGCGAAATTTTCTGATCTAATGGACAACCAGGTTTTGTAGAGTTTTGAGTAATCCCTGCACGGCAGCTATCTTTATTTTGGTGATGGCAAAGAATACAATAGTAAGATTCGTCAGCTGCTTTTTCTATTGAGCATCCCGGATCTGTTAATGAGAAACCTTCACGGTTACGAAGATTTGTAGTGATATAGCCTTTCTCTGTATTCGTTACATGCCGAAGTAAAAAATCTCCCTTTATTTTTTTGGGCGCATGAAAAAACTGATCAAATTTATGCTTTATTTGACCCTCTTTCGTTAGTACTGCCCATGCTGCATATTTCGCAAGATTTTCTAAATCTAAAGTTTTATGAGTAAGCGCTTCGAGTGCCTTTTCGGCAAATTCTTTTTGATTTGAAAAAGTATATAAATCTTTCCAACTATCTTGAGGATTAGAAAATTCTTTAAGCACATAACGCTGCAAAAACTGGCGTTTTGCATATGCTATTAAGCTATACTCTGATGCCTTAATATATTGCTCTGATAAAATGTCTTTAATACCCAGCTGATCTGCCAAGAATTCTTCTAAGTATTCCGCTAGTTCTACAAGCTCATTACAAGAATTTAATTCTTTTCCTTTTAGAAAGCTTAAAAAACTTTCATGTAATTGATCTAATCCGTGTAAGGAATATAGTGTGTTATAACATAGTTTCATAAAAATTAAGGGGCGCTTCTCGCACCCCTCATTTTAGCGTAATCACAGCTTTTTAAAAGTCTAATCACACTTCTCCTAGTTTTTGCTTTTGAGCTGCAGCTTTTACTTTCACTGAGAGAGCTCTTACTGCATATAACCAAGCAACAGCAACGACGGCAAATACTACAAAGGCAATTGGAGCAATTGAAACGACATCTTTTGTTGCAAATGCAATCAATAGCATGTTTTGCACAAAAGCACCGCCAGCCTTACCAGCACGACCACCAATAACGTCAACGGCAGCCTTACCTTTTGTTTTAAGCTCATCATCTAATGGGATATAAGCCATTTCCTTTGTTGGATCAAACAAGATATATTTAATCGCTTTTGAAACGACAACGATACCAAGCCCTATAAACATAGCAGCAGCAATCGCATGCGTATTAAACATTTGCAGAAGCGGCTCCATTAAACCTTCAGCCAAGATTAGACAGAAGAAGAAACCACCCGCCAACAAAATAACCAAAGGAGTAATCATTGCAGCTTTTGCCCAGCTTACTTTTCTTAAAATGTTTGAACCAACCGTCAATCCAAATAAGATTGTAAAGATACCTGTTGCTGTTGATAGGATTCCCATGTAGTAATTGAAAAGACCTTTATCGCCCGCACAGAATAAACCTAATTGGTTTTTCCATTGAACCTCAACTAAGTTAATTGTTACGCCATAAGCCATAATTAAAATAGCGATTAACCCTAGTTCAGGTGAATGCATAATAATTTTGAAGCTTTCCGCAAGCCCTGGCTTTTCTTTTTTCTTTTTCACAACAACTTCGGCTGGATCAAAATAAAGTTTATCTGTTAGAACTTCTTTGTGCATCCAACGATACATGTACATTGCTATAAGACCCATTAGAACAACTGATGACATCAAAAGATACAATGTCACTTGCCATGGATCTGTTCCTTCTGGAACCATATGCTTAATATGCTCTGAACAGTACATAACTGTTGGACCAGAAACCACAAGAGCTGCGTTTCCTATAACAGCAAACAATCCATAAAAGCGCTTTGACTCACGCATACGAACAACATGGTTTGCAAACTGCCAGAACATCAAAGCAATCATCGCACTTCCCCAAATTTCTGACAAAACATAGAAAAGAGAAAAAGCCCAGTAAGCATACAAATCAATAAATCCGCTCAATGCTGGATAAGCAGCATGCAACGCTTGAATTGTTTCTTGTGCTGGGTGAAGCATATGAAGATTAGGATAAATAAGGAAACCAAATGCTCCAAAAAACACAACAAACGGCGTTACAACCGCATAAAACACGTTCTCACGAGTCATAATGTTCGTTAATTTTGCGTACAAAATCACAAACAATATTGCAGCTGGTGTTACACAATATAGTTTTAAGAAAGTGATTGCCCCTGCTCCCGCTGAGTTTACAACAAGAGAGTCTTTTGTATCTCGAAGTACCGTATAGTTAAATAACAGACAGAACATAATAATACCAAGTGGTATAAATTTCTTTAGTTCATGTGCATGTATTGGCCAAAGTCGAGCACGTAAGCCCGTAAACTCTGGCGTAGATGTATTTGATTTACTCATTTCCTCTTTACCTTAAAGTTATCACAAACAGCAAACACCCCGTAAAGCCTAAACTTCCAGGGGAAAACTGTTACCATTTCAAGCGAATAAACACCTAAAATAGTTTTTAGTTTACAAAAAACAGTACTAAATATTCCGAAAAAAGTCAATGTTTAGCTTTATTTAAAGCTAAATTTTAGATTATGAATGACCTTCAAATATTTTGTAGCCATTATTTTCCTTGCTTTGGTATAATGGAAGCGATGCTAAAAAAACTAATTTACAGAAGTCATTACAGAGGAACAAAAGAAGGCGATTTTCTTTTATCTTCTTTCGCGAAAGACATGTTAGATACGTGCTCAGTTGATGAGGTAAACATGTACGATGAATTACTAAACCATAGAGATGCCGAAATTCACCAATGGACTTTGTTTCCAGAAAGAGCCCCTTTACATCTGCAATCAATTCTTATGAAAATTGCTGATTTTCATAGATTTTCTGGGAAAGGATGAGGTCTAAAATGGATACACCTATCATTTTATGGGACCATGATGGCACGATAACTAGCTCCAAGAATCCTAATAATAAGACAAGCTCAAGAACTATACTCCCAGGAGTCAAAAAGACAATGGATAAGGCGGCTTTTAATTTTATTATTTCAGGATTTAGATCTCCAGAAAGTGAGCTTCAGAATTTTGATCCAGATTTAGTGACAGCCAAATTTATTAATCTAATGAATATATTACCTATACAAGCTGTTGCCTTTTCTCCAGCCATTGGAGGGATAGAGTGTCACACAATTCTTAAAACCACATCGAGCATTCTTATAAAAAAAGCTCATGAGGAAGCTAAGTATAAAGACTACATAGGCAAGTTTAAAAAACCTGATATCGGCATGCTTGTTGTCATGAAAGGCATTGCAGAAAAGGAGTTTCACCAAATAATACATAACAAAAACACTATAATGATTGGAGATACCTGGCACGACAAAGAGTCAGCGCATACTTTTGGCATACCATTCATGCATGCACAAGAAATTCACTCCCTCAAATCAACATAAAGCCTTTTTGATTCAGATACTTCAAAAAATCTTCTTTTTTATGGTAAGGTGCAGTACAAAGTAAATTTTGAATTATTGTGATTGCTAAATTAACAGGTACTTTAGATCGTATTTATGAAGACTGCGTGTTGCTCGATGTTAAAGGTGTAGCGTATAGAGTTTTAGTATCCAAAAGAACACTTCTCTCATTACCCGAATTGAATGATCCATTAATACTTTGGACTGAAACTGTTTTACGTAATGAACAACCTCATTTATGCGGTTTCTTAGAGGAACAAGAAGCTGATTGGTTCCGTATTCTAACACAAGTGCAAGGAGTAGGGGCAAAAGTTGCTTTATCTATTTTATCAAGTTTAACAGCTTCAGAAATTGCAGAAGCTATAACAAACCAAAAAAGCACCATGATTTCAAAAGCAGATGGTGTTGGACCAAAGCTTGCTAGTCGCATTATATTGGAGCTTAAAGGAAAGAAAGATCTGCCAATTATTTTTGGTATTTCTGTAAAAGATATCGCAAGTGGCATTTCACCGTCTCAAGATATGGACGACGCCATTTCAGCCCTTATTAATTTAGGATACAACAAATTTGATGCAGAAAATGCTGTTTCAAAAGCATATAAAAATATAACCCCACCGATTACATTAGAAAATTTAATCAAATTATCTTTGCAAGAATTCCAAGCTCGTTATGGATGAGCGCTTAATAAATCCTGAAGTCTTTCTAGAAGATGACTGGGAAGCAACCATTCGTCCAACCATTTTGAATGAATTTGTTGGCCAGCAAGCTCTACGCGAAAATCTTATCGTCTATATCAACGCAGCAAAAAAGCGTGGTGAAGCACTAGATCATGTACTTTTACATGGACCTCCTGGCCTTGGGAAAACAACACTTGCCCAAATCATTGCTCGAGAAATGGGAGTAGCTTTTAAAACAACCTCAGGCCCTATTATTTCAAAAGCTGGAGATTTAGCAGCCATTCTTACAAATTTGCAACCAAATGATGTATTATTTATAGATGAAATTCACCGACTCAACCCTGCTGTCGAAGAAACTTTGTATACAGCAATTGAAGACTTTAAATTAGACATTATGATAGGAGAAGGACCAGCAGCCCGGTCCATACGGCTTGATTTGCCTAAGTTCACCTTGATTGGCGCCACCACCCGTTCCGGATTACTCACACAACCATTACGCGAACGTTTTAGCATACCATTACGTTTGCAATTTTATACACATGCCGAACTTTCTCAAATTATCCTTAGAGCCGCAAATATTTTAGACGTGAAGATTAACACCGAGGCCGCTTTAGAAATTGCATCGCGATGCAGAGGCACGCCAAGGATAGCTGGTCGCCTTTTGAGAAGAATTCGAGATTTCGCGATTATGTATGCCAATAATAGTATTGATTTAAAAATAGCTAATCAGTCATTAATGCGGCTGGAAATCGATACGCAAGGATTAGATCAGCAAGATTTACGCTACCTTAAAGCAATGGCCGAACATTATAACGGCGGACCTGTAGGCGTTGAGACTTTATCTGCGTACCTTGCAGAACAAAAAGATACCATAGAAGAAGTCGTGGAACCCTATTTAATTCAACTTGGGTACATACAACGCACCAGCCGTGGAAGAATGCTCACCGCTTCTGCTTATCAACATCTTGGTCTCCCATGCCCTTAACATTTGCTTCTCCATTTATTAGGGAACCGCAAATTATCATTGAAGGCACAAGTTTAAATCAAGGAATCGCTCAGGGATATGCCTATATATATGATCCGCAATATGTAGATAATCCATGTCAGTCCGTTGAGAAAAAAATTCGAATATTTCTGGATGCAATTGATAAATCTCTCCTCTTTTGTGAAAGCAGTTCTTCAAATCAGTCATCGGAAAATCAAGATTTAATTCTTGTACAAAAATCTTTATTGCAAGATCTTGCTTGGCAACAACGAGTAATAAAAAAAATAGAAAATGGACTAAGTATCGGTCAAGCTCTTGATGCAACTTTAGACGATCTTGAAAGTATTTTTAAAAAAGATGCATTCTGGCATGCTCGCTTTCAAGAAATTAGAGGGATATCTCAACTGGTTCGCCAATATTTAGAAGAGAAATCTTTGAGTTTTGACGTTAATAAGCCCATCATTCTCTGCGCAAAAACTATCTCACCCGTGGAAATGATGCTATTTGAATCAATAAAACTAGTAGCTGTTGTAGTCCAAGACGATAGCTCCTTATCTCATGGGATGATTATTGCAAGATCAAGAGGAATACCTGTTATAAATGGAATCAGAGAACTTAAAAAATTAATTCTTAATGATGATGAATTGCTAATTGATGGAGATTTAGGCCGTATTTATGTACGTCCACATCGCACAACTATTGCAAATTACGATATAACCACCAAAGCTTCATCCTTCGAATCTCTTGAGCCAGCACAAAATAAAACTCTATTTTCAAGAGATGGCACACCTGTTCACCTACTTATCAATGTCAACATGATGGAAGATTTGGCATTTCTTAACCATCCTTCAATCGAAGGCGTGGGACTATACAGAACAGAGTTTCCTTTCATGGCTCATGAAAATTGGCCTGATGTCGAACAACAAACAAATTTCTATTTAAATATTTTAAACAAAGCCAAAGAGAAAACAGTTATTTTTAGAACATTTGATGTTGGAGGAGATAAAACATTTCAATCCCTTCATAAAAGTTTTCGCAATACAAAAAAAGATTGGAAACATACACGATTTACTTTACAACGCCCTTCTCTTGTACGTTTGCAATTACGCGCCATGATTAGAGCACGAGTTTCTTGCGATTATCCTAATCTACCCCTACATATTATGTTTCCAATGATTAGCGAAACACAAGAATTGAGCTTCTTAAAAGTACTTCTGCAAAAAGAGCTTAATCGCGAGAAAAAGTTAGGAAATAAAGTTCCACAAACTCTTAGTGTGGGAGCAATGATAGAAGTACCTTCTCTTGTTTTTCAACTAAATCAATTCTTAGACTTAGTAGACTTTATTTCAATTGGCAGCAATGATTTATTTCATTTCTTTTACGCAATAGATCGTACTGATGCCGTAATGAGTAAGCGATACGATTTACTATCCAAAGCCTTTATACAAATGCTAAAAACTATTATGGAAAAGGCTAATGCTAAAAATATTAATGTGAGTTTATGCGGCGAAATGGCCAGCCTTCCTCTTGAAGCAATGGCTCTTTTAGGAATTGGTCTTCGGTATTTTTCAATTAACCCTAGCGCTATTCAAACTATTGAGAATATGGTCCAAAGCCTTGATATTTGGTCCATCCAAGAGTGCATGACCGATTGTTTGAGCGACAATCCATTTGCCTATAAGGCAGCTCACTTAAGCATTAGAGAGCGCGTTATGGAATTGGCCCAGATTCAACAGACACAGCTTTCTTGATTTGCTTATTTTTCCCTCGACTTTCCTCAGAAATCATTACAATTCTTGCTGTAGACAAAAGCTTATTCAGCAAACGTGATGCTTGCCTTGATAATTCTCTTTGCTCAAGATTTTCCTTTATCTCCTTGTGGGTTGGCACAGGATCTCTTTCAGGTCTTTCAACGGAACAAACCATATACAAGCCAACAGCTTTATCTTCTTGTATCGGTCCTGCAACTTGATTGACCGCAACTTTATCTAGGATAATCTGCAAAGGCTCAGGAAAACTTGACATTGGCTGTTTCTCAACTATTGCTGTTTGACCATTAGCATCGTTTCCAATTTGTTGAAATTCACCACAGGTTTTCGCTCTTTTTAAATGCGTCACAATCGTTTCTAAAATCATCATATTTTCATCATTCATGTCTTCAGGTAGCTGTATCGCTACTTTAGCTACAGACATTTTTTTACTACGAAATGATCCTTGCCCTGCTAACTTTTTATCAATTAACTTAATAATTTTGTAGGTATTTTGAGTCTCTATTGGCCTTGTAACTTCGCCAACATTCGTATTTTGGACAATTTTAGCAACTTCTTCATCCATCTGACGTGTAGTTTTCCATCCCACATAGCCACTTTGCGCACCAAACTGTTGTGCAACTAAACGAAAATTCGTCATTGGCTGGCTGACTTGCATGTGCAGACGGTCTGCATCTTGCTTACTTTTTGCACGATTTTTATCATCTATAGGTAAAACTATTTCTATTAACTCATATTGATCAGTTTCAATCACACGAATTACTCTATCGAGCTCCCTTTTTATATCGCTATCGCTCAAACGCACATGGCCGCCAAACAAAGCACGGATAAATCTCGTCCATAAAAGCTGAGCTTTCATTCTATTTCTAAGAGTGTCAATTTTCACCCCCATTCTTTTAAAGCTATCTTGCAGCTGATCCAGCGTCATATTATTTTCTCTAGCAATATTTGCTACTGATTCATCTATTTCTTTCTCTGTAATCTTAATTCCAGCTTCACTGGCAGAGGATTCTTGTAATTTTTCAATAACAAGATTCTGCAGAACTTGGTGACGCATTGAATCGCGAGATTCTTTAGTGTTTGCCATATTGAGAGTTGCTATAGCAAAATCTAAGCGCATTTCAAGTTCACGCTCGGTAATAGCACGCTGATTTACAACAGCAGCAATCAGTGCCTGCTCTTGTCCAGCCACACATATAAAAGAGTTTAATAACAATAGTATTGAAAAGATAAATGCAAACATCTCTAGGAAAAGCCAAAAATTAATTGTACATATAGAATATGTTTATCACGTCGTCATATATTTTTAAACGTCTTTGCACAATAATTGGAGTTTTAGTTTCAATTTTGGTAATATTACTTTGGCTGACGCAGTCTTTGCGCTTCATTGAAGTTATAGTGCATCATGATGTTTCTTTGCAAAGCTACTTTTCCCTGATCATTTATTTATTGCCTGACATGTTTGTAAAGGTAGTACCTATGTGCATATTGATAGGCTCTTTGATTGCGTTCGGCAAAATGACTTTAGATAACGAATTACAAGTCATGCAAACGCTAGGAAAAAGTCCATGGCAAATTTCAAGCCCTGGATTAATTCTAGCAAGTCTTCTCACCGTAGCTTTACTTTTTTTAAACATCTTCACTATACCTAGCGCTTATAAAGCCTTTCGCACGCAAGAATTCCAATTACGCAATCAATTTTCTTCATCAATTGTACGAGAAGGTTCCTTTAACGTCATAAAAAGTTTGACGATTTTTGTTGAAAAGCGCTTAACGCCAAAAGAATTTCAAGGAATTTTTATCTATGACACAGGAGAACGTTCAGGGCAGAAACAAAAAAGAGCTTATTCTATTTTTGCAAAAGATGGGATATTAAAAAAAATCGATAACTCGTATGTATTAATTCTCCATAATGGCATTAGACAAGAAAAGGACACCAAGAATGTTATTCAGTCTTTTGAATTTTCCGAATTAATTTATAATCTTGATGAATTTACAACTATTGTGAATTCACGAAGTTTAAAACCATATGAAAAAGATATCCGTGAGCTTTTTCAGATAAATGATGGCGAAAATATTAAATTGCAAGCTCGCATGGCTGCAGAGGCGCATCAGCGTATCTTGCTACCTTTTTTGTGCATTATTAATATGCTTATGGTTGCTCTTGTAATGGTCGTAAATCGCCCATCAAGACGTTTGCGCCGTAAAAGAATGGTATTTCTTATCTTAGGAGGAATACTATTTCAGTGGTTTACACTTAATTTGTTGCAACTGCAAACACGGTTTCATTTCTCGTCCGTTCTAGCCTATTTATTTATAATTAGTTTTCTATCTCTAGCCATAGCAACTCTGCGTTTTGGAAAATTTCATTGCTATTTTCAAAAGTTGTTTGAAAAATGTGGTATTTAATTTCAACTCTTAATAGATATATGTGCAGAACATTTTTGTTCTGGTTCTTCATCGTATTTCTTACCGTAACTCTTATTATCAGTTTTTTTGAAATGGTTGACCTTACAAAGCGCACCATGCAGCATGATATACCATTCTCTATGCTTTTTCAGATGGCATTTTTAAAATTGCCCAAACTTCTGGATAGTTTATTACCTTCTATCACCTTTTTTGCTGCTCTCGGTTGCTTCTTGCGACTAGCACAATCTCAAAATTTTGTTGTAATATCTAGCTTTGGCATATCTAAATCTCAATTCTTATCCGGCCTCTCTGTCGTTATTGTATTATTGGGAGCCCTCAACATTATAGTCATTGATCCAATTAGAGCAGTTCTTTTTGAGAGGATGGTCGTGCTGGAAGAAAAACTCTTTCAAAAAAAATCTTACAGCATTTCTTTTACAGACACAGGATTATGGCTAAAGGAAAATTTACCAACTTCGCAAAACATTATTCATGCGAAAAATTTCAACGTCTCGCAAAAGCAATTCAATGATTTAATAATTTTTCAATTTCATAAAAATGGTGAATTCCTAAGAAGAGTAGATGCGAAATCAGCAATATTAACACCTAACCTTTGGCATATGAATGATGTAACTATCATTACCAATCATAAGCAAGAAAATTTTGATAACCATGCAGAACCTACCACCATTACCATGGAGCAGATTCAGCAATCAACCGCCCCACCCGAAACAATCTCATTTTTTCAAATGCCTATTTTTATAAAAATGCTAGAAGAAGCAGGCTTAAATGCAAATGCGTATAAAATGCTCTGGCACCAGCAAATTGCCAAAATCGCCATGATGATGAGTCTAGTATTGCTAGCCTCTAGCTTTTGCTTAGTTTCAACTAGGAATAAATCTTTTGGAATTATTTTTGGAGTTAGCATTATATTTTCGTTTGTTATGCATTTTTTTCAGCAGATTATATATGCCTTTGGTATAGCAAATAAAATCCCCATCATTGCAGCAGCTTGGATTCCTTCTATTATAACTTTTATTAGCGCCTATTGGTTAAATATTGTTTTAGATGACCGTTAAGCTAAGCTTTTTTTAATCCCAACGTGTAGCAGTTTCGTCTTTCTTGTGAAGAAGGAATTTTAAGAATTTTTCGATATTTAGAAATTGTTCTTCTTGCAACAAGCATTCCTTTTTCACTAAGCTTTCCAACCAATTGCTCATCAGATAGGGGAGCCTTCTGCGATTCATGCTTTACCAGATCAACAATTGCATTTTGAACAGATTTTGCAGAAACGTCCTCTGTTCCTTCAGAAATCGATGTAATTGATTGACTAAAGAAGAATTTTAATTCAAACGTGCCTCTAGGAGTACTCACATATTTTGCTGTGGTAATTCTGCTGACTGTACTTTCATGCATATCTAACTGATCTGCAATTGTTTTTAAGGTTAAGGATTTTAATCCAAGAATTCCTTTTGAAAAAAACTCTTGCTGATGCTGGGCTATTGCATTGCCAACACGTTTTAGCGTCATCAATCGCTGGTTCAGGGCTTGCATCAGCCAATTTGCATGGGCAAATTTTGCTTGTAAAAATTGTTTTTCTTCTGGCTTTACTAATTTATCGCGCAACTCATGGTAGTATGAACTATTTAATAATACTTGAGGAATAGCACTCACATTAAGCTCAAAAACAAACTGATTATTTTCATTTTTTCGAATAAAGCCATCTGGAATTACGTGATCTTGGTCAACGTTTGTCAAAAAGCTAGAAGATGGGCGAGGATTTAGCTCTCGCAGAACTGCTAAACAGTTTTGCAACTGACTAATGTCTAAATTACATTTTCGTGCAAGCACATTAGGATTTTCTTGCAACAAGCTTTCAAGATTAATCAATAAGACATCTATTTCATCAGTTAATGCGTTTTTTTCCTTAAGCTGCACTCTTAAGCATTCTTCAATATTTCTTGAAAATACACCAACAGGATCAAATTTTTGCATGATACCTATCATTTTTTCAACAAGATCAAAGCTAACATTAAATTGTTCCGCAATCTCTTGCGCCTCAACATCTAAATATCCGTGAGAGTTTAGGCAATTAATAAGTACTAGACCAACCTTATATTCGTCTTGATTATCAACTACCAACGAAAGCTGTAATTGCAGATAATCTTGTAGCGTTTGCTCATAACGCAAACGAGGATTTTGAGTATTTCCTTCTTGCATAGGATCACGTTCAGCAATCTGGAGAGGTTCGCTGACACTATCATTATCATAATCGGAAGAAAACTCTTGATTACTCTCATCAGCAGCGGTAAAGGACTGCTCATTGCTTTCAGAAATTAATAATGGATTTTCTTCAACTTGCTCATTTATATAAGCACTAAGCTCCGTCACTGATAATTGCAACAAACGAATTGCCTGTTGAAGTCTCGGTGTCATTGCTAGGGTTGCAGAAACCCTTGTATCTATGTTTTGTCCTATTCTCATAGGGTCCATAATACCTAAAAAATCTTACCAATATGTAAATAGTTATTAAAATTTTAAATAAATAATTATATATATCGCTATTTATTAATAATGAAAATAATTAAAAATAGGTGACTTGTATTGTTATTTTTTTAAAGATTGATAAAAAGCAGCATAGTTTTTAGCGCACTCTATTAGTGTAAAACGTTGCTCTATTTTTTCTTTACCTGCTGCTCCAAATTTTATGCGAGATTCTGGTGATAAAGCTAATTTTAATAATGAATCTGCTAGCGCTACAGGATTTTTTGACTCAACAACAAAGCCTGTGTGCTCATTAGCGACGGCTTCAGCATTGCCACCAACATTTGTTACAACCATAGGCAAGCCCGCCGCCATTCCTTCTAAAATAGCGTTGGAAAATCCCTCTTCATGAGAGCATAAAATTCCAATATCTGATGCACTTAAAAGTGATGGCGTATCTAGTCTTTTTCCAAGAAATCTCACATGATCTTTTATGCATAAAGCTTCTGCTTGCACTTCCAGTTGCTCCTGTATACCAGCATCATAGCCAACACAAAGTAATTTCCATTTTGTAGGCAGCTTTAAATAAATTCTTCCCAGAGCATTTAAAAGATCTTCATGACCTTTATACGGAATCAGATTAGCAACGATAATAAATATTAAAGATTCTTGGTCGAGGCCCAGACTTTTCCGCAATTCCTTTTTTGATGGCAAATTTTGAAAGGGAGACAAGTCTATGCCATTATAAACAAGATCAACTTTTTTCTTTTGAAATCCTTCTTCGTACAGTTGCTCTACTACAGCCTGGCTGTTACCTAAAGCCTTACTGGTAAACTTGTGCATAAAACGCTCCAACTTTCCAAGAAATGGGCGACGTTTTTGATAATTACTTAAACTCCTGCGGCTCATTATAAAAAAACCGGGAAAGAATGTAAGGCAAGCAGCAACAGCAGTAAATAAATAAGCCTCTGGTAAAAATGCATGACGAATGGTTCGCCTATCTCTTAAAAAGCCTGTCATAAGCCTAGTTAAGGAAATAATAAAACGAATAATTTTACGTGGAAAGGACGGCATCCAATCAAGATTTGGCCCGAGGCTAACGCGAATATTCGCTTTATCAAAAATTGGTTTTAAAGGAGCTTTATCAGATAGCACCAGCACACGAACTGATATTCCCATCGATTTAAGAACAGGCAATACTTGACTTAAGTGGCGTTCAGCTCCCCCTATTTCCAAGCTTCCAATAATAAATTCAATTTCGATCATGTTGCCAAACGTTTTATCCATTCATCTGGCTTTTCTGATAGCAAAGAACCAAATTCTTGAGAAATTTTGTTTAAAAGATTTATTAACCAATCATGATCTGCAGAAGGAAATGCAGACAATACATAAGGTGTAACCAAATGTCTTTCACCAGGGTGTCCAATACCTAATCGCAAGCGCCAATAAGCATTACCAATACATTGATCTATACTTTTAAGCCCATTATGCCCACCTGCTCCCCCACCAAATTTTACTTTAACCTGACCTGGAATAAGATCCAGATCATCATGAATTACAATAAGCTGCTCGGGTTTAAGTTTATAAAAAGCCATGATCTGCTGTACTGCTTGGCCGGATAAATTCATAAATGTTTGCGGTTTTAAGAGCCCTACCGGCATATTGTTAATTTTATGCTCACTGTATTCGCTTTTAAATTTTTTTGAAAAACTAGGGAAATTATAAGAACGAGCCACAGCATCGATAACCATAAAACCAATGTTGTGACGCGTCATCAAATATTGTTGGCCTGGATTTCCCAGACCAACGCATGATAACATAATAAACTGCCTAAGCTTCTGGCGCTGCTTCTACTGCAGTCTCCTGGCTCTCTTCTTCGCTGCCACTTGGAGGAACAATAGTAACAAGAGTGTAGTCACGAGAAGCATGTGCTGCCTTTACACCATTTGGCAACTCAATCGAATCAAGATGTACGCTTTGGTTAATATTCATGCCTGTCAAATCGATCGTGATTTTCTCAGGTATTGAATGTGCTGGGCAAACAACTTCGAGGTTATGAATAATAATGTTTAGCATGCCGCCAAGCTTTATTCCAGGCGCTTTATCTTCATTAATATATTCAACGGGAATTGAAACATGAATTTTTGAATCTTTATCCACGCGCTGAAAATCTACATGCAACGCAATATCTGTTACTGGATGAAATTGTACATCACGGGCAATTACTTGCACCTTAGATTTACCCATATCCATTGTGTAAACGCGACTAAAAAACCCTGGTCGTTGCAGCTCAAGATTCACATTTTTCAGGTCAATCGCTATAGACAAGGGCTCATCCTTGCCACCATAAATGATACCCGGTATTTTCCCTTCACGGCGCAAAGCGCGAGCAACTCCTGTGCCTGTACCTTGGCGTTCTTCAGCTTGCAATGCGTTGGCTTGTGCCATGATAACTCCTAAAATTTTTATATTTTAAATTATATTAGCTATTTCTACAGATTTTTCATTTTTTTTCAAGGCAATTTTGTGAAAATCGACCAAACTACCTAAAGGAAACTTGTTTTTAGCATCATTTTTTGATACCATAAAATTTATAAATTTCAAGCATCAAAAAACGTTGAAGCGCATACTTCCTACTCGATAATAAGTCCAGTCTCTCCCTTCGTTTTAGAAGGGTTGGTGTTGTATTGCTCAAATTTTCAAGTATAGGATGTTTTATGATAAATGTTTCAACGCCAGCACTTTGGCTAATCGTTCTTATCGTTGGGTTACCCCAGCTTTCAGAAACCGTTTACACCCCTTCTCTACCAGCAATTGCTGAAACCTTAAAAGTAAAAGATGAATGGGTAGAGTATACTCTCACCATTTACCTGCTCAGTTTTGGCCTAGGCACTTTATTTTGGGGAATATTATCTGATAAAAAAGGTAGAAAACCTTGTATGTTAACGGGCTTCCTTTTCTATATATTGGGGTCTTTAGGCTGCTATTTCTCTGATTCGTATTTCTTATTGATGTTAAGTCGCTTTATCCAAGGTTTTGGAGGCAGCGTAGGCAGCATACTAGGCCAAGCCGTTTGTCGTGATTGTTTTCACGGACCTTCCTTAGGCAAAGCATATTCATTTATCGGTTGCAGTCTAGCATTTTTCCCTGCTCTTGGGCCTTTGGTCGGAGGATTTATCACCCAACAATGGGGATGGCCAATCATTTTCCTATTTTTAATTATTTTTGGGGGTTCTGTAAGCATAGTGACTTTTTTTAAACTACCCGAAACCCTTAATCAGAGTAATAAGAAATTACTAAAACTCCTTCCTTTATTTTTACAGCTTTCTAAAGATTCTAAGGTGTTAGGTCATGGATTATTAGTAGCAGGATGCTGCGGAATAAGCTTTAGCTACTACGCTGAAGGACCCTTTTATTTCATTGAATTTTTAGGGCTTTCCCCAAGCGAATATGGCCAAACCTTCTTACTTATCGCAATTATTAGCGTGATTGGAAGCTTAATATCAAAGAAACTTCAGGATCACTATAAGCCAGAAAAAATAGTGAAGTATGGGATTATACTAATAATAACTGTAAGCTTCATATGGGTAGCTTTGACGCTTTGCTTAACCTTTATAAAGTTCTCCCCTAATTTAATAATCGCCATCAGCTTAGCTTGCATTGCCGGCATCATGGCTGGGATTGCTATAGTCACTCCAAATACTCTTGCTTTAGCATTAAAGGACTATAAGCATTCCATAGGTAGCGCCTCTTCTTTATTTGGCTTTTATTATTATACTCTGATTTCACTTTTCACTTTTGGTATGGGCGTCGCACACAACGGTACGCTTTTACCCATGCCCTTATACTTCTTAATGATTTCAGGAATAATGTTAATTGCCTTTCGTTTTATTCTTCTGAAGAGATCCACTAATTAATAAAATACCTCTCTTGTCTAGCACAGGAGAGGCATAAACTTGCCTGGATAAGACTACTGTGTTAGCCTTAACTACTCTATGGGTTGCACAACTCAACCTCCTTCAAACTTAAGAGAATTATGCAATTTTTAACTTTATTTTCTCCTATATTCTTGTTCCTAGGCCTTTTTGTTGGAAGTGGACTTCTCTTTACTTGGCAAGGAATTGAGCAAGCCTTTTACCAGATTGCCCCAACAGTTGCTATTCTGCCAGCTATTTTATTGGCTTTTCTCTTACTAAAAGAGCCTATGCAAGAACGCCTACATAGCTTTTTAGATGGCTTGCGTCATCGAGATATTGTAACCATGTGCCTTATCTTCTTACTTGCTGGTGCTTTTAATGTGGTTACAAAATCCATAGGGTGTGTCGATGCAACCGTTAATCTAGTGTTATCTCTAATTCCAAGTCATTTTGTTTTGATTGGACTATTTTTAACCGCAGCTTTTATTTCAACAGCAATTGGAACATCAATGGGCACCATTGCTACTATGGGACCCATTGCAGTTGGTATCGCTAATCATGGAGTATTACCAGTAGACTTGAGCATTGCAACCGTTGTAGGTGGATCTATGTTTGGAGACAGTCTATCTCCTGTTGGCGATACCACCATCGCTGCCGTTCTTTCACAAGAGGCTGACTTTCGTAAAAAACTAATTCTAAATTCGATTGTTGCATGCATTGCTGCTGTTATTATGCTAGGCATTTTATGGTTTATTCACACCCCCACAACAGAAATTGCACTCAGTGATTATCGATTAATTCTTATCGTCCCTTATATTACGCTAGTCTTAATGGCCTTCGCTGGATTCAATGTATTCCAGGTATTAATCTCAGGATTAATCATTGCTGGACTAATTGGTTTTTTCTGCAATGAATACGGTGTTGTAAATTTTTCAAAAGATATTGCAAAAGGCTTTGAAAGCATGCAAGAAATTTTTCTTCTCTCTCTCTTTGTAGGGGGCCTTGCAGGAATGCTTAGAAGCTTAGGGACAATGCGCTATGTAACTGATTTCATTGGAAAAGCACATCATTTAAGCAAACGTTCAGCTCAGCTAGTAATTGGTGCTCTTGTGTCAGTCTTTGATGTGCTAATTGCAAATAATTGCGTGGCAATTATTTTCAGTGGAGAAATTGCTAAAACGATTGCTCATCGTTACAAGATCCCCAATCATTATACAGCAGCCTGGCTTGATATTTTCTCTTGTGTTTTTCAAGGAATTATTCCTTATGGGGCGCAAATTCTTCTCGCAAGCACTTTATCAAGGGTATCGCCATTAACAATAGCTGGGCAAGTTTATTATTGTTATATTCTTGGAGCTGTTGTTATTATTTATATTGTTTTGATGCCAATTAAAAAGGAAATTAAATAACCAATGCTGTTTGTCGCTGTTATTTTTATTCTTTTTCTCGCAGGTATGGAAGTTGATATTTTCATTCCAAGCTACCCTGAGCTTCAGCAACAATTTAATTTATCTCCGGCCACCGTACAGCTTTGCTTAAGTTTAAATTTTCTTACCTATTGCATCGGCTCTTTATATGCGGGTGCTTTCGGAGATCGCTATGGGCTACGTCGTGTTATTTTGTCAGGATTATTAGTCTTTATTGCTGGAAGCATTTTTTGCAGTTTTGCAAACGATTTCTGTTCTATTTTAATTGGAAGAGCATTACAAGGGATAGGTATGGCTGCCCCTGCATCTCTTGGTTATGTTGTAATTTGTGAACAATATCCTACTGAAAACCAAGCTGCCATGCTTGGAACACTCAACGGCATTATTACCGTAGGAATGGCTTTGGCTCCGGTTATTGGAAGTTACGTTACTCTATATGCAGGTTGGCGTGGAAATTTCATTATATTACTTGCCCTCGCATTAATAGCATTACTAGCGTGTGTGTTCGTAATGCCATGCGATCATCGCAATAACAAAGATGTTTCTCTATCCTTAATATCGTACAAGTCTGTCGTCATTTCAAAATCTTACTGGACTTTACTATCCATTGTTTTTGCCTATGCATGTTCTTACTGGATATTTATTGGTATGGGATCTATTCTTTATATTGAAGGTTTTGGTATCCCACTTTCTGAGTTTGGTTTTTATCAGGGAGCCATCGCTGGATCTTTTGGACTTATTAGTTTCCTCAGCCCAAAATTACTTAGTAAAATTGGTCATCGAAAATGCTTAAACATATCTGTGATTGTGGCTACCATGGTGGCAATAGCTCTCGGCTTAGTTGCTTTAACTGGTTTAAATAACCCATTATTAATCACTGGACTTATGTGTGTATTTGCAATGTTTATCGTTATGCCTGTTAACATTTTATATCCAATTTTACTGGATGTAGTACCGAATACAAAATCTCGCGCTGCTGCTCTTGGAAATGTTATGAGACTTGTAATTTCTGCAGTTTTCATTGAATTAGTAAGCTATGCCTACAATGGAACCTTCTTTCATCTAGGCCTAGTGCTCTTTGTGTTCTCAATGGTTGGTTTTTTCCTCGCGCGATCTAAATTTATTTCTCATCTGGTGAAAAAGGAAATAACAATCCTTTACCCTCAGGTGAAAAAGCCATTTGGTCAGAGTCCCTTGGAAAATGAGGAGACCCTGAAATAGCCTCTTCTGAATGATACGGCGCTAGCTTTCCAAGATGACAGACTGCAGTTTCTATTGCTACTAACGATTCCCGGTATTTATCAGTGGGCACATATTCGACCCTCCAGGCACCAGTCTCCATAGCTTTTCTGCTAGGGTAAAGATCTTTAACTTTCCCCCATATATCTTTAAGGTTATTTTTTGAGTGCCCTGTGTCATTTTGCATTTCTGCATCTACCACCAAATGCTCTGGCCTGCAAACAGGAGAAGGGGCCCTAAATAATAACATAGGCTTACTTCTTTTTTCAGAACCTAAGTCGATGGCACCTATACAAAAGCTCCCGCTCCTAAAATTATTACCAATAGATTTAAAATTTGACGGCTCTACGTAGGCAATAATTCCATCAAATTGCAAATCCGTTTTTTCTACAGGCAACTCTGCCCCTTCATTAATCACATGCACATTTTGTTTTTTCCACCTTGGTACGAGGCAAGAATTGAAAAGACCCACAGCAGTTTGACCTACACGCATACTTTGGAATCGCTTATCCACCATAGTACTACGTTCTGACGTTCCTTTGTAACATACCACATCACTTTCATCGATATTAGCGAGCCATATATCGCCAAGAACTTCTGTAGACCGATCACTCATGGCGCCCAGAATTGTGTAAGTCACTGAAGATGGAAAATGTGGCTCACCATCTCCATCGTCATAAATTCCATCGGGTAATTCATAAAATAATGGCATTAACGGATTAGGCAAAAAATTATACATTTGATATAGATGATTTATTTTTCTTGAAAATTTCTCTCTTGTGCCATATTTCCTTGTAAGAAAGGCATACCCATCTCCTCCTTCCTTTTCTACACTCTCTAGATAGGCCGTATTGATTTCAACAAGTCTATCGTAATCATCTGGGTGAGTTGGCGTTAAGATTAAATGGATGATTCTCTTTGACGAGATTAAAGAAGAACTAGCAATATTGTCAGCGCCTGAAAAAGGGACAACAATAGCAAATGGCCTACGTTGATTTGCAATCAATTGATCTTTTATAAAACTAGGAATTTCATCAGTAATGAAGTCAGTAGTTGTGAGTATAATTGATCTGGAGCCCAATTCATGCACGTGACGATTGGGAGATTGTTCAACAGCTCTTTTCACTGCTCTCACAGTTTCAGGAGTAAAAACCTTATTATCGCCAGTTTTTCTTGCTGGTGTTTTAAAGCTTGAAGCATCTTTTTTTCCAGCTCTTTCAGGGCTTGAGGGTTCTTCCATTGCTTGCACTTTTAAAACGAAAATACCAATAAATAAAACAAATAAAAATTTCATAACTAAAGATTCTTAAAGAATTCATGCACGTAATATAATAAGTCTTTTTAATTAATAAAAGATTAAAATTTAATTACAAATGTAAAAAAAATTTATGATGCTCTAAAGCATCACTACACTTATCAACAGACCTACAAAAAGAACCTATGAATAACCCAACCTCTAGTCAAATATCCCGAAACGTTTTATTATTTGTTATCAATCTATGTAATTACTCAATGAAGATGAAAAAGATACTTTTAGTTGCAGTTGCAACATTACCTTTGTTTTTAACAAACTGTGCTCCTAAATTAGGCGGCAGTGATTATGCTATGGCCGATGTTGGGGCGAATAGCCTAAGTTTAAGAGGAACAATTGTCGCTATCAGGACCGTTAATATTAATGCTTCACAGCCAAATCAACCTGGCGTAGGCGCCGCTGTTGGCGCTGTATCAGGCGCAGTCATAGGCAATGTTGTTAGCAACCACGGACCATTCACAACCTTGGCTGGTGGTTTATTAGGAGGTGTAGGCGGGCACTATGCTGAGCAAGCACTCACATCACAAGAAGGATTCGAATACACCGTTGAGCTTGAAAATGGTCAAGTTCAAACAATTGCTCAAGGCGCAGAACCAAGAATGTCAGTTGGCCAACGAGTTATTGTTGTATTAAACAATAAAGGGGTTAATGGCCAAGGAGCTCGTTCTCGAGTCATCCCAGATAATTCTAGCCGCTAATCATTAAGAGGAAAATATGGACGCTCAATCTGCAGCAGTTGCAGCCGCCGCAACGATACAATCGGCAAATGATGTAGCTGTACAAACAATGGCACAAGTTGGCCCTAGTGTAGCAAAGCATCTCTCTATGTGGGATATGTTTTGGGGAGCTGACATCATTATCAAACTAGTTATGGTAGGATTAATTCTGGCTTCTGTTTGGTCGTGGACAATTATTTTTCATAAAGTTATTAGAATGCATCGCTTAAATAATCTAGCGGATCAGTTTGAAGAATCATTTTGGTCAGGCGGCCCGCTGGATGACTTGTTTAATCGTTTGCAGAATAAATACACAGACCCAATGTCTTCAGTTTTTTGCGCAGCTATGCGTGAATGGCGACGATCCACGTCAAAAGGTTATGCTAAGGCAGCGAACCTAAGAGGAACGCTTGAACAACGCATTGAGAGAGTCATGCAAGTAACAGTTAGTCGCGAAATGGACCAGCTAGAACGTCATATGGGCTTTTTAGCTTCTCTAGGAGCAAATGCGGTAATTGTTGGACTATTCGGGACTGTTTTAGGCATCATGAATAGCTTTGAAAACATCGCCACCATGCAAAATACCAATCTTGCGGTTGTTGCGCCAGGTATTGCCGAGGCATTATTTGCTACAGCTATCGGGCTCATTGCTGCTATTCCAGCAGCCATTGCTTATAATAAATTATCTAGTGATTTCAATCGTTATGGAAATCGTTTGGATGCGTTTGTAGGCGAGTTTAGCTCGATTATTTCTCGTCAACTAGAAGAGCACGGCTAATGGCTGGCGGACATTTTCATTCTTTGAGCAGAAAGTCTTCGAGAAGGCGTAATACTGGATTTAACTCCAGCATAAACATCACACCTTTAGTGGATGTTATGTTGGTGCTGCTTATTATTTTTATGGTGACAGCTCCCATGCTAACTGTTGGGGTGCCTGTAGATTTACCAAAAACGCAAGCAGCACAAATGAACGATAGTATAGAACCTCTCGTTGTCAGTATTAACGCAAAAGGCGAAACATATATTCAAGAAGCTCTTGTGCCGATATCTTCAATAATTGATAGATTAAAAGCCATTACCAATAACAATACCGAAGCTAAAATTTATGTAAGAGGCGATAGAAAAATTGCTTACGGTAAAGTCATGGAATTAATGGGTGCCATTGCTGCAGCAGGCTTTCAAAAAGTTTCGTTGATTGCTGAATTGCCCTCAGCGACAAGGTAAATTATGCGTAAAGCACTCCTCTATTCTGCTTTATTACATATTATCATTTTTCTAGTCATTTATTTTGACTTACGCTTTGCACTTTTTCAAAGGATGGATACCTCACAAGCCATGATTTTTGATTTTGTGGCAATTAGCGATAAGTCTGCTGCTCCGAAGCGTTCCGTTGCGCCAGCTCCAGAAGAAACGGCAAAAGAAGAAATTAAGGAACAAGAAAAAAAGGAAGAATTAAAAAAGCAAGAAACTCCTGAACCAGAAAAACAGAAAGAGCCCGAAAAACCAAAAGAACAAGAAGCAAAAAAAGAGAAACCTAAGGAAGAGACTATTCCTAAAAAGAAAGACAAAGATAAACCAAAGAAAGAAGAAAAAAAGAAGGACGAACCTAAGAAGAAAGAAAAAAAGACACCTAAAAAAGCAGAAGTTGACCTAACAAAACCCAAGCCAAAAGGTACAAAAGAAGACGCAAACGACAAGAAACCTAAAGCAAAGAAAAAAAGCATTGATGATGTCTTAAGCAAAGTTACTGATGATACGGATGCTATAGACGCCCTTATTGGAGAAGAAGGCGCTGACGTTGATAATTTAGGACCTGTTGTAACAGCTTCTGAAATTGATGCTGTGCGAGCGAAAATTCGCCCCTGTTGGTCGGTACCAGCTGGAGCAAAAGGAGCAAAAGATCTAGTGGTTGATATTGATATGGAGCTTAATGCGGATGGAACTGTTATTAAGGCTGATGTTGTTGACAAACGCCGCATGGCGAATGATCCATACTATAATGTGGCAGCAGAAAGTGCGCAAAGAGCAGTACTTGACCCTAAATGTAATCCTCTGCCATTACCTAAAGGCAAATTTAATCAGTGGAAAAATATGACCATGAGCTTTAATCCCAAAGATATGTTTTAACATGACTAAGCGCATTTTTATTATTGCAGGAGAAGCTTCTGGAGATTTTCTGGGCGCACGACTTTTACAATCATTAAAAGCACAACAGAGCAATTTAGAAATTGCTGGAATTGGTGGCAATCAAATGCAAGAGCAAGGACTCAAAAGCTTATTTCCGATGTCTGAAATCTCTCTGTATGGAATTTTTGAGCTCATTCCGCACTTATTCAGCATACTAAAACGCATTCAGCAAACTAAACAAGCTATTAAAAATTTCAAACCAAATGTGGTCGTAACTATTGATTCTCCAGGATTTACTCTACGAATTGCCAGATATGTTAAAAAACTAAAAATCCCAGTTGTACATTATGTTGCACCCTCCGTTTGGGCATTACGTCCTGGTCGTGCAAAAAAACTTGCACAAAGAGTTGGTGTCGATCACCTTTTGTGCTTGCTACCTTTCGAGCCTCCTTATTTTGAGCGCCATGGCCTTTCCACAACATTTGTAGGGCACCCTATTACGGAAATAGATTTGCCAGAAGACAAAAATTTTCGGGAATCATTAGGCTTTAGCAGAGAAGCAACCCTCGTTTGCTTATTACCCGGCAGCCGAAAAAGTGAAATTCAAAATTTACTGCAGATATTTTTGAAAACAGTAGAAAAGCTATCACAAAATAGACGCATTGAAGTCGTACTACCTACATTACCCCACTTAATTCCTCTTATTGAACCATTTATAAAGAATTCAACTATTCCTATAAAAATAGTCACCACCGCTCAAGAAAAATGGAAAGCATTTATGCAAAGCAGCATCGCGCTTGCTGCAAGTGGAACTGTGAGCTTAGAGCTTGCATATGTTGGCGTACCACAAGTTATTGCTTACAAGCTATCAAAACTTACATACTGGATTGCCAGGCTTTTAGTTTCCACACAATACGTCAGCCTTGTAAATATTCTAACTAAAGAAATGGTTGTACCTGAACTTCTACAAAACGAATGCTCTGTTGATATTTTATATAAAAAACTTGACAGCATATTAACCGACAGCAAGCTACAAAAACAGACAAGACAAAAGTACGTCGAAGCAATTAATATGTTAAAAATTCCTCAAGCAAAACCTAGCGAAATTGCAGCGTCTGTGATTAAAAAATTTTTGTAATTCCTCTCTAACTCACATTATACAAGCGCTCTTTTGGTAAACTAATGTCTGTTGTAAAAATTTTTAATTTCACCAATAACAACGCTAATATCATCCTTATTTACATCCAGATGTGTTACCAATCTAATTAATCCCAATTTATTTGGTTGCGCTGGAAGTTTAATCCCTTTTTGTTGAAGATAGAGGTGCAATTCTTTATACTGCGTCGGAACTTTTATAAAAAGCATATTTGTATGTAAAGATCCTGGCTCTACTTCGATTTCACTTATTGTTTCCAAGGATTGGTTAAGGAATTGAGCATTTGCATGGTCATTCTTTAAACGAGCGACATTATTTTCAAGAGCATAAATACATGCTGCCGCCATAATACCAGCCTGACGCATACCGCCACCTAAAACTTTACGCCAACGTCTTGCGTGCTGTATAAATTCTTTTCTTCCACATAAAGCAGAGCCCATTGGAGCGCCCAGTCTCTTTGAAAAACAAATAGAAATAGAGTCAAATCCATGGCTAATTTTATTCAACTCAACATTCAATTGTACGGCTGCATTAAAAACTCTAGCTCCATCAAGATGAAGCTTTAATACCTTCTCTTTACAAAAATGTCGCACCTGCTCCAAATAAGAAAGAGGTAAGACCTTACCGTTCGTTGTATTCTCAAGACACAATAATTTTGTACGAGCAAGATGATCATCAATTGGTTTAATAGCTCTACCAACTTTTTCTAAACATAAAGAGCCATCTTTTTCAAAATCCAATGGCTGCGGCTGAATACTTCCAAGCACAGCAGCACCCCCGCCCTCCCAAAGGTAAGTGTGAGCTGTTTGTCCTACAATATATTCGTCTCCTCGCTCACAATGAGACATTAGGCTCGCCAAATTAGCTTGGGTTCCGGAAGGAAAAAAAAGGCCAGCCTCTTTTTCTGCTTGTTCTGCAATCATTTTTTCAAGCTTAATCACTGTTGGATCTTCTGCAAAGACATCATCTCCAACAGGAGCTAGCATCATTGCATCAAGCATCTCTTTATTTGGTTTTGTTACGGTATCACTTCTCAAATCAATCGTTTTCATGGTGCCCTAGCTCAACTTATTCTTAATAATCTTCTTTTTAAGAGTGAGATCAGCGGTCAAGATCTGTCAATACGAATCATAAAATCTTTGCATTTGAAAATGATAAAAAAATCTTGCTTTTATATTCTAATATGCGAAACACTATAAGCATACCCGCAAAAGTTAATTGTCATTGCAAAGCTTAATCACACAAAAAGTTGATGAATTTCTTGGCCAAATTCAAAATATTGAAGATTTAGAATTACAAGGGGTTGTCGAGAAATTAGAAGGATTAAGTACTGTTGTACGCATTAATTCAAAAAAAATTCATATAGGTACGCGATGCTGGCTCTATCCTGATAATCATTCCCCTGTGCTTGGCGAAGTCATCAGCTTCAACCAAAATCTTGCAACAGTTATGACGTTCCACCATATCAAAGGACTCCATCCTAAGTGCAAGGTGACCTTTTTAATCCGAGGCAGCACTATCTATCCCAGCTTGCAGTGGCAAGGGAGAGTTATTAATGGTCTCGCCGAACCAATCGATAACAAAGGAAAATTAGCTTTTGGAGCAAACGCTTATGATGTGCATGGCTCACCCATACCTGCTCATAGTCGCGCAAAAGTTAAAGACCCAATTGAACTTGGTGTTCGAGCTATGGATACATTTTTAACTTGTTGCAAAGGTCAGCGATTAGGAATTTTTGCAGGATCTGGCGTAGGTAAGTCAGTTCTACTATCAATGCTGGTAAAATTTGCAAATTGCGATATCTGCATTGTTGAATTAATTGGGGAAAGGGGGAGAGAAGTTCGAGAATTTATAGAAGATACTTTAGGTGAAGAAGGACTAAAACGTACAATTTTAGTTATTGCAACTTCAGATGAAACTGCACTTATGAGACGAGAAGCCGCTTATTTAACCCTGCGTCTCGCAGAATTTTATCGTGATCTAGGAATGAGTGTCCTTTGCGTAATTGATAGTGTTACTCGTTTTGCAATGTCTCAACGTGAAATTGGCTTAGCAGCTCATGAACCTCCCACAACAAAAGGTTATACTCCAAGTGTTTTTGCAGAATTACCCAAATTACTTGAGCGCGCAGGTCCAGGCATTCAACGCGAAGACAAAACTGGCTATATAACTGCCTTTTTTACTGTTTTAGTAGATGGTGACGATCATAATGAGCCAATTGCAGACGCAGTTAGAGGAATTCTAGATGGCCACGTTGTTCTTGATAGATCCTTAGCAACAAGAGGCCATTTTCCCGCTATCAACATTTTGCAAAGCATATCGCGTACTGTCCCAATGTGTCACAATGAATCAGAACAAAAAGCAGTGATAGAAGCACGAAAAAATTTAAGCATTTATAATGATATGGTCGATCTTATTCGCTTAGGAGCGTATCGAAATGGAACCGATCCAGCTGTCGATAAAGCCATTCAACTTCACACAGAGTTGGAATCATTCTTAAAGCAAAAACCAAATGAATTTGCCAATCAGCAAGAATCTTTTGAAAAATTAAAAAATATTACAAAGTAAAAACAAAATGAAGAATTAAATATCTTGGGTGTTGCAAAAGATCTACATGCCATCAGATTATATTATACACAGATGTAGTTTCCTTGGTGTTTTTTCAAATATTTGTTAGGGTTTAATTGGTTTACTTTAAATGAATTTCTTGAGAAGGATTTATCCATGAAAAAAGCATTATCTTCAATAGCGCTTGGCCTATTGTTAATCGGTTGTGAATGCACAGATACATGCCAAAATGTAGATGCAAATGCATCTGCAACACCTGGTTCACCTGGTCATTTCAAATATACAGTAAAAGACCGCGTATTCTTTAACTTCGATAGCGCGACTCTTTCAGCTGATGACAAGAAGTCTCTTAAAGCACAAGCAGGATGGCTAAAAGTTTACTCATCAACAACAGCAACTGTTGAAGGTAAATGTGACAGCCGCGGAACAAGCGAATATAACTTAGCTCTAGGTGCTCGTCGTGCCAATGCAGTTGAAAAGCAACTTGTAAAGCTTGGCGTTGATAAGAATCGTTTGAAAACAATTTCTTATGGAAAAGAAAAGCTTGAAGTTGTTGGCGATGGCGAAGCAGTACACGCGCAAAATCGTGTTGCGATTACTGTTATTAACTAATTATCGCTTCTTTTTAAGAAAACCCGCAGCAATTAGTTGCGGGTTTTTTTATACCTACTATAATGCAATCATCTAAGGAGTAGAAAGAATACGTATGAAAATATCAGGCAATGAAATTCGTCCAGGAAATGTTATCGAATACCAAGGAAAATTATGGACAGCAGTAAAAACAGAGCATACTCAACCAGGCAAAGGTGGAGCGTATATGCAGGTCGAATTAAAATGCTTAACAGATGGTACAAAGCTTAATGAGCGATTCCGTTCAGCTGAGTCTGTTGAAAGAGTCCATCTTGATCAGATACCCTTTCAATATTTATACGCAGAAGGAGATGATTATGTTTTTATGGATCAGGCAACTTTCGAACAAATAAATCTTCATAAAGACTTTGTTGGAGATGCAGCTGCATATTTACAAGATGGCATGATTGTTCAACTTTGCATGCATGAAGGTCGTCCTATTTCGGCAAGATTACCAGATACTATAATACTAACAATTACGGAAGCAGATCCTGTTGTAAAAGGTCAGACAGCGGCGTCTTCCTTCAAGCCAGCAATTTTAGAAAATGGTATTCGTATCATGGTTCCACCCCACATTGAATCAGGTACAAAAGTTGTGGTGCGCACCGCGGATGGAACTTATGTAGAACGTGCGAAAGATTAGTTAATGACTAGAATCATTCAAACTCCAAAATCAGCCCTAATTAATGTAATGTCTCAAGCTGTTTATAAAGCAGCGCGAGGACTAATACGTGATTTTGGTGAATTAGAACATTTACAAATTACTAAAAAATCTATAGGAGATTTTGTCAGTTCAGCTGACAAACGCTCTGAGCAAATCCTTATTGATGAGTTACGCAAAGCGAGACCAGATTTCGGTTTCTTATGTGAAGAAGCGGGAGAGATAAAAGGAAAAGATTCAAGACACCGTTGGATCATTGATCCACTAGACGGCACTACGAATTTTTTGCATAGCAATCCCCATTTTGCCATCACCGTTGCTCTAGAGTTTGATGGAGAAATTATCGCAGGCGTCACATACCAGCCGATTCTCGATGAACTTTTTTGGGCAGAAAAAGGTAAGGGCGCATTTTGCAATCAAAAAAGATTGCGTGTTTCAGGGCGACGAGATTTAGAATCTCTACTCGTTTGCTGCGACTACGACCATCCAGTCGTAGAAGAGATTGATAGCAAAATTTCAGGTATTCGCTACACAGGAGCAGGCGCGCTTGACTTAGCGTATGTTGCCAGCGGCCGTTTCGACGTATGCTTTCTCATGGGCCTTAAACCATGGGACATGGCAACAGGCGCGCTTCTTGTGCGAGAAGCCGGGGGGGTGATTACAAACATGGATGGTCAGCATATGAACATTTATACAAGCTCTGTTTTATGCGGGAATGAGTTGCTACACAAAATGTTTTTACCTCTCGTAAATAATCATAAATAACGCTTGTGATTTATAAATCAAAACGATTATAAATAAATACTAAACGAAGTTCTGTTGTATTTTTTGCATTGGGCAATAGTTATATTGTTATTATTAGTAGGTTGTGCTGGCGGGCCTTCAGGTCCTCGCACGCCTATCGGCGGAATAGGTAAAGGATCAACAAAGAGTTATTATTGCCGTGGTGAATGGCATCATCCTCAAAATTATTATGAATACGACAAAACGGGCCTAGCCTCATGGTATGGCCCCGGCTTTCACGGAAAACCAAAACCCTATGGTGAAAAGTTTAATATGCACGGTATTTCTGCTGCTCATCGAACGCTACCTTTACCAACTGTAGTAAAAGTAACAAATTTACAAAACGGCAAATCAATCAACCTTGTGGTTGATGATCGTGGTCCTTTTGTTTATGAAGGACGAATTATTGACTTAAGTGTAGGAGCAGCAAAAGCATTAGGAACATACAGCAAAGGACTGGCAACCGTTAGAGTACAAAGCATTCCCGGAGAAAGCCGCATGCTATCAGATTATTTAGCTAAACACGGAAATCAAAGCGGAAAAATGAAAGATGGTAGAACGTGGCAGCAAGTTTACCAAGAAGAAATTGCTGGGAAATATAATAATTATGTTACAGATAATCCAAATCTCGTAAAATCTGCATTGCAAAAAAGTACAAAAAATACATCAGCTACCCCATCAAAAACATTGGATGATGTTTTAAACTCAGTGACACCAAAAGTTAGTAACGCATCCTCTCCAAAAGCTGCACCTATAGGTGGAAAAACGTACATTAATTTGGGGAAGGCATTCGTACAAAAAAATAATGCTCAAAAAATCGCAGCTAGTCTACCCAAAGCATGGAATCCAACGATTCAATCAGTGCTTCATCCAAGCGGACAAACACTTTATAATGTAAAGATTGGACCTTTCAATAATCAATTATCTCAAGAACTTTTGAGAAAGATTCACAGCAAAGGCTTTTCACAAGCAATTATACTAGAGGACTAGAATGCAGTTTTTAAAGTTTTTATTCATTTTATTTTTTAGCTTTATTACCACTAATAATGCAGAAGCAAAGGTTAAAAAAAATCCAGCACAAATTGCCAAAAAAAAGGAATCAAAAGAAAAAAATATTCTAGAGCCATATGGTGTTGAAGTTAACTCCACTCACGCCCTTTTAGTAGATCACCAAACCGGTAAAATTTTGCTTGAAAAAAATGCTAATCAGCCATTCGAGCCAGCGTCTATGACAAAAATCATGACTGCTTATATGGTAATGAAGGCGCTAAAAGAAGGGAGGATTAAACCTGAGTCACTCGTTACTATCTCAAGTAATGCACGCAGCATCGAAAAGGGTAGTAGTGATATGTTCTTGGAAATTGGTGATCAAGTTAGCGTTCAAGACCTTTTGATGGGACTGATAATCGTCTCGGGAAATGACGCAGCCATTGCTTTAGCAGAATATCTAAGCGGCACACAAAGTGCCTTCGCATCTGACATGAATTATGTTGCAAAAGAATTAGGTTGCTCTCAAACAGAATTTAAAAATGCTAGTGGATTACCAGAAGAAGGACACCTTACAACAGCCCATGACTTAATTATTATGAGCCAAAAAACGCTTGAAGATTTTCCAGAATGGTACAGCATTCATAAAGAATTAAAGTTTAAATATAGAAATATAGAACAACCTAACAGGAACCTCTTACTGAATAAGAATATAGGATGCGATGGAGTTAAAACAGGATTCGCTTCAAAACCTGGTTATGGAATGGTTGCCTCTGCTGTGCAGAATGGACGCAGATTGTTTTTAGTTGTAACAGGTTTACACACAATGAAAGAACGCGCCGACGAGGCTTATCGCTTACTACAATGGGGATTTGGTACATTTGGAAATTACACCATCATGCCAGAAGGTAAATCTATACTTGAAATTCCTGTTCGTTATGGCTCACAAGAAATGGTGGAAATAATTGCTGATCAGCATCTATTAACTCTTCATCGTAATCGCATCCATCAAATAAAAGCTGCCATTAAATATCGAACTGTTTTAGAAGCACCCTTTAAAGCAGGAACCCAGGTGGGTGAAGTCATACTTACGCACCCCGATTGGCAAGAGAAAGTTATTATTCCATTAGTGGCAAAAAAGGATATTTCAAGAGCATCTTTTTTAAGTAGAATAGGTCAGACGCTAAAATATCTTTTTCAAAAGGATTCCTAATGAGACCTTTTTTTAGTTCTGGCCCATGCGTTAAGCACGCTGGCTGGTCTTTAGAACAATTAAATCGCCCTTTTATAAACAGGTCTCATCGCAGCGATATTGCAAAAAAACATCTGAAATCTATTATTGATCGCCAACAAAAACTTTTAAATATACCTGATGATTATAAATTAGCTATTGTGCCCGCCTCTGCCACAGGAGCGATGGAAATGGCCATGTGGTGCTTTTTAGGAAGTCGCGATGTTGACGTACACGTTATGGATGTTTTCAGTAAAATTTGGGCTTATGATATTGAACGCCAGCTTAAAGTTCACACGCATATTTTTGAAGCTGAGTACGGCAATCTTCCGCAAATGCATCACAACCCTAACCATGATTTAGTAATAGCCATCAGCGCTACAACTACTGGTGTTGCTTATCCACACACTGATTGGATTTTTAACGATCGACAAGGGTTAGTTATTGTAGATGCAACAGCAGCAGCTTTTTGCTTTGATATATCTTTTGAGAAATTTGATGTTGTGGCTTTTTCCTGGCAAAAAGGATTAGGAAGTGAAGCCGCCCATGGAATGCTTGCTCTTAGCCCACGGGCGTTGGAGCAGCTTGAAACCTATATACCGCCACGACCAATTCCGCGAATTATGAGCTTATGGCTAGATGATAAAGTGAACTATGGAGTTTTTGAGGGCCTCACCCTAAATACACCTTCAATGTTATCGCTAGCTGATGTGGAATGCGCACTTGATTGGGCAGAAACTCTAGGGGGCGCAAAAGCTTTATATAAAAAATCAGCAGACAATGTATCTTTTCTATATGATTGGATTTTAAGAACTCCCAATTTATCTCCGATGACAACGAAAGATATTCAGGCAAAAGGTGGAGCAGTTTGCTTTTTCGTGAATATATTCACTGCTTTTGATGAATATCGTGCTTTTGCAAAAAGCGTAGCTGATGAAAAGCTTCTTTTTGATATTGTTAATCATGCTCATTCAAAACCAAGCTTTAGAATTTGGTGCGGGCCAACCGTTGAAAAAAATGATCTGATGCAGCTGACTAAAATTTTTGAAGAAAAACTCGTTAACTCCTAGACTTTGCTTTTGCTTTAAAACCGCTCGTCCTTGGTGAATTACGCTTTTTCTCTATAATAGCGATAGCCTCCTCCAAAGTAATCTCCATAAAGTTATACGCCTTAGGAATTGAGGTGAATGCTCCTTGATACTTTAAATAAGGACCAAATCGACCAATCCCCACTAAAATATCCTCTTTAGTTTCAGGATCTTTACCAATGAGTGCAGGCAAAGACGCAAGCTTAAGTGCTTGATCTAACGATAATGAATAAGGATCAAAACCTGGGGGTATACTAACTCTTTTAGGCTTTTTGACGTCTTTTTGCTCCCATTGCAAATAAGGACCATATGGACCTTTACGTATTGTTATATCAACCTTTAGCTCAGGATCTTGCCCTAATACCATTACATCACTTACTTCTTGCATACCTTCTTCTGTACTCGCACTGCCATTAAGAGATTTTGTGTATTTACAATCAGGATAACGATTACATCCAAGGAAAGGACCAAATTTGCTTAGCTTTAAAGAAAGCTGCCCTTCATTACATGTAGGACACGCCCTCGGATTTTCCTTGGACATATCAAACAAAGATGCTTCAAGATCTTTTTGCACATCATCAAGGACTTGACTGATTTTTAGAGGCTCAGCTTGCTTAACTGTATCGTGAAAAGGCATCCAGAAAGCATTCATTACATCTATCCATTGACGTTTTCCACCTGATATATCATCAAGTTGCTCTTCAAGATCTGCTGTAAAGTCATACTGAATATATTTTGGGAAATAATGATTCAAAAAAGAGGTTACTAACCTTCCACGTTGATCTGGGTGAAATTGTCGTTTTTCAATACGTACATAGTCACGATCTTGAAGTGTTTGAATCAAAGAAACATATGTTGACGGACGGCCAATACCTAACTCTTCAAGTTTCTTCACAAGGCTTGCTTCTGTATAGCGTGGAGGCGGTTGTGTGAAGTGTTGCTCTGGCGTAACGGAATTAATATTGATTGCTTCACCAACATTTAGCTGCGGTAACAAAAGTTCATCGTCTTCATCGGTCGTTTTTTCATCTTTATTTTCTTGGTCTTTACCTTCTTGATAAAGCTTTAAAAAGCCGTCGAACACAAGCGTAGAACCGGTAGCTCGCAATGTCGTTTGTTTGTCTTGCGAAATAATATCTACCCCTACTTGATCAAACAATGCATTTTCCATTTGACTTGCAACTGTCCTCTTCCAAATCAGCTCATAAAGTTTTAATTGGCCCTCATCAAGATAGGAAGATATTGATTTTGGAGTGCGCACAACGTCGGTTGGACGAATTGCTTCATGTGCTTCTTGTGCATTCTTCGCTTTGCTTTTATATAAGCGCGGCGAAGCGGGCAGATATTGCTTACCAAAATCTTTCTCAATAAATTCTCTTGCACCACTTAACGCTTCATTTGAAAGATTTACGCTATCTGTACGCATATAGGTAACCAAACCTATAGTCTCTCCACCAACATCAACACCTTCATAAAGACGTTGTGCAATTTGCATGGTTTTCTTCGGGCTAAAACCTAGCTTTCTTGATGCTTCTTGTTGTAATGTTGACGTTGTAAAAGGTGCAGCTGGATTACGTTTTACTTGTTTTTTTTCAATATCCGCTACGCTAAATGCTGACTGTTCAATTATCTTTGCTGCTGCTGTAGCTGTTTCTTTGTTTGGCAGATCAAATTTCTCTAATTTTTTGCCGTGCAAATAAGTAAGCTTAGCAAGAAAATTTGCATTTGTATTATGTGCGCATTGCGTTTCAACGGACCAATATTCTTGAGTTTTAAAAGCTTCTATTTCCTGTTCACGCTCAATAATTAAACGCAAGGCCACAGATTGTACACGGCCAGCAGAACGAGCACCTGGTAATTTTCTCCATAAAATAGGCGATAAAGTAAAACCAACTAGATAATCTAGAGCTCGACGCGCTAAATACGCATCAACTAATTCTTTATTCACATCTCTTGGAGCTTTTAAGGCTTCCTGTACGGCTTTTTTAGTGATCTCGTTAAACACAATCCGTTGTACGTTTAAGCCTTTGGTTACTTTCATTTCATCCAGCACTTGTTGAATATGCCAAGAAATAGCTTCTCCTTCACGATCCGGGTCGGTTGCAAGAAGAAGATTTTTTGCGCCCTTCATGGAAGCAATAATATCTTTCATACGCTTCTTGCCCTGATCATCAAGCTCCCAGATCATGGCGAAATTGTCCGCTGGATTTACTGATCCATTTTTCGATGGTAAATCGCGCACATGCCCATAACTCGCTATGACCTTGTAATCACTTCCTAGGTACTTATTAATAGTCTTAGCTTTTGAGGGGGACTCAACGATAACGACACTTTGCGTCAATGAAACCTCTATTTTTTAAATTTTTAATAAATTTATCCTTTTCAGGTGTGCACTTTAGCAAGACCTACATCTCATGACAAGTATTACATTAGCGACGTCGAAAGAAATAATTCACAAGTAAAATGCTAACAGAGTATTTCCCAAATATAAATGCGATTTTCTTACGAAATGCAATAAAAAATTTATTAATTGCGATCGCAATTTATAATATTAAAAGATAAAGAATTGTTTGTCGCAAGCATAAAGCGGCAACTGTCCTGTCTGAGTAAAACCCAAATGTTGATATAAATTCAAGCTTGGTGTCATATTATGAGCCACTATTATTTTTTTTCCCAAAGTTTTTGCCATGTTCATTTGGTATTTTGCAAGCTCTGTTCCGATACCCTTATTTCTAAAATTAGGAAAAACACCAATCCAATATGAGCCAGCTTCACCCCCAATAAGAGAAAGCATCGCACATCCCACCGGCACCTCCTCAACATAGGCTAAAAGCAAGTGTATTTTGGAAGAATTCAAAACAGGCTTTAAAAAATTAAAAGCTAACATTTTATGATGACTAAAAACTTGAGAGGAAATTTCATCAAATATTAATAGTTCGTCTTCTTTTTCTATATTTCTTATCTTCATAAGAAGGCTTGGAGTATATTCAAAATTTTGCAAATCTTTAAAACTAGCCGTTACTAAGTCTATATTATGCAAACCTTGTTCTTGGACGAATTGCTCAAAATCCACTTCCATTTGTTTTGATGGTAAGCACATAAAAGGAATATTTCGGCTTTTTAATTGATTAATTTTTGCATGATTTTTTGTATCAAAACGCACAAAATTAAATACTGGCGATAAATAACCGCTAATAACGCTCAAATCTGGAGGCATTGTAATATCTGATCCATTTAAGCCACCTATATACTGGAATGTTTCCATAAGATGATTGAAGATTTGGTGCTTATTCATAAAAATTCTTCGTTTTTAATTACTACCAAAAACTAACAATAAGCCTAGAGTAAAAGCTGTCCGGAAATTTTACTTACATGCTTGCAAAAGTTCGCGTAACTTTCGCTTATTACTAAAGCCACTTCTTGATTTAATGCGGTTTAAATAAGTTTCCACAGTTCTAGAAGAAAGATCGCACATGTTAGCAATTTCTTTATGCGAAAATCCTTGAAGTTTAAGCGTTAAGCACTTTAATTCCTGTGGTGTAATATGAACATTTCCAAAGCTACAACGTTGGTCCCCTTTCAAACACATTTTTTGATAATTAATATCTCTATTCTGCTCTGGAAGGAAAATTGGATTCTTTACTATTGCCTGAAAAAGATCTGGTGCATGCATTGGAAAATTTATCATAAACGTCTTTATGGTCTCTAAATGACTCATATAGTAAGAGGAAGAGCTAGAAGATGCTTCTGACATTGCAACAGCAATCATATCATAATAATCAGGATATCTTTTCACCAAGGTAAGCCCATGATTCCAGTTTTTTTCTTCTTTTGCCAAAACTATAGGCTCTCGAGGTAATTTTTCATCCCATAAAAACCAATATGATTGCTCCTTTGCCATGGAAGAAAAAACCACTGGCTTATCAATATAAGAAGAATTAATAAATTTCAAAAATAAGCTTGGGTCACTCAATAAACAAGCAATACTACCATCCCTATAGCAGCGCAAATATTGAAAATAATTTAAATTATATGTTTTAAAAAAATCATTGGAAGACTCTTTAACTTTTGGCCCTAATTGCAAAAGAGGATGATTATTCGCTATTTTAATCATAAATTTATAAAATAACTCTCAATAAAACAAAGAATAAAAAAAGCTCGCTAAAAAAGCGAGCCTAGTTTTTAAGCATTTATCTGTATACTTAGGAAGCTATAGCTTTTAAGCGCGCAACCAAACGAGAAACTTTTCTTGCGACAAGATTTTTATGAATAATACCTGTTTTAGCAACCTTCATCATTGCGCTCTCTGCAGCAATAACAGCTGCTTTAGCCTCATCAAAAGAAACCGCTGGTACGTTATGCATTCCCAAAGCTAGCTCAGCATTTTTTACAAAAGTACGCATGCGAGTCATACGATTGCGGTTCACCCCAGTACGACGAGCTGTTTGACGAATAGCTTTTTTTGAGTTTTTATGATTTGCCATACAAAAATTTTATAAATGTCCTAACCGACTTTATAGAAAACCTTTGGGGTTTCGTCAAGAAAAAAGCACATTTAGAATATTTTGAAAATTTCACGCAAAAAGAAGAATGGCTCCCCGGAACGGACTCGAACCGCTGACCCAGTGGTTAACAGCCACTTGCTCTACCGACTGAGCTACCGGGGAACGTGTATAATATCTACCACAAAAGCAGAGTGTTGAAAAGACACCGTTTAAATATTTGCTTCAATCCAAGATTTTATTTTCGGTTTTGGGTTTACTCCCACCAAGTTACTGATAGCTTGTCCGTTCTTAAATAGAATCATGGTAGGAATGCTACGTACGCCTAATTTGCTCGCTGTTTGTTGGTTGTGATCAATATTAACTTTTACGATTTTTGCTTTATTAGCAATTTCTGGCGCTAATTCTTCTAAAATTGGCGTCAGCATCCGGCACGGACCACACCATTCAGCCCAAAAATCCACAACAACTGGCTCTGAAGAGTTTAAAACTTCTTGATCAAAAGTTCCGTCGGTAACTGCTAACATGCATATTCTCCTAAAAATAATACTTTATAATTATAGACGTTTTTTATAGCTTTTACGAGGACTTTTGACAATACTTTAATTCTACCGCGCTATAAGGATTATTACGTTTTTATAATATCAATAATTTTCTTCATTGCTTCAAAAGTGAAATTATTTTGATCTAATGTGGGATTATATTCAACAATTTCTAATCCGATACATTTGGAATTAAATATTACTCCCTTTAAAAACTCTGTAACGTCATCCAGCTCTAAACCTCTTCCTTCTGGAGTTCCTGTTCCTGGGCAATATGCAGGATCTATACCATCAATATCAAGACTTATTCCAAAAGAAGGATTCGATTTTAATAAATGCTCCCGGCTTTTTAAAAAATTCTCATAACCGTTATAAGCTTCACGTTCTTTATGATAACCAACCTCCACCCCCAAATGCTTAAGAAGCATTTCTTCTTCAATCTCATAACTTCGAATGCCTGTTTGTATCAAAGCATTTGGCTTTAAAACCGGCGGATTTCGAGCAAGATGTACAAAATCATGATCTCCCTTACCCAGCAATACTGCAGCAGGCATACCATGTGGATTATTTGATACAGTTGTTTCATAAGTGTGTGCATCCATATGAGCATCGATCCAGAGTAAACCAAAATCACAATTTGCATCCTTCACCCCGCTCCAGGTAGCCATTGCAATCGAATGATCACCACCTATAACCAAAAGAAAATTTCCTTGTTGAATGGTCCTTTCTGCTATGTTATGTATCCAACGCCCTACTTGTAGGACGTGATTTCTTCGCTGTTGAATAGGGTAGTCTTGGCTATTTTGACAAGAATTAAAATGCCAATTGGCAAAATATACCTCTGCTTGAATTCTATGATCATTTAATAAATTATTGAGAAGCTGTTTTTGCAAAACGGTCATTGCTCCATCAGCTGTCCCAAATTTTCCTGCACCCCATCCTGACGCTGCTAGAATAATAGTTATGTTGCGCATAATCTTTCTTTAACTTTGTCACTTCCTATTAATGGTAATAGCATTTTCATTTCTGGACCATGATCCATTGCTGTTAGGGCTTGACGAAGAGGCATAAATAAATCTTTTCCCTTGCGTCCCGTTTTTTCTTTAATGCTTTGCGTCCAAATTCCCCATGTTTCTTCTGCCCATGAACCTGCTGGCAATAAATCTAGAGCTATTTTCAAGAAATCATTGTCTGAGCAGGTCCCTCTAATTTTACCAAAAAATATACTCTCCCAAGGCTCAAGATCTTCAATTTTTTCAATATTATCATGCACTGCGCGCCAATGATTCTCACTAAACTTCTCAAAGCCATTTGTTTTTAAACGCTCTTGAATTTCCGAAAATGGCATTAAATGATAGAGCTTATGATTTAGTGCCCATAAATCTTTTTCGCTAAATCTTGGGGGAGTACGACTGAAAGTGGATAAGTCAAAAGAGCTCGCCAATTCATTTAAAGTTAATAAAGGTTCAATAGGGAGAGATGTTCCAAGTCTTGCTAATAAGCAGGCAATAGCCATTGGCTCGACACCAGAATCACGCATTTGACCTAAGCTTAAACTGCCCAAACGTTTTGAAAGTGGAGCACCATCCTCATCCATCAATAGCGTTGTATGAGCAAACGTTACAGGAAAATCCTTTCCATCATTCACAGCTTTAAAGAGCTGAATTTGTGTTGCTGTATTTGTAACGTGGTCTTCACCACGAATAATATGACTAATAGAATAGTCAATATCGTCAATTACGGAGCATAAACTATAAAGAAAAACTCCATCAGCTCTGATTAAAACCGGATCACTAAGCTGTGCCCCATTATATTTCACTTCACCACGTATTATATCTTGCCAAACAATTGGTTCATGATCTAATTTAAAGCGCCAATGTGGTTTTCGACCATCTTTTTCAAAAGCGTCCTTTTCAAGATCTGTCAAAAGAAGAGAAGATCTGTCATAAATAGGAGGCTGACCTTTCGCAAGCTGGCGTTTCCTCTTAAAATCAAGCTCTTCGGTAGTTTCATAACACGGATACAATTTACCATTTTTAATCAGCTCTTCTCTAATCTGGTGATATCGTTCAAAACGCTCTGATTGACGGAATGTCTCGCTATATTTAACACCCAGCCATTCAAAATCTTGATAAATTGCTTTTTCATATTCAGGCTTTGAACGCTCTAGGTCAGTATCATCTATTCTTAAAATAAAATCTCCCCCATAACGTAATGCATATAAATAATTAATTAGAGCTGCCCTAGCATTACCTATATGCAAATATCCGGTGGGAGAAGGAGCAAAACGAACACGAACCATAGAAAAATAAAAACCATATCAATTTTTTCAGATGCCATATTAGCGAATAATACCAATGATGGCTACTTAACGATAATTTGGTTGATTGGTTGCAATCTGCCTTTCCACATAGGAAGAAGGACGCCTTCTATTTTGATCAACCTTTACACCACCCTGGTATTGATAAGCCTGCGGCGCCGCATAAGCAATGCCAGCACCCATATTCACCATTCTTTCTGGATGACCTTGCATAGTAGCTGTCTCTGTTGGGATATGCTGACTACTAACTTCATCCGCTTTTTGATGTCCGCTATGAACACTTGTCGCAACAAAAAAGCCACTCAAGAAAAATATGCACCCAAGGAACATGAATGAAAATATAAGGGTAAAAAGTGTGGACTTACTCATAGTAAAAGCTATCACCTCAGTAATGTATATACGTTTAAGTTCTTCCCAAAATGTCTCTCTAAGTTTTTTTCTTGGTAAATATGTCATTTTAGTCAAAGTTCTGGAAGGCATTTGGAAAGGTAAATTTGCGCCCCTCAAAGACTGAGCATATGGAGAATAATAATATCTCCCTCCATCTAATACTCTATTTGCCACTCTTTGTGGCTGACTTATGAAATTTGAAAAAGTTCGTGTAGCTAACAAAGATTGTCTTTTTAAGGGAAAATCCCATTGTGTTGTTGCCGATGGCTCTTGAAAATGCTCAAAACGTTTATAAGAACGAACCACCAAATGCTTCCAGTGATATTTTATTTAATTTTAACACAAATTTTATGCATTATAGTAGTAAAAATTTTCCTATTATCTCTAAACAAATTAAAAATGCTTACAACCCACCATAATCATAAAGAAAAATTTTCACCTAAGTACACCCGCCTAACATCAGGATGACTGATAATATGCGCTGAATCACCTTGTGTTAATACTTTGCCTTCCGCAATAATATAAGCCCTGTCAATAATATCGAGAGTCTCTCGCACGTTATGATCGGTAATAAGAATGCCAATATTGTGATTTTTCAATTTTGTAATGATGTCCTTTACATCCTGCACAGCTATAGGATCAATACCTGCTAATGGTTCATCTAAAAATAAGAAGTCTGGTTTAATGGCAAGAGAACGAGCTATCTCAACACGACGCCTTTCTCCACCAGACAAAGCAACAGAAGGCGCTTCTCGAAGATGAGTAATACCAAATTCATCGAGCAATTCCTCTAGACGCTCTTGCTGACGATCCGGATCTGACTCCACTCGTTCAAGCGCCGCAAGAATATTATCTTCAACATCCAGCCCTCTAAAAATCGAAGCATCTTGAGGTAAATAGCTAATACCCATTCGTGCTCGCTCATACATTGGGAGGTCAGTGATATTCTCGTCATCCAAAAAAATTGTGCCTGAATCAGGCATGATTAATCCCGTGATGACAGAAAAGCAGGTTGTTTTTCCTGCACCATTTGGACCAAGCAGCCCAACAGCCTCACCTGAATGCACAGATAAATCAATACCTTTCAGCACCATGCGTTTTTGAAAAGTTTTAGTAAGTTTTTGAGCCTTGAGAGTCCTTATTTTATTATTCCTTATTTGGATAAATTATACAGCTTACTTGTTCTTGCTGATCTGTTTGCATTGTAAAAACATGCCTCTGAATGTCAAGAGTAGCTTCCTTACCATGCAACTCATTTTTATCTTGCAATAATTTAACATCATCTCCAGTGCAAATAGCAGTATTTTGATCAAAATTATGAATGCATCTTGCAGCATAAAGCCTTGTATTTTTGTAATTTATTTCCACAGCTCCTTCCGCAATAGCTTTTATTAGATTTCCGTGGTCATCGAAGATTACATGCAAATTATCCGCTTTTAAAATTACTTGCGCTCCCTTGACTATATAGCGCAAAACCACACTGCCTTTTGCATCTGCTTCTTTCTGCGATGTGCTATACTCCATATTTTCAGCATTGATCTGAATGTTATCTGCTATATCATTTTTGCTTACCATTTCTTCGCAAAAACAAGAAGCCATACAAAGAATTACAAGGAAAGCTCTCTTCATTAATCTTGCATTATATATTTATTTTTCCAGTGTACCTAATTTATGAATCAAGTTGAAATGAAATAGGTACTTCAAAGGAAGTCTTTTTATCTGCAGAAGTAAATTTCCAAGTTTTAAGCGCTACAATAATTGCTTCTTCAAATATTTCTTTTTGACCTTTCAGGGTACTAATTTCAATTAATTCAACCACTCCGTTTTCATTCACCAACATTTTTACGAGAAAAAAACCTTCTATTCCTTCACTTTTCGCTTGAGCAGGATAAGCAGGTGCCGGATTATAAATAATTTTTGCTACATCGACATTCGAATCCGTTACACTAGAGCTTGCCACTTCTTTAATTTTTTTGTGATCAGACCTTTGCAACAAAGAGCTATTTTCAGTAATAGCGAACTTTTGTTGGTCTGCTGGCTTATTTTGAGAATCTATCCATTTAATAGAAAAACTGTTTGGCTCTGAGTATTTTGAACCTGTTATGTATTGACTAATTGAAATAGCCAACAACCCATGCAGCAGAATAGATCCAAGGAATATAAATCGCATTTTTACCATGTAATACTCACTCCTGTATTAATTTGGAATCCAGGGTTTCTGTATCCAATTGGATTTTCAATTTTTCTATTAAATGCATTTTCAATATTCACAAACCATGTGGCATGTTCTTTGAATTTATATTGAATATCTCCAAAGCAAACAGGATATCCTCCTCGCTTAATTCCAACTGTGTATTGTTCGAAATCTGGTTGAACTTGTGTTCCTGTATAACGACAACCAAATCCTACTGTTAGATCATCTTGCTCATAAATAATTTTACCATTTGCGGAAGTTCTAGGGACATTTAGAAGTCGCCTTTTAGGATTCAAGCTCACGGAATCTACATACATACCCGATAATTCCATCATCCATGCCTTATTAATCTTTTTTTTCCATCCTATTTCAAAACCTTCTTGCCTAGATTTATTGATATTTTGATATTTTTGATTTTGCTGAACTATTTGATGTTTATAGTTCGTTTTAAAAACAAGCACACTAAATGTTCCTAAAATTGTATGCTGAGAAATCCCTAAATTCCCACCATAAGCCGATTCGTGTTTTAGGTTTTTGTTGCCATGCTTCTTATCATTTAACTTATACAAATCCGGTATATTAAATCCTGTGCCAAAATGAGCAGATAATTCAGTATCATTATAATTTTTCAATACACTTGAGCTTATAGCATAAATGGTATCATAATGATTTGCTTTGTGAGCACGAACCCAATTTTTCCATTTAAAAGTATCCTTATCTAGATGAATGCCCTGAACAAATGCGTACTCGTCATTTTTTTTCTGATTAACACCTGAAGTATTCCAAACATTATGATGATATTCAAGAAGAGGCTCAAAAAGCAGTATATCCCTTTTTATTTTTACACCAGTTTTTATTTTGCTATTTTCAGGACCATATGTGCTTGCGCTATTACCATTTTGGTAAGGTGAAAAATCTTGAGAGATAAGTTTCGTTTTTAAGATTTTTAAAAAAGGTTGAGCCTTCTCATTTATTCCTTCTAAATCAAGAGCATAAATCTGTAATGTTCTTTTTGAACGAGAATCACAAAAAGTAAATAGATTTGAATGAGAAATATTACTTCCTGTGGAGGTCGATTTAAGTAATCCAATTTGCAATTTTCCTTTTGCGTGGTGATTTTGAAAACTAAGTTGATTTAAAAAATATCCCTTATCTGTTTCAGAACTTTTTACGGTTGAATACTTTCCTTGATACCTTTTAGGAATGGTATTTTTACCATGAAATATATTTTTTTCTAAATGTTGTTGCAAAGAAAAACCATCTTTTGTTTTTTGGCGCCACCAAAGATGTCCCGATTGTATATAATTGCCACCACTTAATTTTAGGCCACCTTCTTGCTCTTCAGGCATTGAAAAAGGAAGTATATTAACAACACCACCTATTGCCATATTTCCATATTCAGCACAATGCACCCCTTTTATCACTTCAACTTTTCCTGTTGAGAAAGGAATTAAAGATGCATCAACCATCGATTCACTCAGGCTTAACCCATTCCATAACACTCTATTGTAATCTGTAGGTGCCCCTTGAATCTTAATAGATGTCAATTGCCCAGGATTACCTGTTGTCGTTGTATTAACACCTGAAATACTTTGGAGTTGCTGTTCTTCAAATCCTGGTATTGTCGCCTGATCAGTTGTTAATGTTTCAATGAATTTCCAAGTAGATACATCTTTTTTTGCACTTACAATAATTGGAGATAAAGAAACAGTCGCGGCAGTCACAGATGCTGTCAGCACCTTAAACAATAAAAAGCGCATAAATTACCCTTTAGGTTAGCGTTCACATAGCGCATCACCCGTAGGGCTTCCCTTCTTGACCAACCGCGCGGATCCAGAAAAAGTGATACTCTTTTTGCAGGTTTCCTGGCTTGTTGATCGTTGCTAACACTTAACCTTCCCAGATTGCTCCAGTGGTATTTAAAGCGCGCTCCCAACGTACAGTTGCGGCGGACAGCTTGGGATTTCAACCCAATTCCCTAACACAAAAAGTTCTTAAAACCTAAAATGAAAAAACGTGACTGTCAAGCAGCCACCTAACAATATTGCCCAGCAACATATCCTGATGACCAAGCCCACTGAAAATTATAACCGCCAAGCCATCCTGTTACATCAACCACTTCGCCAATAAAAAACAACCCTGGAATTTTTTTACTTTCCATTGTTTTTGAGGATAATTCATCTGTATCGATCCTCCTATAGTGACCTCGGCTTTTTGATAGCCCTCACTCCCATTGATAGGCATTTTAAATTGATGAATACAATCTACAATATTAAATAAAACATCATTTTTAAGGTCAGTAATTGCACGATCAAAATCAGGCGTAGTCATAGCTTCCGCCAAACGGTTTGGCAAATAATTTTTCAAAAAATTCGCGACTGTTTGTTTGCTATTCTTATGCGTTATGAATTCTTGTTTTAAATCCATATCAGGCAACAGATTAATCAGGATTTCTGTTTGTGAGAATTTTTCTAAATACGATGAAATTTGCAAAATTGCAGGGCCACTTAATCCACGGTGCGTAAATAAAATATTCTCTCGAAACTGTGCCCCTTTATAGGTGACTAATGAATCTTGTGAAACACCACTAAGTTTTGCGCACATTACAAGCTTTGCATTATCGACCTTTAATGGCACCAAGGCTGGCTGTGTGGCTAAAACTTTCATACCAAATTGCCGTGCAATCTTATAACCAAAATCAGATGCCCCAATTTGTGGAATAGAAAGCCCACCTGTTGCAATAACTACAGAATTTGCCTCAATAATTCCATCTGAAGTTGCAAGCACAAATCGATCATTTTTCTCAATTGATTCTACAGAACAATTTGGACGAACATCCACTTGGCCTTTTTGGCATTCACTCAACATCATGTTGATAATTTGCTTCGATGATCCATCGCAAAACAATTGCCCTAATGTCTTTTCGTGATAGGCAATGTCATATGATTCAACGAGCTTAATAAAATCATGCTGTGTATAACGCGCCAGTGCGGATTTTATAAAATGCTTGTTGTTGCAAATATAGTTTTTAGGTGATGCAAATAAATTTGTGAAATTACAGCGTCCTCCACCAGATATACGAATTTTTTCTCCAATTTTGGAAGTATGTTCAATAAGTATAACACGTCTACCTCGTTTACTAGCAGCTACTGCCGCCATCAATCCAGCCGCACCTCCCCCAATGACAACAACATCACATGATACTTTTGAAGGAAGATTCAATTCTTAATGCCTTTTACACAGCGTACCCTAAATAAAAAAGTAGCCGAAATAATCCGGCTGCTAAAGCAAAGTTATTCTTACTTATTCGTGTTCGTCAACAGGCTTATTGTTTTCGGTCCATTCCTCAATACCACCTGCGTAATGGCCAATATTTGTATAGCCAAGCCCAACTAAACGTTCTGCCAATGTCATACTTGCTGGACATTTTACATTCCCGCAATACACAATAATTGCAGCATTCTTATCTTTTAAGGTCTTTTTTATTTTTTTATCATCTGCATCCGCTGCTATAAAGATGGCGCCTTTAATTTTCTTTTTACCATTACCACGCGCGTCAATAATAATAGATTTTCCAAGCACTTGCTCAACTTCGTCCATTGTTTTCTCAGAAATGGTTGGCGAAGCTTTTTCACTGCTTGCTACTTTTGTATCAGCTGCTGCAGAAAGATCAGCCCCAACAATTGCAGCCACTACCAGACCAATTACAGAAAGTAAACGAATCATCATTGCACTCATAAAAACTCCTCTAAAGATAAATGCGACTTTCCATAGCATTAAAAGACAAAATCAGGCTAAAATCAATCAAATAAAGATTAGCAATCAGTAAAGTTAGTGAACCGTAAAGTTGTTTTATGTATTCTTGATGGCTGGGGTATTAGCTCAGACAATTCTTATAATGGAATTAAAGCAGCAAAATATTGGCCGAGCATTTTAAGAAAATATCCTAACACTCAGCTGCAGGCATCTGACCATTACGTTGGCCTTCCCGATGGACAAATGGGTAATAGCGAGGTAGGGCACATGACAATTGGTTTAGGGCGTGTCGTGATGCAAGATTTACCAAAAATTGATCATGCAATCGCTGAGAAAAACTTTGAACAAAATTCAATAGTTCAAAATGCTATTAAGCAACTAAAAAAAACTCAAAAGCCTTGCCATGTAATGGGTTTACTATCACCAGGTGGCGTGCATTCGCACATGAATCATATGATTTATGTTGTAAAGCTTTTAAGTGAGGCCGGCATTTTTGTTCATGTACATGGATTCCTAGATGGCCGAGATACATCACCCAAAAGCGCTAAAAAGTATATAAAGCAATTTTTAGATGCCACTAAAAATTACCCGGATATTCATTTGTCCTCCTTATGTGGTCGTTATTTTTCAATGGACCGTGATAACAGATGGGAGAGAACAGAGCTTGCTTATCAAGGAATTGTGCAAGCAAAAGCCCCAAGATTTTCCTCTCCTCTTGAAGCTATTCAAAGTAATTATGAACAAAACATAACAGATGAATTCATCACGCCTATAATTTCAGGATCATACGTTGGCATGCAAGATGGTGATGGCCTTTGGATGATTAATTTCCGATCAGATCGAGTTCGACAAATTTTACGAAGTTTATTGTCTGTTGATTTTGACAAATTCAAGAGAGAAAAAATTGTTCATTTTGGCACTACTTTAGCGATGAATGAGTATGCTCTAGATCTTACGCCTTTGATCCCTTCAATATTCGAAAAAAGCACCGTCAATCAAAGCCTAGGCGAGATAATTTCAAATTTGGGATTAAAACAATTACGCATTGCAGAAACCGAGAAATATGCTCATGTGACATTCTTTTTAAACGGTGGCCAAGAATCTCCTTTTAAAAATGAGGAACGTATCCTTATACCTTCTCCCGAAGTTTCCACATACGATTTAAAACCAGAGATGTCAGCTCATGAAGTGACGCATGCCGTTACAAGCGCAATGGAACGAGAAGATCTTAGCTTAATTGTAGTCAATTATGCTAATGCAGATATGGTAGGACATACAGGAAACATAGAGGCTGTAGATCATGCAATAGAATGTATTGATGAATGCTTAAAATCGCTAGAAGAAAAAGCTTTCAAAAATAACTGGGCACTTGTTGTAACCGCAGATCATGGTAATGCAGAATGCATGCGAGAAGAAGATGAGTTAACAATGCACACAGCACATACTTGCAATCCCGTACCGTTTGTAATGATTAATTCAAATGAAACAGGATTCTTAAGACCTGGATCGCTTTCTGATATAGCTCCTACCATTTTAAAAATTATGAATATTGAACAGCCAAAAGAGATGACTGGAAAATCGCTATTATGCTGAGAATCTTCTTCATTTTTATTATATTTTCCTCGCTGCACTCTCAGATCAATAACGATACAAATATACGAGCGCAAAATTGGCATTACATCCAACAACAAATTGTTAGCATTCAACAGGAATATACTAACTTTCAAAATGATAAGACTATAAATAATCAAAAGTTTTTTAATACTCAACAGCAACTAGGTGCTCTATATTTTTCACAAAGAAGGTATAATCTAGGTTTTGGCACATCTTTTCTTCCCTCAGAATGTGCTGTGCATAATTATGTAAGAAAAAAAACCTTTCTAATTTTAAAACTCAAAGAATTAATGCCTATCTATAAAAAGTATGCAGAGAAATATAAAGAAAAATACGCAAAGTTAAATACGAGCAGCAATCGAAAAAAAATCAAGGAATTAGAGAAACTTAACGATCTATATTTAAAGTCTTTCGACGATTTCAAATTAATGAACAGAAACTCAATAAATATAATGACGGCTGAAAAAATCTCTTCCCTTCAAAAATCGATAAAAAATCAGCCTTTTCCTACCATTAAAAAATCTTCTAGCTTACTTAGCTGGATAACGCCTGTAGCAGGAATCAATCAATCACAAGATTTCACTATTTGGTCCCCATTAGAGAACGCTGTTATTCTTTGTCCGGATTCAGGTATTGTTACATTAATTGGAGCTTTAGGTAATTCACTTGTTGTGTTTATTAAGCAAAACCATTTCACGTATGTCATTACTGGCATTAATGAGTGCTACATTAAAAAAGGAGATATGGTAAAACAAGGAGATATATTGGGATTTTGCGCAAAGAAAAATCCAGCTTTAGTTGAATTACAATTATGGCGCGATGACACTCTCTTAGATCCATCTCCTTATCACAAAGCAATCCAACTATGAAAAAACTCTCGCATTTACTTTTTTTGCTTACAAGCTGCACAAATCCTTATCAAAAATTACATCATAGTTTAGATGAAACTTTATCTATTATTGAAGAATTTTATCCAGAACAACCCCCCATAGAAAAACTTCGTCAGGGAATGCTTCAAGGATTAATTCAAGGCGTAGATGGACACGGCTCATACCTTAGCGAGGAACAATTAAGATCATTAGTTGAAAAAGTTGAAGGAGGAAAACTAAAATTAGGAATAGTTTTAGTAAAACATAAAGACGGCTTAATTGTTAGAAAAGTTTATGAAAATTCAGCAGGGTATTTAGCTGACATTAAAGAGAGCGATATTTTTACAAGACTTGATGAAATATCTTTGAATAGTATCAATTTAAATGATTTTCCTCGTCTCATAAAAGAAGAGAGGCCTTACTCAATTACCCTTCTAAGAAAAAATAAATGCCTGACAAAGTCCATAACACCTGGATTTTTTGTGCCCCCCTCCACAGAATTGAAATGGCTCAAAAAAATTGCGCATTTGAAATTCGATTGTATTAGCAAAGAAGGAGCAAAAGAAGTCGAAAATCAATTACATAAAATTAAATCCGCGCCAGGATTAAAAGGATTAATACTTTATCTTCGTGATTGTCCAGGAGGTAGCTTTGAAGCAGCTGTAGGTATAGTAAGCCAATTTATACTCATCGGAACTACTACTGGTGGAAACGCTACAGCTAAAGAAATTTTCCATTATCCTAACCGTAGTGACGGGCTAATCTTAACCATTGCATTTTTAAATGACCCTCTTGGAAAAAGAATAAATAACGAAGGTATAGAACCACACATGAAAATTGAAGAGTCACCATTGGGACATCAAAAAAGCAAAGATATTTATATTAATAAGGCATTAGAAATTTTACAGAAAAATCCTCAACCAGGTAAAACTGATTGAGGATTAAACCTTTAACTGTATTCCACTGTAGGATTCAAGACCATACCCGGAATTTTTGGAGCCGGAGCTTTTGCTATAGAATCAGTTGTTGTTAACACATTAGCTGAATTTGTAAATGATTTTACGGCTGGTAATGTATAGTCTGGTGTTCTATAAAGTTTTACCGTACAGCTATCCGCGCCTATTCCTGCCGCAGCTGTCTCTTCGCTGATATTAAATAAGTTAGAATCTTTGATAAACACTGCCTCGTAAGCGCCACGAAGTTTTATTTGAGCTACTTCACCAGGGAAATTCGTAGTTTCCGTTAATGTGATACATGCTTTATCAACATCACTACTTGAATTTCCTAGTTCTGGGTGTTTCTGTATAGAGAATGGTTGTGAACCGATAAGATCTCTAGCAACGCCTCGATTAAATGTTATTGGGGATCCAATTACCATATAACCACCACCTACTCTTGGTAAGACACTTCTAATGAATGGATCTGCACTTCCTGGTTCTACAAATACGCCACAGTCTCTTGGTAAATCCCCTTGGAACCAACCCAAAGGATCGCTCTCTGGAGATTTTGTGAAAGCAAAACGAATTCTTGTTCCTATACCAGGTGTTGGTAACGCAAACTGAAGGCCACCTTTCACCATTATATCGTAGCCAGTTGGATCACCAGTTAACCAAACCCCTTTTACGTGATGTGGCAGATATGATATTTCTCCTGAACCATCATAACTGTTTGTAAGAACTGTGTTCTGCTCGGCCGGAGTCCCTGTTTGTATGAAATTAATAAAGAGAACTTCACACCATTCTTCAGGCGTTTCGAAACCTGAAAATCCAGCTGTACTACCAACCGCGATAATGTCGTGGCGTTGATTCTTATTCACTGGTTTACCGGAAGTATAAGAGGTAGGGGTAGGACTCACATAAGTTGTGCCGCCGCTCACTACTAGGTAATAGTTCTCGGCATCCTTTTGATGGGTTAGCACAACATCTGCGTGATTCATATTAATAAGGGAAATAAAATCCCCTAGAATACCTCCGGGCTCTCTACCTCTAATAATAGGGAAACGAACTCCGCCATGATCATAATCTCCGGGTGCAACGTAAACAGCTAAATTTCCTGATAAATTCGCAGATTCAACATCAAAGAAGTCACACAACCCATCTGGAAAAACTTTTACCGACAATATAGATGTCGTAGGAGATGTTTGAGAAAAGCTTTCTAATCTTAATGAATGAGGAACATCACCATCTACAGCACTTGTTTGTAAATTTCCTCCATTATATACGATCTGTGCCTGTGTTGAGCTTCTATATATAGCACCAGCTTTTACCGTCAAAGAACGATTTAAAATTCCTTTATTATCTATAGTTCCTTCTGAAACTATTGTATCGCCTGTCACTACTACTGTGCTATTCCATTTTAGAAGCCCTGCCCCAATTTTATTAGGATTTCTTTCCAATAGCCCCCCCCATTGTGCTCTCTTCCCCTTCATCAACCCTAATATTAAAAATTGATTCACTCGAAGGGTAAAGAAAGCAGGTACATACCCATATCAAAAGAAACCTATAAATTCTTTCGCTTATCTTTGGTAGAAACAGCTTGTTTAAATTAACCATAACAACTCCCCTAAAACTAGGAGAAGTACCCTGCTGTACCCGCATTTACCAAACGGTACTTACCCCTTATTTCTCTTTGAAGGATGCCCTTCTACTGCTAAGATTAGTTAGCAAGGGTAAACAAACAGTTAATTTAATTAAAATTTTAATTAAATTTTATATATATAGGCTATCTGCTGCTTAGAATATTATTTTATGACTTAAGGACATTTCTAAAAAATTTTGCTATAAGGTAACCTAACGTCTCTTCTTAAAAATTTATGACTTTCCAAACTCCTATGATGAAGCAATATGCAGAAATTAAGGAACAGCATAAAGATTGCTTGCTGTTTTATCGCATGGGTGACTTCTATGAACTTTTTTTTGAAGATGCAATTCAAGCTTCTTCTGCTCTTGATATTGCTTTGACAAAAAGAGGACAAAATGCTGGAGAACCCATTCCTATGGCAGGAGTGCCTGTACATTCGCATGAAATGTATTTATTAAAGCTTATAGAAAAAGGATTTCGCGTTGCCATTTGTGAGCAAACAGAAACTCCTGAGCAAGCCAAAGAAAAAGGAAAAAAGGGGCCATTAGAGCGTGGTGTCGTGCGTATCGTTACGCCAGGAACACTTACTGAAGATAGCTTATTAACACCAAAAAAAGCAAATTTTTTAGTTTCAGTAAGTCCTATGGATAAAAAAACCTTACATAGTGGAGTAGCGTGGGCGGATGTTTCAACAGGAGCGTTTTACGTAACGAGCATAGAAACCGAATCATTAATTAATACCCTATCTCAACTAAACCCAGCCGAAATACTTATGGCTGAAAGCATTTGGAAATCCCTTGATCCTCATATTTTTAATGAATTTAAAAAAATTATTCAGCCTCTGGCAGACACTCGTTTTAATTTGAATAATACACAACAAATACTTTTACAATCGTTTAATGTAATCAGCCCCGAAGTTTTAGGCCTTCACGAGAAAACTCTTGTCCAAGCCGCAGGTATGTTATGCGATTATTTATATTTAACTCAACAAGTACAACTTCAACACTTACGCGCCCCAAAGCGTATCAGTAAAAATAAAGCTGTTAAAGTTGATTCTCAATCTTGCAAAAATCTTGAAATCATACGCAGTCTTAAAGGCACTTTTGAAGGATCTCTTCTTCATACAATAGATAATACTAAAACAGCTGCAGGCGGACGACTCCTTTTTGAATATTTAACCAACCCCACCACAGATAAAGAAGGCCTTAATCAACGCTTAGATAAAATCGACTGGTTTAAAGAAAACAACCATGAAAGGTCTAATGCGCTTGATAATCTAAAGCATTGTCCTGATATTGAGCGTTCTTTGATTCGAATAGCACTAGATAGAACCTTACCAAGAGATTTAAAAGCCATCTCTCAAGCCTTACGCGTAGCAAAGATTATAGATCACCTTCTTGCTCAGCAATTCTTTTGGAAGCTAGATGTCCCCACAAAATTAATGCAACAATTAGAAAATACTCTCGAAGAAAATCTTCCTGCTGTTATGCATGATGGTGGATTGATTAAAGCTAACGTTGATTCTGTGCTCGATGAACTACGCTATACTCGCGATCATGGACACCAGCAACTAAAAAGGTTAGAGCAACGCTATCAAGAAGAAACGAATATCCCAAATTTAAAAATTAAAACCAATAATTTAATTGGCTACTATATAGAGGTCAGTAGCAGCCATCTTCATAAAGTTCCTCCAACATTTTTTCACCGGCAAGCAATCAGCAATGGCGCTCGGTATATGACTCAAGAATTACATGACCTTGCTTCAAAACTTGAACATGCTGCAATGTCTACCATTTCAAGAGAAATTGAGATCTTTAGAGAGTTATGCGCAGAAATTTTAAATCATAAAAATCAATTAGAAAATCTTGCCTCTCTGTTAGCAGAAATTGATGTAGCAAGTAGCATGGCAGATCTAGCTTCTACCAAAAATTTTTGCCGTCCTATTTTCACAGACGCTCAGGTTTTAAACATTCAAAATGGTCGCCACCCTATTGTAGAAGCATTTACGTCAAACCCTTTTACTCCTAATAATTGCTATCTTTCTGAGCAACCCTTTGCGCTTCTAACTGGCCCAAACATGGCAGGGAAAAGTACATATCTCAGGCAAAATGCATTAATTACTTGGATGACACATTGCGGACTCTTTGTCCCTGCCTCTCGCGCAGAAATTGGACTTGTGGATCAATTATTCTCTCGTATAGGAGCTGCCGATGATTTAGCAGCGGGTCGCTCTACCTTTATGGTGGAAATGGTAGAAACAGCAAGTATTCTACATCAAGCAACCAGTCGTTCATTTATTATTCTCGATGAAATTGGCCGCGGCACATCCACACAAGATGGATTAGCCATTGCAACAGCAGTTAGTGAACACCTTATTCATACCATCAATGCTCGCTGTATCTTTGCAACGCACTATCACGAATTGGTTGATCTCGCCAGTAATTATCCTGTTAAACTTTTAACAATGAAAATTGTCGAACACGATAACAACGTTGTTTTTTTGCATGAAGTTATTCAAGGCGCTGCCGACAAATCGTACGGCATTCACGTGGCTGAACTTGCTGGACTTCCGCAAAAAGTTATTGAAAGAGCCAAAGAATCTTTAAAGAAAGAAGCCTCCCAGCAAACAAAGGGCAAGCAATTAGCAGACATACCATGTGAAGAATCAAATTTGTTAAAATTTTTGCGAAGCATTAAGCCCGATGATTTGTCACCACGGCAAGCCTTACAAGCGTTATATGAATTGAAGGAATATGCAAATAAAGGGCAAAATCGTAATACAAAACCTGATCAAGCAAAGGCTTCATTGTTTGGAAAATAAGAAAATTTTCTTCTGCTTCCCTTTCGATTTAAGATTTTTTTTGATATTCTAATACCTAAGTTGGTTGCGGAGAAATACGTGATAAGATTTTTTAATTGTATTTTTGCTGCTTTATTTGTAGTTTTATATCAATCTGCTATTCATGCTAACAATTTTGCATATCTAATTGTGGATGGTAATTCAGGAAGAATTATGGAAAGCCATCGAGCAGATGAAATTCGCCCCCCTGCATCATTAACAAAAAAGATGACCCTATATTTAATTTTTGAAGCTTTGCGCAATGGAAAAATAACGCTTCAAACGCGATTTCATGTGTCAAAGCTCGCAAATTCCCAAGAGCCAAGCAACTTGTGGGTTAGAGTAGGAGAAACAATTAGCGTTGAAAATATTATCTATGCACTAGTTACAAGATCAGCTAACGATATGTCCGTAGTGGCTGCTGAAGGATTAAGTGGAAGCGTTGAAAACTTTGCAATCCTTATGAACAAAAAAGCACAAGAACTAGGAATGACGCGCACAAAATTTTATAATCCAACTGGCCTTCCTAATAAAAAGCAAATCACTACTGCCCGCGATATGATGACGCTTGCACGCGCTCTTTATAATAATTTTCCCAATGAATTTAAATACTTTAAAGCAAAAAAATTCTTATATAACGGTAAACCCGTACTTAATCATAATAAAATGTTGAATTCCTTTTCTGGTGCCGATGGCATTAAAACTGGTTTTACTTGTGCTTCTCGTTTTAATATCAGTGTTTCAGCGCAACGCATTGGTATTGACGGAAAGCCCATTCGCGTCTTTGCCGTCGTACTTGGAGGACAAACATCCTTTTCACGCGATAAAAAGGCTGCCGAGCTTATGGAAAAAGCATTTAAAAAATTAAATGCAACCCCTAGAATGCAAACGGTAGCAGCCACTTTACCTGTTGCTAGAGAAATGCCAGATGAAATCGATGATTTAATTGCCAATGAAAAGACGATTGAAAATATTGGGCATTCAACAGAAGCATCTATCATAAAAACAGCGACAGCAAAACAAAGAAAAAAAACTAAAAAGACAAAAAACCTACGCCACAGAAAGAGGTTAAAACCATTCAAACATCAATAACGAAAGACCCCATCGATGAAATTCTAAGCACTTCAGCCCGCGTAAATATAAGTGATAATCTGCCTGCAGGTTGGGTAAAACCTAAGCCTCTGCTTAAAAAGTCATAATTTACTAAGGCATTGGACTATCTAGGACAGTCCCTTAAATTTTTAATAACATCAGAAGGATTTTGGCAATTATCCAAACCAGCAGAAGCTCCAATTATGATTGTATCTACCCTTGTTGAGCCTACTTCTAAACAACGATATACTGTGTTGCAGCCCCTAGCCAGCTAAAAATAAAGAAACCAACCAAAATAAATAGATACGCATATTGAAAGACTTTTACGTTACCCATCATGTATTGATACTCATTAAATAAATATTAATATTTTTTACGTATTCTAAGGAATAACGAATAATCTTTGAGGTTGTGATGAAGGCGTTGTTTTTTGGGTTGATGATATTTTTATGTGTGTCAGCAGCAGATGAGCTGGATGGCTTTCTTATGAAATATGTTCAAAGCTTAGTACAACCTCACACGAACCAAAAGCCCAGCGAAAAAGAAAAGCATGGCTTAGAGCATGCAGACTCAGCGCCAGTTATAGCATCTGAAGCTGAAGTTCTAGAAGGTCCAGCACAAGATCCACAGGAAGCTTTAAAAAATAAAAGCCCTATATTAGCGAGCGCTGATGTTCCAAATCCAGCAAAAAAAGAACTAAAAGAGCAAGAAGAAAAGCAAGATTTGAAATACGGTCCAATGCAAGGTAAAAATTCTCTTGAAGATGAATCTCATCATCTCATTGATTTAGATTTGGGACTTTTGAATTCGAATCCAGAGGGAACAAGCGCTGTTCGTAATGCAGCACCGACTGCTGCCGGCGCTTAAGGAGCTCTTCCAAAAATCAACGAAGCATTTGTTCCACCAAACCCAAAAGAGTTTGACATAACATAGTCGAGATTCTTTTCTTGGGCCTTGTGTGGAACAAGATTAAGATCGCAACCTTCTGATGGATTATCAAGGTTAAGTGTTGGCGGCACAATCCCATCCTGCATAGCAAAAATAGAAAAGATTGATTCAACTGCGCCCGCCGCACCTAAAAGATGACCTATTGCTGACTTTGTAGAGGAAATAGCCAGATTTTTAGCATGATCCCCAAACAAACGTTTCATCGCCGTTACTTCAATAGCATCTCCAGCAGGTGTCGACGTACCATGAGCATTAATGTACCCAATATCTTCTAGTGAAAGTTTTGAATTCTTTAATGCTGCTCTCATCGCGCGGTAAGCACCACCACCATCTTCGGCAGGAGACGTTATATGGTGTGCGTCACCTGACATACCATACCCCAAAACTTCAGCATAAATTTTTGCGCCGCGTTTTTTTGCATGCTCATATTCTTCTAGAACAACAATCCCAGATCCTTCACCCATCACAAAACCATCGCGATCTTTATCCCAAGGACGCGAAGCTTTTGTCGGACTGTCATTAAATGAAGTTGAAAGTGCACGTGCTGCAGCAAATCCCGCAACACCAGCGCGACAAACAGCAGCTTCTGCACCACCAGCGATCATCACATCCGCATCATCAAGCATAATCATGCGTGCTGCATCACCTATAGAATGAGCACCAGTTGCACAAGCTGTCACAACTGCATGGTTTGGACCTTGGAATCCATGACGGATAGAAACTTGTCCTGCTGCCAAGTTAATAAGACTTGCTGGAATAAAGAAAGGACTAACACGACGCGCACCTTGCTGCAACAATGTAACAGAGGTATCGTAGATCCATGACAGACCACCAATACCAGCACCAATTGTTACACCGGTACGTTCACGATCTTCTTGATTAGTTGGTTGCCAACCGGAATCTTTGACTGCCTCATCAGCCGCTGCTATAGCGTACAAAATAAAACGATCAATTTTTCTTTGTTCTTTAGGCTCTAAATAATCTGAAGCATCAAAAATCCCTGGTTGCTTTGGCGTGTCCGCAAGCTGAAGAGGCACCATTCCTGCAATTTTTGCTGCAAGATCAGAAACATCAAAAGCCTCAATCGTTCGAATACCTGATTGACTCGCTATCAGCTTTTCCCACGTTAATGCAGCGCCATTCGCCAAAGGCGTAACCGCGCCAACGCCTGTAACAACAACTCTTCTCATCGTTATTGAATCTTAATTAGTTTTTTCCTGAAGGAATTCGATTGCTTTACCAACAGTTGTTAGTGTTTGAGCAGCATCATCAGGAATTTCGCACTTAAATTCTTCTTCGAACTTCATTACAAGCTCAACTTGATCAAGACTATCTGCACCAAGATCATCAACAAAATTTGCGCCATCGACAACTTTAGACGCGTCTACACCAAGATGATCAACTACAATTTGTTTTACGCGTGCGGTAATATCAGACATGAAACCTTCACTAAGTTAAAAAGTTTAATAGTTGTTAAGATGTAGCCATGTTTTTTGAAAAATTCAAGAACAAAACGTAAAAAGGCATGTAAAATTCAAAAATTACTTGGTTTCAAGCGTAAAGTTTTCTGCTGTATTTACACATTAAATCTAAAGTGAAAGATATCTCCATCTTGCACTAAATAATCCCGACCTTCTTGGCGAAGTTTGCCAAGATTCTTTGCGCTCTGCTCGTCACCAGCATCTACATAATCTTGATAAGAGATCGTTTCCGCACAAATAAAGCCCCGCTCAAAATCGGTATGAATTACCCCTGCCGCCTGCGGTGCTTTAGCTCCTTTATGCACTGTCCATGCTCGAGCTTCTTTTGGACCAATCGTAAAAAAGGTCAATAAATCTAAAAGCCCATAGCCTGCGCGAATTACTTGGCGTAACCCAGTTTCTTTCAGGCCTAATGCTTGTAAAAATTCTTGTTGTTCTGCTGGGTCATTAAGACTAGACACTTCTGCTTCAATAGCTGCCGAAATGATAACTGCTGAATCCCCACGACTTTTTGCATATTCAATAACCTTTGCCGTAAATGCATTACCAGTAGCAGCCTCTTGCTCGGAAACATTACATACATAAAGAATAGGTTTTGATGTAAGAAGCTGTAGCTGCTCAAAAGTGCTCTTTTCTGTAGCATCAATTTTTGCAACCTTCGCAGGCTTTCCATCTTGCAGTAACGGAAGAGCCTTTTGAATAACGTCTAAATGCTCTTTTGCCTCCTTATCATTACCACGTGCTCGTTTCTCTAAATTAGGAATACGCTTTTCCAACGATTCAAGATCCGCTAATAACAGCTCTGTTTCAATAGTTGTAAGGTCACGAATCGGATCAACCGAACCATCTACATGCGTAATATCATCATCTTCAAAACAACGTAGCACATGCAAGATAGCATCAACACTTCGGATATGTCCTAAAAACTGATTACCTAGCCCCTCACCTTTGCTAGCACCACGCACAAGACCAGCAATATCAACAAATTCAAGTTGTGTTGCGATAATTTTTTGAGAACTTGCAAGTTTCGCCAAGATATCTAGGCGATCATCCGGCACCCCAACGCGACCAACATTAGGCTCAATAGTACAAAATGGGTAATTTGCAGCCTGAGCAGCCGCTGTCGCTGTAAGCACATTAAACAACGTAGACTTACCAACATTAGGAAGACCAACAATTCCGCAATTAAATCCCATTATATTCTCTATATATTTTTGATGATTAATGTGACGAATTTTGAAAAAAACCGCAAGATCTCAATCAAATAAACAAAATGTATTTCCTTAACCATTTATTAACTTTTTAGAAAATACGCTGAAGATGTTCTCAATACGTACAAGGGAAGCTCCATGAGAAAATTTCTAGCGTTTTTAACACTGCTATTTATTCTGCCAGCACTAAATGCCGCTGTTCAGGTTTGGCGACATGAAGATCCTGTTCCTGGATTTACATATGATCATAAATCTTTAACTAAACCTGCAGACATGAGTCCAGCACAATGGATTGATGCATTGGAGATAGAGCGTGATAAAGCAGATGCTGTAGGAGTTTTTGAAGCTTTCAAATATTACACCAAAGAAATATCTACAACCCTTGCAGGTAAATATGGTGAGGTAGAAATGTCTCCCGCAAAACTTGTTTATTCGGTTATACGTACGCGTCACAAATTTTCCGGCAAGCGTAATATGCTTACAGATTTTTATGGAGTAACTGAAACAGCAACTATTACTCCACAACAAACCACCATTTTAGTTGTTGATGCAATGATAGCAAAATCCATGAACAACGATGATGAGGCTTTTGATGCACAATGGGCAACTGTTAATGCAGAAAATCCAGCTTCTTCAGAATTTATCGAAGCCCTTAAACAATATGCACAAACATACGAACAGAAATCTTGGAATCCAACTTTAGCTGAGTCCTTAGAACAGTTTTTAGCAGCAAACCAATCAACAATAACCCTCACAAAAAAAATCTTTGATATTTTTGCACCTAAACTTACTTTGAATAAAATTTACGGAGAAATGGCCGTTGGCACTACCTACAAAGGATGGACCATACATGGTGCGATTGCTTATCCTATAGTCCTTACAGCTGAAGAAAAATCAAACTATGGATGGCTAGAAGCCGCCCTTAATAAAAAAGTTTTTGAACTCATAGGCACAGGCATACCTGTTGATACTTATTGTCGTTCTGCAATGGCAGATTTTGCTTCAGAAAGAATGATTTCTCAACTTGGCCTTATTCCCAACACAGTGATTCTATCATATATATATGATCCAGCGACTTCAGAAATGACCGAAGCTCATATTAGTAGTATGGGTATTTTACGTTTATTTTTCACAAGAGAAGCCGATCCCGAACTAGCAGAGATTTTAGGAAGACCTTTTGCTAAATCTTCCGAAAATGAAGTTAGCAAAATCTATACAATGACGATGAGAGAAGCAACTAAACGCAGACCTCAACAAGCATCTTCTGAAGAAGTAACTTTCTTAAAAAATATTGGAAATCCTATAATGCTAAAACATATTTCAGCGTGGCATTTTCAAGCAAAACATGGATTTAAAGCAAGCATGCCAAAAGCAATAGAATTTTGCAGAGAAGCAGCTGATTTAGGCAATAAAGAAGCAGAACACAATCTTCCCATTATGCTTTATAAATATGCATCACAGCTTTATACTGGTAAATTCGTTATAAAAAACGAACAGCAAGGAATAAACTTTTGCGAAGAAGCAGTAATACTTGGGAATGCGGAGGCCAAAACCAACCTTCCAATCATGCTGTATAACTTTGCTGTAGCTCTTTTGCAAAAACAACCACAAACCGCTTCTTTAAAAGACCAAGCTATTGGATTACTCGGAAGAGCTGCCGATTTAGGTCATGTTGGCTCTATCCAAATTATTTCTTCTTTGCCTAAAAATTCTTAAAAGCTTAATCTTTTAAAGTAGCCCCTCTATACGCAGGGCATTACTTTAAAGCTATTCATCTAGACAACCTACTTATGAAAAGCTAATATTTCCTGTAGTTCCCGTAGCTCAGCAGGATAGAGCGCAAGATTCCTAATCTTGAGGCCATGGGTTCGAATCCCGTCGGGAACGCCATAATGGAGGAATACTTGTATTCGATATCTGATGCTTTTCCATACATTACATTGATGCTTGCATTGGCATTGTGCCCTTTATTGCTTCCAAAAATTTGGCACACACTTGAAAAATACGTTCTAACGGCTATTGGAGTTTGGGCGCTTGTCGTCATGATTCAAACTGAAGGAATGCATCAAGCCATTCGTAGCTTTAGCCATATGTTTATTCATGAATATATTGCATTTCTAGCTATATTATTTGCGTTGTTTATAGTGGCAGGCGGCATTCATGTGCAACTCAACATATCTGATAGTCTAAAAAATAATATTTTAATTTTAAGTGCAGGTGCCATTCTAGCAAATTTTATAGGTACGACTGGCGCTTCAATGGTTCTTATTCGTCCATTCCTAAAACTTAATCACAACCGCCCATATAAAACACATTTAGTTATTTTCTTTATTTTTATCATCGCAAATATTGGAGGTAGCTTGACCCCTCTCGGCGACCCTCCTCTTTTCATGGGATATCTTACTGGAGTTAATTTTTCATGGACACTATTGCATGGCTGGAAACCCTTTATTTTTGTAATCACTGCTTGTTTATGCACTTTTGCCATTATCGATCGTACCAAAAATAAACACACTGTATCACAGCGCCACGATGTTGGAATTACTATCGATGGAAAAGGTAATTTTTTACTGATGATAGCTATTGTTATCGCTACACTTTTTGCCCCCACACTCAGTGACAATCCTATTTTCACAATTGTAGATACGCCCATTTGTATGCAAGATATTGTGCGTGATATCGGCTATATTTGCATCGGTTGCCTGTCATGGTGGTTAACACCCAAACATATTCATCAGCAGCAACACTTTAATTTTGAGCCACTAAAAGAAGTCGCTCGAGTTTTTCTTATAATCTTTTTAAGCCTAATCCCTATTTCCACCATGCTAAAATTGGGAGCCGATGGCCCATTCCATGCATTATTTAATTTTGCACATCACCAAGGCGCACCTATTGATACTCGCTATTTTTGGGCAACAGGAATTCTATCGGCATTTTTAGACAATGCACCAACTTATTTGTTATTCTTCAAAATGGCAGGAGGAGACGCTAAAACATTAATGGCTCAAATGCCTTCTACTTTACTCGCTATATCTCTTGGATCCGTATACATGGGCGCTATGAGCTATATTGGAAACGCACCCAATTTTATGGTTAGAAATATTGCAAAACAAAGTAACGTTGAAACACCAAGTTTCTTAGGGTACATGACTTGGGCATGCATCATTTTACTGCCTATCTTTTTCACCATAAGCTTCTTCTTGAAATATTTTAGCGAATAGCAACTAGTTCAAAGATAGCTTATCTAAAATCTGCAACAAATTTTTGTGCTCAAGCGCAGACATTTCTTGAAAAAATTTTTGATCGATATCTTCAACAATAGGAATAATCTCCTCTAAGAGTTTCTTTCCTTTATTTGTAAGCGTTATTTTCTTTGCACGCACATCTTTATCATGCTCAGTTTTAATAACTAACCCTAAATCTACCAATTTTCTCAATGCCTTTGAAATTGTCATTTTATCGAGCTTAGACCAATCAGCTATAAGCACCTGCTTTGCACTACAGTTATTCACCTCAAACCATAAGGCAAGCGCCATAATAACAAATTGAGAATGTGAAATACCATATACACCAAGAGCTTTTTTTATGTAGCGCTGCCATATTGTCGACGTTTGCCACAATAAAAATCCTGGACTATCTTTCGGCTTCTCAAAACCAAAGGGCAATTTTGCCATGATTATTTCCTTACCAATTTTACAAGAGCTTCCATTTCTTCTGGCACTGTTGCTGCAACATTTTTAGCCACCAACATAATCCACAGCCATTTCAATGGCCCAGTCACAACTAATTTATTGCTGAGCTCTATACCACCAGAGACTTCCTTTAAAGAGTGTGTATCATACATTTTTGCACCAAAGAATTTTGTGCAATCCGTAAAGCTTTGTTCCTTTTTCACTTCAGTGAGTACAATTTTAACTGGGCGAACACCTTTAGGCTTTAAGAAAAAATGATTTCCAACCTTAAATTCACCTTCAAATTTGCAATAATCAAGATCTCCATGCCAGGTTGGCCAATTATTAATATCTGTCCAGATATGCCATATGTCTGTTTTATTGATATTTTTAAAAGTTTTCTTATAGGTTTTTACCCACATACAACTTATTTTCATATAGTAAACTTGTATATTGTATTCCTAATTTACTAAATTTGCAACTCCTCTTAAATTAATTAGGGTTTCAAAATCAGCAAAAACCGTTTAAAAATATGAAATCAAATGAAAAAGTTTTAGTATGACGAAGGATTATAAAGACACTGTTTTTCTACCAAACACCTCCTTTTCCATGAAAGCTAATTTGGCAATTAGAGAAAAAGATTTTTTAGCATACTGGCAAAAAATTGATCTCTATAAAACTTTACGAGAGCAGTCAAAAGGCAAAAAAAAATTTATTTTACATTGGGGCCCACCTTATGCAAATGGTCACTTGCACTGCGGACACGCTCTTTCTTATATACTAAAGGACATAGTCAATAAAAGCTATCAAATGGCTGGGTATGATGCGCCATTTGTTCCTGGCTGGGACTGTCATGGCTTACCTATTGAGCTGAAAGTTGAAGAACAATATAAAGCTAAAGGGCAAAAGAAAGAAGATGTAAGCATTTTAGAATACATCGAGTCTTGTCGCGCTTATGCAACTAAGTGGATTAATACTCAATCTGAGGAATTTCAACGCTTTGGTATAGTCGCTGATTGGAAAAATCCATACATTACAATGGATTTTAAGAGCGAAGCTCAAATTACAGCAGAAGTTGGAAAATTTCTAATGAATGGCGGTCTGTATCGCGGACTAAAACCTGTCATGTGGTCAGTTGTTGAAAAAACAGCTTTAGCCGAAGCAGAAGTTGAATATCACAATCATACTAGCGATGTTATTTTTGTAGCTTTTCCAATTAAAAAAGCTTACCACGAAATTTTACAAAATGCTTATGCTGTTATTTGGACCACAACACCTTGGACACTTCCTGGCAACAGAGCCATCGCTTATGGGAAAGAACACACATATTCAATTATTGAAGTGATAGAAGGCACTGATTTAATACCCACTGGAATGAAATTATTACTTGCGAAAGATTTGGTTGCTGAGGTAGTAACCACTTTAGGAATTGCAAATTATGGTATTGTTGGAAGCATAAACGGCGAACAATTAAATGGCATTATTTGTGAACACCCGTGGCGCGGTAAGGGCTATGACTTTGATGTTCCATTGCTTCCAGGAGTGCATGTAACAACAGATGCAGGAACTGGTCTTGTACATACAGCACCAGGACATGGCATTGAAGATTTTGCCGTTGGTCAAGAATTTGGGCTAGAAGTTCCAGAAACTGTACAGCACGATGGTGTGTATTATGCACATGTTCCACTATTTGCTGGCAAACATATTTTTAAAGTTGGCACAGACGTTTTAGAGACTCTCAAAGAGGTAGGAGCTCTTCTTCATGCAAATAAACTTGTGCATAGTTACCCTCATTCTTGGCGATCAAAAACCCCATTAATTTATCGCGCGACATCTCAATGGTTTATCTCGATGGATAAAAATGATCTACGTAAAAAAGCCATGAATGAAATTAACAAGGTTGAGTGGTTTCCTGCACAAGGGAAAAATCGTATTTCTGCCATGATCACCAATAGGCCTGATTGGTGTTTATCACGTCAACGCACGTGGGGGGTGCCAATTGCTGTATTTGTTAACAAAGTTACAGGCGAAGTATTACGCGATGAAACTGTTCATCAACGCGTCGTTGATGCAGTTGAAAAAGAAGGTATTGCGGCTTGGCATAAATATGATAACGCCTATTTCTTAGGCAGTTCCTATAATGCAGATAATTTTGAAAAAGTTCACGACATACTAGACGTCTGGTTTGATAGTGCGTGCACACATACTTTTGTTTTGGAAAATAATCCCAACATGCACTGGCCTGCCGACATGTATTTTGAAGGTTCTGATCAGCACCGTGGATGGTTCCAAACATCATTACTACAATCATGCGGAACACGTTCTCAAGCTCCATTTCGTCAAGTTCTAACACACGGATTTGTACTAGATGAAAAGGGCTACAAAATGTCCAAATCTCTTGGAAATGGCGTAGAGCCTCAACAAGTAATTAATTCTATGGGTGCCGACATGCTGCGATTATGGGCAGCAAGCTCTGACTATTCAGATGATGTGCGTATTGGAAAAGAAATTCTTAAACATCATGAAGATGTATACCGTCGTTTCCGCAATACATTACGGTATTTGCTTGGCGCACTTTCAGAATATTCTTATCAAGAAATACCCTATGAAGAATTACCAGACCTTGAACAATGGGTATTGCACCGCTTAAGCGAACTACAAAAAAGTCATCAAAAATTATTTAAAAATTATGATTTTGCTGCATTCTACAGTGAACTTCATTCATTTTGCGCAACAGATTTATCTGCCTTTTATTTTGATATTCGCAAAGATAGCTTGTACTGCGATTCATTAAATGCAAAAAAACGCTTGGCAACGTTATATGTTATGCACCACGTATTCTTACATTTATCGCACTGGCTTGCTCCAGTTTTAAGTTTTACGGCAGAAGAAGCATGGCAGGCTTACCATGGTGATGATTCCAGCAGTATTCACTTACAGATTTTTCCAGAGGCGTCCAGACAATGGGATAATCCTTCGCTTGCAGCGAAATGGGAAGATTTGCGGAACATTCGAAAAGTTCTAACCGGTGCACTTGAATTAGAACGCGCAGCAAAAACCATAGGCTCTAGTTTGCAAGCAAATGTTATTATGTACATCAATGCTGAATGGTCTGATCGCTTAGATGGAATTGATTGGGCAGAACTTGCTATTGCATCACAATTTCAAATAGTGCATGCACAGATACCAGCAACCGCATTTACTCTAGAAGAAGTAAGGGGAATAGGTGTTGCGGTTGAAATTGCAGAAGGACAAAAATGTTCTCGTTGCTGGAAGATACTCCCAGAAGTTGGCTCACAAAAAGAACCAGACTTATGCGTACGTTGTGATAAGGTTACCACATGCTAACTTCAAATACTCTTTCAAGAGCAGGAAGCATTATTATTGGTGCTATTGTTCTTTTGTGCGATCAATTTTCAAAACTGTGGGCACTAAAAAATATTAGCAGCCATGATGTTTTGTCAATTTCCCCTCACTTAAATCTTATTTTGACATTTAATCCTGGAGTTACTTTTGGCCTTTTACACGCACACTCAACTCTGCATTATATTATGTTAGTGCTAGGCGCATGTGTTCTTTTATGCATCGTTTGCAGTTGGTGGTGGAAAGCTGAAAATATTTTACAGCGCTATTCTACGAGCATTATTATTTTTGGCGCCATAGGAAATTTAGCTGATCGTATACGTTTTCGTGCTGTTGTTGATTTTATTGATTTTTATATTGCTGATTGGCATTGGTATACGTTCAATTTAGCTGATTCAGCAATCGTTTTGGGTGTAAGTCTTTTATTTTTAGACACCTTCCTCAATAATAAAACACATTAGGCCGACCAAATTCTAGAACTCAAACAAGCCAAAGCAGCAGTTTCTGCACGTAAGACATTTGAACCTAATGATATTAAATTAGCGTATTTTTTTAATATTGATCGCTCTTGTGGCGACCAACCTCCCTCTGGACCAACAATAAATCCAGCCGGATATTTGATTTTCTCAATAGCTATACTCTCTCTTTCCAGAGCAACATACCAATTCACTTCTTTGGGCAATCCTTGCAAAAAATTTTGCAATTTTATTGGAGCATGTACTGCTGGAACATCAAATCTCTCACATTGTTGAGCTGCTTCTATAACATTTTTCTCTAGCCGCTGAATATTTAATCGATGTGTATTCGTGCGATCACAAACAATAGGCTGCAAATCAGTAACACCCAACTCTGTTGCTTTTTCAATGAGAAAATTCATCGGATCATGCTTAAGAGGTGAAAAAGCTAGCCAACATACTTCTGTTTCAACAGGTTTCCGTACTCGTGTAACACATTGATATTGGGCATTTTGGAAAATGATTTTCCACTCGCCATCTTTCTCATTAAATCCCAAGAAATAATCATCTTGCTTAAAGCGTAAAACTCTCTCCAAATAATGTCGTTTATCTTTATCCAATTCAACAATTTGTGCTTCTTTAAGATTCTGAGTAAGATATATCCTTGTCATGCTTTTAATTTTTTCTAAATCTATTCAGTTTCTACCATATATCCATCTTGCACGTCTTCATAGGCCTATTGGAATTTGGTTGCTACTCTGGCCATGCTTTATAGGTCTTGCAATTTGTCGAGGATCTTTCTTTGATTATTTTTTATTTTTTCTTGGAGCCATCACTACTCGAAGCGCTGGCTGCGTTATCAACGATATCATTGATATAGATTTTGATAAAAAAGTTATTAGAACAAAGTCTCGACCGCTTGCCTCTAATCAAATTACAAAGAAACAAGCTTATATCGAAGCTTTTTTATTGCTGACATTAAGTGGCTGTCTGTGGATATTCCTAAACAAATCTGCCAAATTTCTAAGTCTTATTGCCTTATGTATGCTTGCCATCTATCCATTCATGAAGCGTTTCACATATTTGCCGCAAGTATTTTTAGGATTCACTTTCAACATAGGCTTACTCATTGCCATTATGCATACTTCAAATCTTACTTTTTCTTGGCGTCTTATAAATTTATTTTTCAGCTTAATTTTATGGACGATTTTTTATGATTCCATTTATGCTTTTGCCGATCTAAAAGATGATTTCAAAATTGGCATCAAATCAACCGCAATAATTATGCGCAAATCACCAAAGCTGTGGCTAAGTCTAATAAATATACTGCTCCATATGCTTTTATTTACATCTAATGGTTTTTTCGCTGCCTTTGTTGGTGCATGTTTTTTGCAGACACTTTTAATTCAGTGGAACCCACACGATCCAGATAACTGCATCAAAACATTTACCTATTGTTATTTTTGGGGACTAATAGAATGGCTTTGGCTCGAGCTTGTAAGGATCATCACCCCATAACACTTTTCCATCCCCAAATTCTTCATCAATCCAAACCGGGATATACGTGATATAAACAATAAGAGGAGCTTTTAATTTTTTTGTTTGTGTATCACCGATATCAAGTTCAGACTTAACTTCATCTTTATCCATACCTAAAAGCCAAGAGGCTAATTTTCCAGGTTGCTCAATTCTTATACATCCTGAAGATAAAGCACGCATATGTTTTTTAAACGACTCTTGGTGAGGCGTATCATGCATATAAATTTCTTGGTTATCTCTTAGGTTAAATTTTATCAAACCTAATTCATTCTCTTTTCCTGGGTTTTGCTTGAAGACATAAGGAAAATCATTCACATCAACATCTGTCCAATCTACTTCTGTAGGATTTACCTCATGACCATTTCGATCAAAAACTTTCATATCATTCTTAGTAAAGAAGTCTGAATCTTCTTGAATTTTTGGAAGCTCATCCTCAAAAAGAACAGTATGCGGTACTATCCAAACAGGATTGAACTCAACATCATCAATATAGCTTGTTATCAAAGATGTTGGATGAGCAGAACTACCAACTATAGCCTTCATACTCATAACTAGTTTTTGTTTATCATAGGCATACAATGAATATGTTGGAATGTTAACAATGACTGCTGAATCAGAGAGCAGCAACCTCTTTATTTTTTCGATACTATCTCTTACCATTTGCAAACGTTTTGCAAAGGGCCAATTAATTTTTTCCTTCATTTCATCACTAATCACACCATCTGTTTCTAAACAATGACCAGCTTGGAATGCCTTAACAGCTTTTTCCAGATCCATATCAAAAAAAGGAGAGTCTGTAACTTTTTCTAAATATCCCAACGCTTGTAAAATCTGGCGAAGGATTAAAATACTATCGTCCTTATCTCCAGATCGCAAAGCTTTTGTCGGAGAAAATTCAGGAAACGTTACGTCTGCTTTTTCCTTCAAAATGCTTTCTAATCGTTGCAAAAGAATTAAAATTTTCATATTGCCAGGCGCTATCTCTGCATTACTTTTATTAGCACTAGCTATAGGCTGATCTTTGGCATCCCCTAGATTTTCCTTATTTAAGGAAGCATCTCCAGCCCACAAAAATGAGATCAAAAAAAGTGTGGAAAAATATTTCATAAGGTTTATATTTGTATTCTTCTTATTTTATTAAACTGTACAAAATATTAAGCAAAAGTAAATAAGAAAAATCTTCTAATATTCTTTTTTAGAGTCTTTACAACATTTATATGACGACTAACTGTTTAGGCCTGCCACTCAAAGCAGCCAAAAAGGGCGAACACCTGAAAACCCAGGCGCTCGTAAATTCGATAAGCTGAATCGCTAGAAGCTAACAAAGAAATATGTTTCGCGCTGCTTTTGTATGCATCATACATTAAATATTTCATCATTTGAGTTCCATAGCCCCGCCCACGCTTATTCTCTTGTGTAATAAAATTAAAAATTCCGGCAACATTATCTTGTACGTACAAGCTCGAAATAACAACGGGCGCATCGTCTTCATAACCAATAAATAATCTCTCAGACCCCTTTAAAATCCTTTCATCTTGTAACTTGCTATAAAAAGTGCGCGCAGCAACATCGTAAGGTTCAATAACTTGAATGAAATGTTCTAATTGATCAAGAGTTGCAATTCGCTTAATTACCATGTTATTCGAACCCACCGATGATTTATCAAATTTTGCAAGGTCATACACCATCGCATATTCAGTGCTTGGCTTTTCGAAACCATTCTCACATAAAATATCTCCAAGCCATTCTGGATCACATGACGGCCCAACCCACCATGCAAATGGCTGGCCATTAAAATGTGTGATAACCTCTTTAATTTTTTGCGCAACAAAATCTTCACCATAATGAGAACGCGCCAAGAATGCTTCCGCATACGCATCTGGAAACACTTGATTCCACGGCAACTTTGCCTCTTCTTCTCTAAAAGCATTTTCCAAGAGGTTCGCATTTTGCTGGTGCTTTGCCCACTCTTCTAAATGCGTATTACACACAATATTAAACATTGATGAGCGAAGACCACTATTAACAATAGTAAATCCGGCTTTTTCTACCACTTCAAATCCAAGCACTTTTGGAAAATATTTGAAATGACCAACAATATTTTTTTCTATTTCTTCAATATTCATTCTTTTAAATCTAATATATATTTAAAGCAAATCATTATGATTAATATTTTCCACGTAAATCAATAGCTCTTAAAATAAAAACCTATTTTAAATTCAATACCAACATATTGTTTCTATTGCCAGAGAATGCTAGCTTAACTGAGGTAGATTAGGTGGTCTTATGTACGATATAAATAATATCTTTGCAAAAATTCTTCGCGCAGAAATCCCCTGCAACAAGATTGAAGAAGATCCATATTTTTTGAGCTTTCATGATATTAGCCCTAAGGCTCTTATTCACGCCCTAGTTATACCAAAGGGATCTTATGAAAACGCTCATGATTTTGCAAATAAGGCAACAATTCAAGAAATAGCTGGCTTTTGGAATGGGGTAAACGTGACGTTAGCAAAACTTAATTTGATGCAAAATGGTTACAGACTTATTACAAACTCAGGATTACATGGCCATCAGGAAGTTCCACATTTTCATGTGCACATACTAGGTGGACAAGATCTAGGTTCTAAAATGGTGATGACGTGAATGTAACGATCCGTACTATTGATACCGTAATTTTCTCAGATTTTGCACAAGAAATAAATTTACCTGGACTACATGGGAATGTTGGCATACGCCCCCACCATGCATCTATGTCAGTAATTCTCACTGAAGGAAAAATTCATATATCAATAAATCAACATGAAAAAAAAGACATTGATGTTAAAAATGGGATAGCCCAAATTGGCAACAATTCCATTGATGTGTTGCTATTGTAGGATTTTTTATGCAAGTTACTTTTTATAAACTTATAGCAACATCTTTAGAAAAAACACTGCCAAAAATTCTTGAAAAAGTTTACGAGAGCAACATGAAAGCTGTTGTGCGCATAGAAAGCGAAGAACGATTAAAATCAATTGATTCATGCATGTGGACTTACACAACCATGGGCTTTTTGCCGCACGGATCAAATACTGACCCAAAAGAATTTCATCAGCATCAGCCCATTTGGCTTACGACAAATAATGATAACCCAATTAATGCAACAGTATTAGTGATCACCACGCAAGAATATGCTACAGATAGCAACTATGAGCGAATTCTCGATATCTATGATGGAAATGATTCGACAAGTGTAGCAAAAGCAAAAGAGAGAATGGAAAAATATCAACATGCTGGCAATACAATTGCTGCGTGGAAACAAAACTTAAAAGGCGCCTGGGAAAAAGGGATGTAAATCTATGCAAGAACAATGGTTACAGCAAATTCAAACAGCTTCTAACTTAGCTGAACTTGATGATTTGCGTGTGCATCTTTTAGGAAAGAATGGCGTTATCACACAACGACTCAAAACCCTAGGCACTCTATCGCCTGAAGAACGAAAAACTAAGGGCGCTGAAATTAATGCTTTGAAAGATGAGATTGTATTAGCTATTGATAAACAAAAAGAAACGCTTGAAAATCAAGCTCTTGAACAGCGTTTAAGTAGTGAAAAAATCGATATCTCTTTATCGGCAAGGCCTGAACCTGTTGGAAAAATTCATCTTATTTCAAAGGTTATTCAAGATATTACACAATACTTTTCTCAACTAGGTTTTCAAATTTTTGATGGGCCACATATTGAAACACAAGAATTAAATTTTGATGCACTGAATATCCCAGCACATCATCCCGCACGCCAAAGTCATGATACATTTTATGTAAAAGAATCTGATGATATTTTACGTACACAAACCTCTCCAGTGCAAATACGTACACTTCGCGAGCATAAGCCCCCGATTCGCTTTCTCGCCCCAGGACGGGTTTTTCGAAGTGATGATCTAGATGCAACACATACTCCGATGTTTCACCAAATTGAAGGGGTTGTTATTGAGGAAGGTATTCATTTTGGACATCTCAAAGGCACACTTATTGATTTTTGTAGGTGGTTTTTTGAAAAGCCAGATATGAATTTACGCTTTCGTCCCAGTTTTTTTCCTTTCACAGAACCATCTGCTGAAGTTGATATTTCATGGAAAAATGATAAATGGCTAGAAGTTTTAGGATGCGGCATGATTCACCCCACTGTTTTACGTAACTGCGGCATTGATCCAGATCAATTCCAAGGTTTTGCCTTTGGTATAGGCGTAGACCGATTCACCATGTTGAAATATGGAATCGATGACATCCGATCTTTTTACAACGGCGACACACGTTGGCTTGATCTTTATGGATTTGGAGCACTTTAGAAATGAAATTTTCTCATAAATGGCTAAAAAAATATTTAGAAACAACTGCTACACCTGCTGAAATTTCGGAAAGGCTTATAGAACTTGGCCTAGAAGTTGAATCATTAGATGATCCATCAAAAAATCTGAAAGGTTTTGTATACGCGCAGGTCGTGGAAAGGGAAAAACATCCTAATGCTGACCGATTATCTTTGTGCAAAGTTGATGCGGGAACTGGCGAACTCATTCAAGTTGTTTGCGGAGCCTCAAATGTAAAAGCAAACATGGGAGTTGCTTTTGCCCCCGTTGGCACGGTGATTCCTATAACAAAAGAAGCGTTGAAAAAGGGAAACATTCGTAACGTCGATAGTTTTGGCATGCTGTGCTCATCTAAAGAACTATTATTAGACGAAGAAGCCGAAGGTATTATGGATTTAGGCCTTGAACATAAACCAGGCACTCCACTTACTGAGGTTATTGAATATGACGCGGTATTTGATATTTCCATTACTCCCAATCGCGGAGATTGTTTTTCGGTATATGGAATCGCTCGAGATTTAGCAGCCGTAAATTTTGGCACACTCAAAAAGTTAGCTTTTACAGATATTGCGAGAAATGATGATACACCACCTGTAGAAAAAGATACTGATCTTTGCACTCAATTTTCTTTATGCCACATAAAAGACGTAAAAAATACATCATCACCTATATGGTTACAAAATTTACTTAATCATGCTGGCCAAAAATCTATTAGCGCACTAGTTGATATTACGAATTATTTTTGCATTGGATTAGGTCGACCTATGCACGTATTTGACGCAGATAAAATTCAAGGAAGCATCGTTGTTCGTAAAGCTAAAAAAGGGGAAATTCTTAAAGCCCTGAATGATCAAGATTATTCTTTGGAAGAAGGCATGATTGTTATTGCTGATGATCGTAGCATCATTTCTCTTGCTGGCATTATGGGCAGCCGGGAAACTGCCGTTGATGAAAAAACCACTAATGTGTTACTTGAGTCTGCGTATTTTGATCCTGTATCCATTGCTATCACAGGTCAGCTCCTTAACTTAATTTCGGACTCTCGCATGCGTTTTGAGCGGGGTGTTGATTGTGCATTAATTTCTCCTTGCCTGGATATGGCAACTGCAATGATTTTAGAAATTTGCGGGGGAAAAGCTGCTAATCCTTATCATGCAGGAGCTCACGTATTAAAATCTATTTCCATAACCTTACAACCAAAACAGGTAGAACGGCGTTTAGGTTTAAAAGTTGATGCAGATGAAATTTCGCATATTTTGCAGCAATTAGGATGCTCCATAGAAAAAGATTCATCTCTTATCAAAATTATTCCCCCTGCTTGGAGACACGACTTAGTGATTACAGAAGATCTCATTGAAGAAATTGCTCGAATGAAAGGTTATAAAGAAATCCATGCACAGTCTTTGCCTTTAAAACCGGTTCACAATTTTAGCTCTCGTGAAACATTAACGCGAAAACACTTGTGTAATCGAGGATTCCTTGAAACTATTAATTGGTCATTTATTGATAAAAAAAGTGCTGAAAAATTCACTGAGAAACAAGAACTTTTAGTGCATCTTAAAAATCCAATTACTGAAGATTTTGCTGTGATGCGACCTTCCTTGCTATGTTCTCTTCTTGAAGTCGCGAAATTTAATTCGGCAAATGCCAGACCCAATGGCTCACTTTTTGAAATAGCACCAATTTATGGAACGCATTTTCCAAACAAACAAGAAACTTCTATCGCGGGCTTACGCTTTGGAAACACACATGAACGCCATTGGCTAGCTCAATCACGAAACGTTGATGTATTTGATGTAAAAGCTGATGTTTTAGAAACGCTTAGAATTCTAGGTGTAAGTGAGACATCTGTGCAACTTAATGATGAAGGTCCATCATATTATCATCCAGGAAGAAAAGGCACATTCAAACAAGGAAAACGCATACTTGCGCATTTTGGCGAAATACATCCGGGAATAACTAGCGAATTAAATGCTATTGGTTTTGAAGTTTTCCTAAATCAAATACATCAAACTAAAGCAAAAAAAGTTCAAACTATATTGTCTGATCTTATGCCAGCTCGCCGCGATTTTGCTTTTGTGTTAGAAACAAATACATCCGCCCAAACCTTGGTAAAAGCCGTTGAAAAAGCCAGTGACCTCATAATAAAAGTAGATGTATTTGATTGTTATCAAGGTCCTCATCTTGAGAAAGATAAGAAGTCCATAGCGCTTTCTGTGACTTTGCAACCCACAGAGAAAACGTTAGATGAAGCTGCTTTTTCTCACATCCACAAAACTATTATAGAAGCCGCATCTAAAATAAATGCCCATCTACGCTAATTATTAGTATCTTCTTCAATAGTAGGAGGTATAATTGGGACCACATGAATATTTACTTTAGCAGCTAATAAATCCAGTTGTTTCTCCCTTTCCGCTTCTTCTCGCGCACTACATTTTGCAAATCCAATACAAGTAAAATGAATAGCAAAACATGTAGCACCTGCGAAAAGTAAGATATTAGAAAGATACCCTGCTTTTACAAGACTAGTACTTGCTGCCAAAATTGTTGCGCCCCTACCAATATACGTGAGTGCATTCCCAGAAATTTCTGAAATATTCGCTATTTTTCTAAGAACTCGTCTAGTACAAGTTAAATCTTCCACATTTTTTTTATAGTCTTGACTAAGAAGATCATGAACTTCAGTTACTATCTTTTTTCTTATGCCAGTTTCGTCTGCAATTCCTTCCGAATCTCCACTTTCCCCACTTAAATTTGTCCCTGCACGAGTCAGACCTCCCAAACCCATCTCAACATCCATATCATTATCAAAGGAACCATAAGCATTCTTAAAGATTAGAATAAACAAAAGTGCTACTATATGTATTTTCATAATGGAAACTAAATATTAAATATTGATAATAAAATATTAATATATAGCAATTAATTAATTGTTAATGATTTTTAAATTTTTAATAAGATTCTATTTCAAATTAATGAACACCTATGAACTTGCCTCTGTCAAAAGTCCTTGCGTTTGAATTTCGTCATCAAAATATTTAATAAAAAAGAACTTTGTCAGCTTGGGATTTATTGCGTTTTCTCTCACAAATTCTAGCTCAAAACCGCATTTCTTATAAAATTCCGATGCATTAAAAGCATTTGTTACTAAATTGATATTATTAAAGCCCTTCCCCCTAAAACGATTCTCAAGATCATCTAAAAGCTTTCTTCCGTAACCCTTTCCACGAAATTTTGAATCTACCCACATGTCTTGTATATAAATTTCTGCAAATGCAGTAAAAGCATTTAATACCCCAATCGTATTATTTTCATTATCCGATAGCACCAAAGCGAACTGTTTATAATTAACGTCAATCCCATGACTACTTTCATATTGTACAAAGCCTTCACGCATTTTCGCTTCGATTTCATCGCTAAGCTTATCGACTAATTTTATTGCAGTCATAATATCTTTCCTAACTGGATATCTTCAGAATCGCTTGGGTAGTTTCCAGGATCATTAAAAGGCATATCTACATATTCAAAATGTCTATAAAACGTCTCAGCTTCAGGAGAAGCTTCTATATGTATGCTTTTTATACCTTGCATTCGCAGCCACTTTTCACACTGTTCCAATAAATAGCTTCCAAACCCTTTACCACGATTATCTTCATTTATAACAATAATGCGCATAGCAGCACGGCATTTTGGCCATTTTTGTAAATGTGCATAACCAATAATTTCAGATCCTTTATACAATACAAAATGCACATGATCGGAGTGATTAAAAGTCCACGTATATGGATCAGCAATTGCCACCTTGTCAAAGAAATATTTTTGATGAAATATTTTCGCTGCCTCCCATTCTGTATAATGCGTACAATGCATTAGCCGTAATCTGTCAAAGCCTGATTGCTGCAAAATTTTTCGAATAAAATCATTTTTTCCCAATGTGTAATGTGAAAACATTGGTGGCGCATCCTTATAGTGTTTTTGCTCATCAGAAAGTTTTTGTTTTAGCTGCATATACTCAAGGCAAGCATCTAAATGCGAACGGAGATAATCGCGAAACATTAAATTCAGCTGAACTTCGGGGCTATCCGGCATATACATATGCAAATGAAATCCAGGCCTACTAAAATAAAAGCGAAAGGGAATATTGAGCTCACCCTTATATTCATAACCGAGAGATTCTAGTTGTTGAGTTGAAGCAGATGGATTGCTAGATACAACAATTATATCAATAATTGGCTTACCATTTAATCCAACTACAGATGTAGAACCTATATGGTGTATATCCATACAATTATCGCCTAAAACTTTTTTAATAGCAGCAGCCTCCTCTTCAAATTGAATTGGCCAGTCATTATCATAACGACCAATTTCTATTAATCTAGATACCATAAAAATCTTTTCTTGCACCGCAGCGTTAGTTTATCAATAATACAGAACTTATCCAACGTATCTAGTCATGGCTGCTATTGTTCCTCTCTTATATAATGAATGCAGCAAAGCAAATTCTGCATTTGCTCTTGAATCACCCTTTAAACCATCAGGTGACCAACCAGAGGCCATAAGACAAATTGTTGAAGGTTTTATAAAAGGCGAACGTGACCAAGTATTAATGGGCGTTACTGGATCTGGCAAAACATTCACTATGGCGCAGGCCATTCAACACCTTCAGCGCCCATCGCTTGTAATGGCACCAAATAAAATTCTAGCTGCTCAGTTGTATTCTGAGATGAAAGAATTTTTTCCTCACAACGCTGTTGAGTATTTCGTTTCTTATTACGATTATTATCAACCAGAAGCTTATGTTCCACGCACTGATACATTTATTGAAAAAACAGCATCCATCAATGAGCAAATAGATCGTATGCGACATTCTGCCACCCGCTCGATGCTTGAAAGACGTGATGTTGTAGTGGTAGCCAGTGTTTCCTGCATTTATGGTATTGGGGGGGTTAACACGTATAGCGAAATGACTATCCCACTTAAAGTGGGACAAATACTGGATAAGCAAAAACTCATGCAAGACTTAGTGCAGTTGCAATACAAACGAAATGATTTAGCATTTGTTAGAGGTACATTCCGTAGCCGAGGCGATATACTTGACATTTTTCCAAGTCATTTCGCAGACCATTCGTGGCGAATTAGTTTTTTTGGAGATGAGATTGAAACAATAACAGAGATTGATTCACTAACTGGTGAGAAATTTGCACCACTTGAAGAAGTGCGAGTTTTTGCAAATAGTCACTATGTAACCCCAGGCCCTACTATTCAGCAAGCAATAAAACAAATTCAAGCAGACCTTGTAATTCGCGTTGCTGAACTCGAAGATGCTGGAAAATTACTGGAAGCACAGCGTCTTTCGCAACGCACAAAATTTGACGTAGAGATGATGCAAGCAACTGGTACATGCGCAAGCATTGAAAACTATTCCAGGTATTTAACCGGCCGTAATCCTGGCGAACCTCCCCCTACGCTGTTTGAGTATCTTCCCAAAGATGCGCTTTTATTTGTCGATGAGAGTCACGTAAGTGTTCCACAAATTGGAGGTATGTTTAAAGGAGATCGCGCTCGCAAAGAAACGTTATCTGAACATGGATTTAGGTTACCATCCTGTAAAGATAATCGTCCCTTAATGTTTGAAGAATGGAATGATTTCAGGCCACAAACATTATTTATTTCAGCAACTCCGGGACCATGGGAACTAGAACAAACACAAGGTGTATTTGTTGAACAGCTCATTCGCCCAACAGGATTGGTTGACCCTATTTGTATAGTGAAACCCTGCGATCATCAAGTCGACGATCTTATGGAAGAATGCCGCCAAGTAACATCGAAAGGATTCCGTGTTCTTGTTACCACCCTCACAAAAAAAATGGCTGAAGCATTAACCGAGTACTTGAGTGAAGCCAATATGCGCGTTCGCTATTTGCATTCAGATATTGAAACGCTGGAGCGTATTGAAATTATTCGAGGTCTTCGCGCAGGAGAATTTGATATTTTGGTAGGAATTAACCTTTTACGTGAAGGCTTGGATATTCCAGAGTGCGGCCTTGTAGCCATTTTAGATGCCGATAAAGAGGGCTTCTTGCGCTCAAAAACTTCGCTCATTCAAACGATAGGTCGTGCAGCCCGGAACGCAGAAGGAAAAGTCGTACTTTATGCAGATAAGCTTACAGGATCATTAAAAGGCGCTTTAGATGAAACAGATCGTCGCCGCCAAAAGCAATTGAAACATAACAAAGAACATGGCATTACACCTGAAACTATTAAAAAGGTTATTTCCTCAGCTCTTGATTTACGAGAAAAACAAACACTTAAAAATTTTGCTACTACCATTTTGACACCAAAAGAACTAGAAAAGAAAAAAGCTCAACTGTTGAAAGCTATGCGAGAAGCTGCAGACAATTTAGAATTTGAAAAAGCTGCCATCTTGCGTAATGAATTGCATGCTTTAGAGGATATGGAAATACAATTTTCATAAACACTGCCATTGCAGCAAAATTTATGCGATGGTATAACCAGTAAATCGGTCGCATAGCTCAGCGGTAGAGCACTACATTGACATTGTAGGGGTCACAGGTTCAATCCCTGTTGCGACCACCATTTTTCGGTGACATGCGTTATATTATTTCTATTTTTTTAGTGCTTTGTATTATCGGCAGTTTTATTACTTATGGGCCTGGCGGTCTTTTACGTCAACTGCATGTGCCGCACCATTTTTCTTTTATTATTCAAAAAGGTGATTCGACACAAACAATCGCGGAAAATTTAAAATCACAAAAAATTATCCCAAATATTGTTGGATTTTTCGCAGGAGCAATAACAACCAAAGCAATGAAAAAACCGCTTAAACATGGGGAGTACCTTATAGAATCTAAAATTACACTATGGCAACTTATACAAAAAATCATAAAAGGTGATGTTGTTATACATTATCTGACCATTCCCGAAGGCCTTACAGTCTATGAAATCTCACAAAAACTTGAAAATATCCCAATTCTAAAGGGACCTGTTGAGCTGCCTCCAGAAGGCACAGCCTTACCTCAAACTTATGACTATTATTGGGGAGAATCTAGACAACAAGTACTACAGCGCATGGTTAAAGCCATGGAGTCTTTAAAAAGCAAAGTTTGGCCTATTTATATGAAAGATTCAGTTTTAAAAAATTGGGAAGAGATCCTCATTCTTGCTTCTATAGTTGAAAAAGAGACAGGCATTTCAGATGAGCGTAGTTTGGTTGCATCAGTATATTTTAATCGCTTGTTAATGGGCATGCCCTTGCAAGCTGATCCCACCGTTATTTATGCTGTAACTAATGGAAAAACCTCGTTCTATCGCCCAATCTTTAAGGCTGACCTTTCTATTGATTCGCCTTATAATACTTATATAAAAAGAGGGTTGCCACCTACACCTATTGCTTGCCCAGGAGAAGCAAGTATTATGGCTGTATTGCAGCCAGCTCAAACTGACTACTTATATTTTGTAGCAAACGAGACAGGTGGGCATGCATTCAGCACAAATCTAAAGGCGCATAACCAGAATGTACAAGTACTTAGAAAAATTGAGAAACAGAGGAAAATCCAGCTATGAATATTAAAAGGCGAGGATTAATGCTTGTTCTTTCTTCACCATCTGGTGCAGGCAAAACCTCAATTGCACGTGCTCTATTAGCGCAAGATAATAATTTAAAAAATTCTATTTCCGTTACTACACGGCCCAAACGTCCATCTGAAATTCATGGCGAAGACTATTTTTTCATCAATGAAAATCAGTTTAAAAAAATGCGCAAAAAGGGTGAGTTATTGGAACACGCAGAAGTATTTGGAAACCTCTATGGCACCCCAAAAGATTTTGTCTTCGAACAACTAGACAAAGGAATCGATGTTATTTTTGATATTGATTGGCAAGGCACTCAACAAATTGCACAGCTAGCTTCTAATGATTTAGTCACCGTTTTTATTCTTCCCCCGAACTTGCAAGCATTACATGAACGTCTGCAATTCAGAGGGCAAGATAATGAAGAAACCATTGCAAAAAGAATGAGCGAAGCTTCTTCAGAAATAAGTCATTGGCCAGAATATCATTATGTAATCGTAAATAGCGATTTTGACAAAAGTCTGTCTCAAGTAGCAGCTATATTAAATGCAGAACGAGCCAGTCGTAAGCGCCAGATCGGTCTTGCTGAGTTTATAAACCAATTCAGACAAGGAAGAGTAACAAAAAACCTTGCATCACAATCTACATCAAAAAATAAGTTTCTTAGCTTTTTAAAAAATTTATTTAGCAAGCAATAGACTAATTATCCCTCTTTAATCTCCTCATTTGAATTGATAGAATCATACCATTGACCACCTTCTTTTTGTTTTTTCTTGTAGCCCCAAGCGTTAGAGCCAATTACCGTAAATGCATAGTTAATAGTTAATACTATATTCTATGAGTTCACTTTCAGAGCATGATTCTAGGCCATTATCAGCTTGCGCCGAATGCCTAAATTTAAAAAATTTAGAATATGGTTTTTTTGAGCGAGTATTTCTTTCAAGATCTTTATTTTTTCTTCTAATTCGAGATAAGCTGTCGGGCCAAAAGTTATTGGTGCTGCAACAGGACTACCAAAAAGCTCCATACCATTTTTTACTATTTTCACATCACTTTCAAGCATAACCACATCATCTAAAATCAGATTCAGAGCTTGCCTATAAGTTAACGATGGATTCTCATCAGTTATGCAATACGCGCACTGATCATTTAAACGTTTTATATCGCTAGCAAACGTTGCATATGCTAATGCTAAAAAACTTATTAACAGTAATCTCATAAAAAAATCCCCAAAAATATTCTTTCCTTAAGGATGCAATATATGCATTAACAACTGCTTAATTGGCAAATGACTGATCAGACTTTAATTTTTCTGGAATCAAACGCGTCTCGTACAGCTTCACCTATGAAAATTAATAAGCTTAAAAGAATAGATATAGAGAAAAAGGCTGTTAATCCTAACCAAGGTGCTTGAATATTATTTTTTGCCTGCGTAATTAATTCACCCAGCGACGCTGACCCTGGAGGGAATCCAAAACCTAAAAAATCTAAAGAGGTTAAAGTGGCGATTGAACCATTTAATATAAATGGCAAATAGGTAATAACAGCAACCATCGCATTAGGAAGCATATGTTTCCAGATAACGCGAGAGCTAGGTACACCAAGTGCTTCTGCTGCTCTTACATAATCAAGAGTGCGTGTGCGGAAGAATTCTGCTCTTACAACGCTTACAAGCGTCATCCACGAAAATGTGAGCATAATTGTCAGTAACCACCAGAAATTTGGCTCAATCATACTCGAAAGAATAATCAACAAATATAAGACTGGAAGATTACTCCATATTTCTATAAAGCGTTGCATAATTAAATCAAATCGTCCTCCAAAATAGCCTTGAAGCGCGCCTGTAAAAATCCCAATTAACGATGCGCCCAGTGTAAGAGCTAAACCAAATAATATTGAAATTCGAAAACCATAAAGTAAACGTGTTAAAACATCACGTCCTTGATCGTCAGTTCCCAATACATTTTCAAAAGAAGGTGGTGCAGGTGCTGGAACACTTAAAGTGTAGTTAACAGTATTAATGCCAAAAGGAACAGGCGCACATATCATATACCCCTGTGAATTTATAAGATTTTTTACATATGGGTCTCGATAGTTTGCGGTTGTTTCAAATGTTCCTCCAAAGGTTGTTTCTGGATAGTTTTTAAACACAGGGAAATAGAAATCCCCCTTATAACGAACAACTAAAGGCCTATCGTTAGCTATAAACTCAGCAAATAACGTTATGAAAAAAATACCCAAAAAAATTAGAAATGAATAATAACCTCTTTTATTGGACTTAAATTGATATAAGCGCCTCTGCGTAATTGGATTCATGAAAAAATAAAATCAAATAATTTGGACCATCATAGCAAGAAGACTCATTTTTGATAAGTCATCACATATGCATCAAGAGCAGGACCCGATTACTGAGGGTAGTAACCCTTGCGAATTGAAATTAGCTCAAATCCTATTTTTTTATATAAACTAATTGCAGCGTTATTTTCACACTCAACTTCTAAAAAAAATTTTTGTGCTTTTGGCGCTTTCGTAATGATCCATTTAAGAAAAAATTCACCAACTCCCCTCCTTCGTTGGTGAGGATGCACACCAATGGTTAGCAAATCTGTATAATCCTCAACCGTATATGTAAAAATGAATGCTTGCTTATTAAGATGAAAGGCCTCGTATTTTGTCTTCCCTAAATGCTGCATCCAGGGATTATCCCGACAAAAGCATGATTTAAAAAGTGTTTGGAACCACTCAATATCACTTTCGATTATAGGTTCGGGTCTTATATTCTGGTGTTCTAACATAATAAGGCTCAGGCTTATTTAAAATATCGGGATCTTTATACGACAAATAGTATTTTAGTAAATAAATAGCAAGGTTTTCTGGTGCCCACCCTAAGTCTCCACAAAAAGACTTATGTTCACGTTTAAGTGTATCTATTTCTTTTGTGGTAATGCATCTTACTACACCATCAAGTTTCGTGAAATAATCACCTCGAAAACTATCAAGAACTGGGATTGATCCATTTGATGCCCATTCCAGAAGATCTAGAGTATTTGGGCAAAAAAGTTTTGCTCTATACCCTATTTTAAGTCCAATTGCTGCCGCTAATTGGACACGAATACTGGTAAAAGATCCGGGACCTGTTGTCGTAACAATGATTTCCGGTGACATTGGCAAAAATTCTTTGATCTGTGACAAAAGGATACCTGCATGCGTTTGCCCTGAATACAAAGACAACACTTTTTCCTTTATCTCATCATTATGGTGCCATGCCAACTGACAAGCATCAGGCAATAATAAAAAACCAAGAATAGCCATTAGAATAAACACGTGGTATTGTATTGAAGCAAACTTTAGCATAAAGCAACAATGAAAGCTGTAATCATTTTGAGTGCAGGACACGGCAAACGCATGAAAAGCCCTTTACCAAAAGTGCTGCATAAAGTTGCCGGCAAATCTATGTTGCAATGGGTTATAGATGCAGTCAAAACATTAAACCCTGATCAAATTATCACTGTAATATCGCCTGAGCTTAAAACTCACGAAACTTTAAAAAGCACAGATATTGTGGTTCAAGAAGTGCCACAAGGCACTGGAGATGCACTTAAACTTGCCACACAAAAATTACAACAAAACATTGAGAAAGTTTTTCTTCTGTGCGCAGACACCCCTCTTTTGCAAGCAGAAGACTTGAAAAACCTAGAAAATACCACCGCAGATTTAACCTTAATTGGAATGAAAATTGATGACTTAAGTAAATCATACGGAAGAATTCAGCTCAATGAAAAGTGTTACCCCGTTGCTATTAGAGAAACAAAACACGACCCTGAAGCTAAAAAAATTTCTATTGCAAACACCGGGGTGTATGCGTTTAACGCAAAAATGCTGAAATCTTTACTTCCAAAATTAGAAATTCACCCTGACTCGAATGAATTCTATGCAACCGACCTTCTAGAATTAGCTGTATGTGAAGGATATTCATCAAAACTATTTTTAGCAAAAGAAGAAAATTTTCTAGGAGTAAATACACTTGTTGATCTCTCTGAGGCTGAAAAAATCATGCAATGTCGTCTTAAAGCAAACCACATGCTAAATGGTGTGCACTTTTCGCTTCCGGAAACTAGTTATGTTCACTATGATGCAGAAATCGGATCAGGAACGATTATTGAGCAATCTGTGCATATCGGTGAAAATGTTAAAATTGCCAATAACGTAACCGTATTTGGTTTTTCATATCTTTCAAATTGCACCATCAAAAGTGGTGTAACTATTGGCCCTTTCAGCCATTTACGAAATAACGCGATCATTGAAGAACATGCATCTATTGGAAATTTTGTGGAAGTAAAAGGATCAACCATAGGAAAATCCGCTAAAGCAAAGCACCTTAGTTACATTGGCGATGCGGTAATTGGAGAGAAAACCAATATTGGAGCGGGTACTATAACTTGTAACTATAATGGTTTTGAAAAATTCAAAACACATATTGAGAAAAATGTTATGATTGGCGCCAATACAACCCTTGTGGCGCCTGTATGTATAGGAGAAAGCGCATATATTGCAGCGGGAAGCGTCATTACAAAAGATGTAGGCGCCAACAATCTTGGAATTACAAGAACAGAACAGCAGGAGAAAAGTGAATGGGCGACCAATTTTCGCACAAAATATATAAAAATCTAGTATCCTTTCTCTTTTGTTTTCTGTCTTGTTTATACGCTAAATCCACACCCTATTTTAGTGTTTACAATACACCACCAAAATACGATATCAATACTAAGCATTTTGATCATGTTAATCCGAATGCACCAAAAAAAGGAACTTTAAAATTAGCAGTCATTGGGACTTTTGATGGACTAAATCCTTTTTGCATAATGGGAAATTCACCCATGCATATTGCTGTATTTTGTTTTGCAAGGTTACTCGATGAGTCTAGAGATGAGATTGGCGTTAGCTACCCATACCTTGCTAAGAGCCTAAAAATAAGTAGCGACAAGAAAACCATTACATATTTCTTGCGAGAAGAAGCTGCATTTTCTGATGGCACACCAATAACCGCAAAAGACGTAGTATGGAGCTTTAATTTTCTCATTAAAATTAATCCAATGATGAAGCAATATTACAAAGATGTTTCAAAGATCGAAGCCATTGACCGACACACTGTTAAATTTCACAGCAAAAATCCTAAGAATAAAGAACTTCCTGGCATATTAGGACAAATATATATATACCCAAGTGAATTTTTCCAAGCACACATGACTGAGAATGGAATCATAACTAAACCGTTTCCTACGAGTGGCCCTTATAAAATAAGCGCAGCTGATCTTGGCCGCACACTTATTTTTGAGCGTATAAAAAATTGGTGGGGAGAGAAAATCCCTACCAATGTTGGATTGTATAATTTTGATACAATTGAGCTGCAATATTTCAGGGATCAAAATGCTGCATTTCAAGGATTTTTGACAGGAAATTCTAATCTATGGATTGAGGCCTCAGCCAATAAATGGCACACAGCATATGATATTTCAGCCATAAAAGATGGAAAAATTATTAAAAAAATTGTACCAGATGGTAATCATCAAGCTACAAAAGGATTTGCCTTTAACCTAAGACGAGAAAAATTTAAAGATATCCGAGTCAGAAAAGCCATTTCTTTGCTATTTAACTTTGAGAGCTTAAACAAAGTAATGTTCTATAATGAGTATTATCGTTTAAATAGTTATTATGGAAACGCAGAGCTTGCTCATAATGGCGAACCAAACAGAGAAGAACTCGAAATTCTATTGCCTTACAAAGAGAGATTGCCACCAGAGGTATTTGGGCCTTCATTTAAAAATCCTGTCTACAAAGAAGATTTTATACCCAGAGAAACTTTGCAGAATGTTTTGCAATTATTAAAAGAAGCTGGCTGGGAATTAAAGGACCAGAAACTCACAAATTCACAAGGAGAAATTTTTGAAATTACTTTTCTTTATGCTAATACCGCTCTTGAAAAAATCATTTTTCATATGCAACGTAACTTAGCCGTGGCTGGTATTAATTTAAAACCAAAACAAGTAGACGCAAGTACCTACACAGAAATGATTGACCAGTTTGATTTTGATATAACTATGATCGGCATTGCACAAAGCCATTTTCTAGGTAACGAACAACGTGAATTTTTTGGAAGCAAGTCAGCACACGTGAAAGGCTCCAAAAATTTAGCAGGCATTGAAAATCCAATCGTTGATGAGTTAATTGAGAAGTTAATTTTTGCGAAGGACTATCAATCAATGCTCGATCATACACATGCAATTGATCGTATTTTATGCTGGAACTATTACATCGTAATGTATTGGGATTTTTCAGGAATACGAACTGCGTACTGGAATGAATTTGCAATGCCAGAGGAATCGCCAAAATACACTCCTTTCCCTATTTTGACTTGGTGGACTAAAGATATAGATCAAAACACGCCCCAGGAACAAAGCCTATTCTCTAAAATATCTCAAATTATCAAAGGCTGGTTTTTATAAATGATAGGATATATAGCTCGCAGATTACTTCTTATTATCCCGACACTTTTGGGGATTATGCTTTTAAATTTTATCATTATTCAAGCAGCCCCTGGTGGACCAATTCAACAAATCATCAGCCAAATGCGAGGAGAGGCAAGCGATCTTGATGCACGTCTTGGAGGTGGAGATCAATTTCAACGAGAACAAACTTTTGGAGCTGATCATAACTATCGGGGTGCGCAAGGTATTGATCCCGAATTTATCAAACAGTTAGAAAAGCAATTTGGGTTTGATAAGCCTCCACATGAACGATTTTTGCTAATGTTAAAAAATTACGCGCATTTTGATTTTGGGAAAAGCTATTTTCGTGACAAATCTGTTATTGATGTTATTAAAGCTAAGTTACCCGTTTCCATATCTCTAGGACTATGGACAACGCTACTTGTATATTTAATCTCCATACCTCTCGGTATTCGTAAAGCTGTATGTGATGGTAGTCGTTTTGACATCGCAACAAGTGCAATCGTTGTTATTGCTTATGCTGTCCCAAGCTTCTTATTCGCTCTCTTTTTAATTATCCTTTTTGCAGGAGGCAGCTTCTTCCAGCTTTTCCCTTTGAGGGGATTATTTTCTGACAACTGGACACATTTAAGCTTAGTAGGGAAAATAACTGATTATTTTTGGCATCTCTTCTTGCCCTTACTTGCTATGGTTATTTCAGGGTTTGCTAAGTTAACACTACTTACTAAAAATTCATTTTTAGAGGAAATTAATAAGCAATACGTCATTACAGCACGCGCAAAAGGCTTAGAAGAAAAGAAAATTTTGTACGGTCATATTTTTAGAAACGCGATGCTTATAGTCATCGCAGGATTTCCAGCTGCATTTGTTCATATACTTTTCACATCAAGCCTTCTAATAGAAGTTTTATTTTCTCTAGATGGATTGGGTCTTCTTGGATTTGAAGCAGCAATGAGTCGTGATTATCCGGTAATGTTTGGCTGCTTATATATGTTTACATTACTTGGAATGTTTTTGCATCTTATTGGTGATATAATGTACATGATTGTCGATCGCAGAATTGACTTGAATGCAAGTCGTGAAATACAAACTCAGTAAAATCTTATACTATTTTTTCTTTAATACTTCTCTGTTTTGCATGGCAGGGTCACACACTACTGCTGACCATATGCTACTCGCATACAGTACAAATTATCATGAAACAGCTGCACTTATTGTAGATAAAAATTTGGGCTTCAGCCAATCAGGCATCCTAGTTCGCAACAACATAGTTATAACAGCTGCGCATGGTATGAAGCTTTTATTAGATACAGAATATCCCACAAAAGATTTTGGATCATACATTCTAATAATTCCAAAAATGCTAACTGTTACTTTTAACAAGACTCCATATGACTCTATTACATATGAGGTGGAATATGTGCTTCTTGATAGTCGTTATATTCGCTTTGAACCAGGAGATCAGCATAAATTCGATATTGCTTTTTTAAAGTTATCAAAACCTGTTGCTGATATTGTACCTATTCACATAGAAGAAGAAATAACTCTGAGTCCTGATGAACCAATGTTGATAACAACATGGGAAAATTCTGATATTTCTTCTTTCCAATTAAAACGTAGCTTTTATCTATTTGAGTGGAGACTATTCTTTCCTAACATTGATGAAGATGCTTTTACAAATTATAGAACGGTGATGTTAAGTTCTATTTTCTTTGATCCTGCTAGTGAATTACCCCAAAAACCTCATCCTAATGCAGCAGAAAGCATACAACGTCGTTACTTCGCCTTGAAGAGTTGGATTGGAAATAGAAGGCCTTATGGTTTAGCTCTTCCTGGGACCAGTGGAGCTCCAGTTTTTATTGAGAAAACTTTTTTAGGAATTAAGCAATTGAGTTTTTTTCGACTAGTGATGGGTTATGCCAGCCTAGGTGAAGAAATGACATTACTTTCAAAAAATTTAAGCAAGAATAAGGAAACTATTTACAATAAAAACCAAACTATTATTACAACTCCTTTTCGTTTGAATACGCAGCCAAAAGCCAACACGACTGAAACAAAAAATTTTATTTTTGATAAACGCTATCTAAAAATAATTGATGAATTATCAAATGGTTCTATAAAGCTATGAGCATTGTCGCTGGGATAGTTTCTTTCTTATGCATATGGTGGGTAGTTTTTTTCATGACAATTTCTCAAAAAATAAATCAAAAACCATTAACTAGAAATTCTCCTGAAAGCTTTTCTTTTAAACAGCATTTTTTTAGAGTTACCAAAATCACTTGCATGCTTTACATTATATTAGACTTGCTAGTACGTCACGATTGTTTGTTATGGATGCTGAACTAAAACCAGGACTTTATATCATTCCAACTCCTATTGGAAATCTTAAAGACATAACTTTGAGAGCTTTAGAGTACTTAAAAGCTTGTGATGTAATCTATTGTGAAGACACGCGCGTTAGCAATAAATTGCTGCAAGTTTATGGGATTAAAAAAACGCTTTTGACCTATCATGAGCATAACGCATCAACAGCTCGTAATCAAATTATTGAAAAACTTCAACAAAGTGCAAAAATATGCTTAGTCAGCGATGCAGGTATGCCTCTTATTTCCGACCCCGGATATAAACTTATAAGAGAAATTCAAATAAAAGGGCTCTATTATACAGCTCTTCCGGGGGCGTGCGCAGCTATTTCTGGCTTATGTTTATCGGGAATGCCTACCAACCAATTTTTCTTTGCTGGATTTTTTGATTCAAAAACGACTAAAAAATTTCAGGAAATACCTTCTACTTTAATTTTTTATGAATCTGCTCGAAGGCTTTTAAAAACACTAAACCTGATGTCTTCTGTTTTTAATGATAGGCAAGTTTCTATCGTCCGAGAAATTTCAAAGATATATGAAGAATCCATTCATGGATCTTTTGAAGAAGTTATTGATAATTTCTCCAAAAGAAGTTCCATACTTGGTGAAATCATTATTGTTTTAGGCCCACCTGCAGAAAAAAAAATTTCTTTTAAAGATATTCAGACTCAAATTCAAATGTTATTAGAAAACCATTCTATTAAAGATATCTCTAGCATTTTAAGCAGAACTCACAAGATTTCAAAAAAGCAAGTTTATGACTTGGCACTTAAGATTAAAGATGTCTAAACTACAGATATGCATTTCTATCAATTTGACGCCTTAAAAACTAGCGGAGGGAAAACCCAAGGTGTAATTCCTGCTTATAGTCGCGACCAAGCTCTCCAAGACTTAAAACAAAAGGGTCTGCACCCAATTCGATTGCGGCAAAAATATCTCAGATTTTCAAACAGAGGCAGTCTATTTTGGACTATCAATTGGGCCCGTGATATGAGTTTTTTTTTAAAACAAGGACTTTCTCTGATAGAAAGCTTGAATCTCAGTAAATTAAGCCTTAATAAGAATCAAAAACAATTTATTGATATCATCATTAACAAACTCCATGCAGGACTAACTCTTTCACAAATTTTCACCAACTATCCTATTTTTCCAAAATTATTTACTGCTCTTCTCAGCATTTCAGAAGCAACGGGTCAGTATGCACAAGCTTTTGAAGATTATTCTCTAATAAAACAAGAAGAAATAGATTTTTTAAAGAAACTAAGAACAAGCCTACAATATCCGTTCATTTTGTCTCTTAGTCTTTTAATAATGCTTCTTTTATTTAACGAATTCCTTCTGCCAGTCACTTTAGATTTCCTTGCAAAAAATAATTTTGAACAACATTCTGCAACACGTCTATTTATTCAATTTGCAGCGTTTTTAAAAAGCGCGCTTTTCTTCGTCTCAAATATTTCCTCATTATTAATCTTTTTCTCTGGCATTTACTTAATTTCAAGAATCAAAAAAGTGAGATATTTACTATCTTGGCTCTCAACTAGATATCCCATAATTGGACCTATTTATCTTATGTCTTTGCAGTATTTTTATTTAAAAAGTTTTTCTATGCTATTAAAAAAAGGACATCATGTTATTCAAGCAGCCGATTATTGTTCAGAAGCTCTTCAAAACACTTATTTAAAAAGCAAGACACAAAAAATTGGCTATCATATCAAGCTTGACGGAAAAATTAGCAAAGCCTTAACAAAGGAACTTAAGCTATCTACAACTATAGAACATTTATTATTAACGGGAGAAAATACTTCTCAATTACCCTTATATAGTGATATAGGAGCGCAAACATTAAAAAACATTTATCAATTCAAGCTACAAAAAATAATAGCCTGGACTGGACCAATTTTGATATCTATCATGGAAATAATAATGATATGGATGGTTATTGCTTTTGTCTTACCACTTTATGACCAAGTTGCCAGGATGGAATAAAAAAGCGGAAGTATCTCAAACTCATAAACAAAACAACAAAAATTTTTGGCACGAATCTCAATCTTATATTTTTTCTATTTGGAAAAGAATTGCTAACTGGAAAGTCTATCCTCTTGATTATATTCATTTGCATGAACTTTTTGGACTTTATACCCTCTATCATTTTCAAAATAATACCCTGATACATACTCAACAAATTTCTCTTGAAGATACATCCTGTAGGGAATATATAACCAGGCACCCCAATACACCTATTTGTTTTATTGTTCAGGCACAAGATTGTGAATTTCGTACATTACCTACGAACAAAATAAAAATGTGGGATCGGGTTTTTCTCCTTAATCAAATTAAAACAAATGAATTTAGGCCTGATGACTTAATAGGTCATTATCGAATCAAGCACTTTTCTGAAAGAACAGATACTTTTGTATCCATAAGATCTACTGAAGAGATTTTACAAGTTTTCAAAACACTTGCTTCATTTGAAAATCCTATCAGCGGCATTCTTTCATGGGACCTTGAATTAAGCTTAATAATCAAAAAGCATGCAAGTATTACACATCCTCTTCGAGCTTGGGTAGTTACTATCATACCTGCCGATGCAGCTAATTTTACAATATTAATTTTCTTTCAAGAAAAAATTTTACTACAGCGCGTTATCTTTACTAAGAATACCGATGACTTAGAAAAAGAGTTATGCTCTACTCTTCGATTTCTACAACGACACGGGTATAAAGATGGACAAGCCGTTTCTGTTTTAATGCCTGAAGAGAACAGTACAAATGGATTTTCTAATGCCGCACTTGAAATTATTGCTATCCCACAGAAAATTTTAGGAAAGGAGAACTTCAAACCCAATAAGTCCTTCCTAAATTTCTCACCTAAAATCCTTTTTCAGGCAAGATTAGCGCACGAATTTCCAAGGTTATGCATCAAATTCTTAATTCCTTTAAGCTTCATTTTCTTAATTCTTTGGGCTTCGGTTCAGATTAAGTCATTTTTCCAAGATTATGAATATAAATGGTTAAAGGCGAAATATGAGAAAATTCACAATAAAATCCCTGAAGATTTTGAATACCAATTACATTTGAGTAACCTCTTTCCTTTGTATTTAGATAACAGCAAAAAAAGCTCTTTTAAACTTATTAGCTCAATTCAGAAATTACTCAAAGACAAAGTGCGCGTCTCCCTAATTTCTTGGGATTTTTCGGAGCAGAATTTTAAATTATATTTACGATTTACTCAGCTTACAAAACCTCTTCATGAATTTAAAAAATATATCAATAACAATGCAGAGCGCTTTTTTGGAAAAGTTATTTTAACTTGGTCAGAACAAGATAAGGATACAACGCTTCTTATTCAACAAAGAGATAAATCATGATTATTAATTGGAAAATATGGATTAAAGCTGAAATCGGTGGCGTTATTCTTTCCCTTTTTATTTTGTTGGGATTTTTCTTTTTTATTCTTGTGAAGTCTATAAATCATTACCAAATAACGCATGAAAAGGCACAAACAATAAATGAACAGACTAATATCCTAATAACCCAAATTGACACGATTGAATCATACGAAAAGCTTATTAAACAAGAACCACAAAAATTCCGAACGTTTAAGAAAAAAAAATGGACATCTACATTAACCCTTAATGACATTAATGAGATACTTTATACACTGCAGAAAAAATCAAACATCTTATTCATTTTCATTCAGCCAAAAAATATTTCTAATGCTAATAACATTTCAAAAGCAGAATTTTCATTGAATATACAAGTTTTACGTGATCAGCATTTTTTTAATTTTTTGCAAAAACTCGAATTAGAGTTACCAGGAATTGTGAAAATAAAAAAATATGAATTGAAGCGAGTAAAAGAATTAAATCAACAAGTGGCGAAGAAAATTCATGAAGGTGAGAAAATGTATCTTTTTGAAGGAACCATAGATTTTGAAATTGAATACATACAGCCGCAAGAAAAACACCTAACAAAACAGTCTAAATGTCATTAAAAAATTCTTTAATCATAGCTATCTTTTTTAGTTTCTTACAGCTAAGAGCTTCTTTGATGATGTCGATTGATGAGTTAAATCAGCTCGATCAAATTGCTCCCCTAGAAGAAATAGACATACCAACGGACAACTCAATAAACATTTCAGATTTTTCTATTTCCTCAACAAATAACATTCTATTTCTAAGTGCAATCTTATATTTTTCCCCATCACGTTGGACTGTTTGGGTCAATGACAAGACTTATACAGCGGACGATACAGAAGATGCAACAATAAAAATCACAAAAGTTCAAAACCATTATATAGTCTTCACATTGAAAAATGCAGCAAATAAATCTTTCAAACTTCGAGCAAACCAAAGCTTAATTGTTGGAGAGCAAAATATAATCGAAGGAGATGCCCGCCAGAAGAAATCTGGGTCAGCACAACTTTAGAAAAAGCTCTCATATAATCTTAAGTGTGATTCTATTAAAATGTCGACATTATATAATTTGACTGCATGAGCTCTATTTGCTGCCCCTATATGTTCTTTCTTATCTGACTGCAAAAGTAAAGCGTGATCAATTTTTCTCGTAAAATCTTCCGTACTATTATGATCAAATATCCAGCGTTTATCTGTAACAATTTCTTTCGAGGCTCCAAGATCATTGACTATTACTACATTACCCATGCTCATCGCCTCGACCGTAACTCTGCCAAAAGCTTCTGGCTTTATAGTGGGAACAACGACAACATCTGCCAAACTAAAAAATGCCCGAAGATCACTTTCATCTAGGTGCACATACAACTGAACATTATAATTTTTGGCTTTCCTTCTCAAATCATGGACCAATCTTGGGTTTTTACTATCACCAACAAAAATTACTTTGATTCGATTCTTAAGAGAGCTATCTTTAATCGCTTGTAACAATTGATAATGCCCCTTAATAGGCGTAAAACGACCTAGTAGTAAAACAATTTTAGTATCTTCTTTTATATCCCAAAAATCTCTTAATTCTTGAACTTTTTGTTGTTGAACATGTTCTTTAGAAAAAAATTGCGTATTAATACCTGAAGCAATTTGAACACATCTCGCATTTGGATAGTGTTGCTTAACGTGGCTTTCCATATAGGAAGAAGTAACAATAACCATCTCACCGAATGCCATCACTTGATTGTAATACCATTTAAAAAAATTCTGGCTATAAGCTCCGTGATAAGTCGTTAAAAAATGCGCCTTTGTTGCGCGTGAAGCTAGATAAGCACTCCAGGCTGGCGCTCTCGAGCGGGCATGAACAATATCAATAGAATAACTTTCTATAATTCTCTTCAGTTTCTTCGTATTTTTTAAAATAATAAACGGATTTTTAGAGCTTAATGGCATTTCGATATGAATAACTCCGGGATGCAATTTTCTCGTCAGAATTCCTCCTGAACTAACGATAAAACTTCTAACACCTTTCGCTGCTAATGCGTTAGCGATAAGAAGCGTTGTCTGTTCAACGCCTCCAGTATGAAAGCTGGGTAAGACCTGAAGTACGGCATTCATAGGATTTTCAAGTATCAATTCTTCATTAACTTTTATATAATAGACTTAAAATAAAAAAATTTTTATCATATTTTAAATCATAATGAGATTAGTTCTATATTTTTCCATTTTCCTTATTTCTCTCGTCTCCGATAATGCATTTGGACGAAAGCCAAAAGAGCTTTCTGATAATGCATTCATTCGAGAACAGCCAAAAGATTCTTCTGTCAGACCAAAGGCGAGTCCGGAGGCTCTTAATAAATCTTTTGATAAACCCTCAATCTTCGTGACTTTAAATAATCAAAATACTTGCAAAGTTCATATAGCAGCATGGCTTTCCCCTAGTTGTTCTCATTGTGCCGAATATTTCAGCGAAGATATTCCAAAAATAACTTCTTTGCCAGGATTCTGCCTAGATTTTCATCTAGTGCCTTATCTGTACTTGTTAGACAAACCTGTTGCTATTTTAATTGCTAGTCAAGGACCAGAAAACATATTAAAAAATGCAGCTATCTTCTTTAAACATCAAAATGATTGGCTTGAAAAATCAGCATCGCGTGAAAAAAAGGAAGATAGAGAAAAAGATCTTCAAGATTTTTTAAACTCTATTCAAAAAAATACGATGGATTTCAATGAAATTAGGGAGTATTTAGAAGCTGATGATAAATTCTTGTATGTAAAAATGTTTGCGCTGCAATTTTTTAGTATAAAACATTTAAAAAAGTACTTACCCAAAGGAGATGAGGAGCTCATCAATGAGATCAGCATTGCCTTAATAAGCAATCTACCGAAAAAAGATGATGATATTGTAAAATTTTCACCCTTTTTTACAGACTTAGCGGGTCAATTAATTCCAGATGAGCATCTACACAACGGCATACTAACTCCTAGCGTTGCTGAAGATATGTTAAAAATAGTAACATCAACTATAAATCCTTCAGCTAAAATCGCAACGAGAGCTAATAATATTAGCGATGAAGATGACATGGATATACAGGATGCCGACGAAGACGTCTCAGATATATACGATGTTGATGAAGGCAATGCATATGATGCAGAAGAAGATCCTGAGCTTTCCCACAAGCTAAACGATATCCTGCAAGAGATAGAGACAGGCGTCAGCTAAAGCGTTATACAATAAAAATCTTGCATAAATCGAAAATTTCTAATATTATTACTGCACTCAAGGGAGGTTTTATGGCTCGAGTTACTGTTGAAGATTGTATTGAAAAAGTTTCCAATCGTTTTGAATTGGTTGCATATGCTGCAAAAAGAGCACGTGAAATTTCTGCAGGAGCAAGCATTACAGTTTCTCGCGATAATGATAAAAACCCTGTAATTGCCCTACGTGAAATAGCCGAAGGAAACCTGAATCTTGAGAATATAGAGGAAAGCATTGTTAAGGCATTACAACGCGCAGTGCTAACAGATGAGCTTGATGTCGAAGTTGATGATGATTTGCTTGAAGTCATGCAAGACGCTAGTCAATGGCATAAAGACGAACCAACTCAAAAAATTAAAGAAATTGACGATTTAGACGACGAAGCCCTCGAAGATTAATTAAAAACTCGCTAGATTAAAAAAAGTAATAATTTAGGTGTGCACTGTGAAAGCAGTTACGCGTAAGCCTATCATTCGGCAATATGAGCTTGTTGAGAAACTAAAAAAGCATAATCCTAATACAGATGAGGATTTAGTCAACAAGGCTTATGTGTTTTGCATGAAAGTACATGGGCAGCAATTTAGAGAATCGGGCGATCCATATTTTCATCATCCATTAGAGGTAGCAAATATTCTTGCCGACATGCGGCTAGATCATTATTACATAGTAACGGCATTACTCCATGACACAATAGAAGACACTCTTACAACTTATGAAGAAATTGAAAATCTTTTTGGGACTGAGATTGCTATGTTAGTTAATGGAGTGACCAAGCTTTCACAGCTTGAACTGCAGTCCTCTGCTTCTCCTCAAGCAGAGAATTTTCGCAAGTTATTTTTAGCGATGTCGAATGATTTGCGTGTTCTCCTTGTAAAATTAGCTGATCGCGTACACAACATGCGCACTCTTCACTTTGTCAAAGATACAGAAAAACGGTTACGCATAGCCCAAGAGACTTTAGAAATCTATGCACCGCTGGCAAGCAGGATAGGTATCACAAAATTCCGAGATGAACTCCAAAATTATGCTTTTGAACATTTACATCCTGAAGATTATGAAAATGTAGTTATGCAACTGGCAAATATGCCACAAACACAACAATTAATTGAAAATATAAACGCTGACATAACGAAAGTTCTAGAAAATGGTGGCTTAAAAGTTCAGGTGTTTGGACGAGAAAAGACACCGTATTCTATATGGAAGAAAATTCAAAAGCGTAATATCACATTTGAACAGTTATCCGATTTAATGGCTTTTCGAATTATTGTAACAAATCTACAGGAATGCTACCAAGCCCTTGGTCTAATTCATAGTTCTTATATCATGGTCCCCGGCCGCTTTAAGGATTATATTAGCACCCCCAAAGCAAATGGTTATCAATCTCTACACACAACTCTTATTGGGCCGTACAATCAGAAAATTGAAATCCAAATTCGCACACAAAAAATGCATGAAATCTGCGAATTTGGAGTCGCAGCACATTGGCACTACAAACAAAAAGTTTCTAGTAAGAATTCAATTAATCTCCACGAAGGAAAACAATACAGTTGGGTTAGAAATATTTTAGAGATTTTGGAGCATGCAGATAACCCCGATGAATTTTTGGAGCACACAAAACTCGAGATGTTCAATGATCAAGTATTTTGCTTCACTCCAAAAGGAGAAGTTATAGCCCTACCTAAACATGCTAGTGTTCTCGACTTTGCTTATGCTATTCATGGCGAAATTGGCAACAAAGCAGTAAGTGCAAAAATAAATGGCAAGCAAGTGCCCCTGCGCACCGAGCTATATAATGGAGACCAAATTGAAATAATAACCTCTAAGCAGCAAGAGCCCTCCCCAAGCTGGGAAAAATATGTCATTACCGGCAAAGCCAAAGCCCAAATTCGTAAATTCATTCGCACAAAAAAAAGCGATCAATTTCTCGAATTAGGAAGAACACTTCTAACAAGAGCCCTACAAAAGGAAGATTGTATTTTTAATGAAAAAACTATCACCCAAAACCTTAGAGGAAGTCATTATAACAGCTATGAAGATATTTTGATTAGCATCGGCGAAGGTACTCTTAATGTCAGAGAGGTTATCAAATATTTCAAGCCACAACCTACCGCTACAAACGATGATAAAATCATCAAAATAAAACCTCTAAAAGCGGTAGAGAATTTTGAAAATGTACCTATTCAGGGTTTAATACCCGGCATGAAAATCCATTACGCGGGCTGCTGTCATCCTATACCTGGCGATAGAATTAATGGAGTGATCAATACAGGAAAGGGTATCACCATTCATATGCAAAACTGCAAACAGCTAGCTAGTATCAACAAAGATGGTGAATTTATTAATCTCATTTGGAATAACAACGATTCAAATAATGTATTTACCAGTCGTCTACAAATCACTTTCAACAACAAACAAGGAGCTCTCGCATTGATCACAAGCACAATTAGTAAATGTAAAGCTGATATAAATAATTTAAAAATTGTCACCAGAAATTCAGACTTTTGGGAAATTTTAACAGATATCGGTGTGCATGACCGAGACCAATTGCGCAATATACAAGCACATCTTCGTTCATTAAATATTGTATGTCAGGTGAACAGACAATGATCTTAGGAATTGGATGTGATATTTGCGATATACGTCGTATTGAAAAACTAATAAGTGCTGATGAAAAATTTTTAAAACGAGTTTTTACCTCATCAGAAATAGAGCGCCTCAAAAAAAGAAATAATGTAGCGAGCGGATTTGCAAAAGTATTCGCAGCAAAAGAAGCTGTTGTTAAGGCACTTGGGGAAACAGCAAATATTTCTTGGCAAGACATAGAAGTTGTTAAAAATACTAATGGACGACCGGAAATTATTTTACACGCTGAAGCTCATAAAACAGCTAATTTTCTTGCTAATGGCTCATATGATTTATACTTAAGCCTAAGCGATGAAATACCGTATGCATTGGCATATGTTATTTTTTGCAAACGTGTTTGATCCTTTTCTTTATTATGTTAAGTTGAGCTGGCTGCAGTGCGCGTGAGAGTTATATCCCTTGGCTCAGTTTATATCCTTGGGAGCCGTCTCTGACAAAGTCGTGGCTTTGTTATATGGCACCCACCTGGCGTTTTAGCCACGAGAGGATCACCGACTCCACGGCTCTGTGGCTTTTTTTCTTCAGGAGCCTCATGTGACAATTATCACCAAACTTCAAAATAATACCGCAATCATTCTTTTAAATAGACATGATAGATATAACGCTATGGATCTTAGAACCATACAGGAAATATCATCCTTTTTATCTGTTTGTGTAGCAAATAATAAAATACAAAAAATTATTATCACTTCCGATCATCCCAAAGCATTTTGCGCTGGTGGTGATATTCGAATGGCATATGAAGCAATGCTAAATAACGATCGATCTCTTGCTTCCACATTTTTTAAGGAAGAATATAACCTTATTTACAAACTCGCAACTTGCTCAAAGCCTGTAATATCTATCGTAAATGGCCTTTGTTTTGGTGGAGGGATGGGATTATCCATGCACAATCAAATAAGAATTATCACAGAGAACGCAATCTTAGGAATGCCTGAAACGATTATTGGTTTCTTCCCAGACGTAGCAGCTAGTTTTCACTTTGCACAATTTCCAAAGGCTTGGCGTAACTTCTATGGATTTACAGGCGCAAATATCTCCACTAATCATGCTTTAAAATGGAATATGGCAGATCATTTTATTCCATCACACGCTCTCTCAGACTTCATAAATGACTTAACAAATACCGATAATACTCAACAAGTTATTAATCAATTTAGTCAGCCAGTTCCCGTATCTTCCTCATTCGGAGATCAATGGGTTAATGAAGTTTTTTCTCAAGAGTTAAAAAATATTTTTATTGAATTAAAAAATCATCAACATCCCGAAACTAAAAAAATACTAAATGATCTTCTAACAAGGTCACCGCTTAGCTTATTAATTACTGATAGGCTGCTGAAATTATCGCCTTGTCTTGATTTGAAGCAAGCATTAGAGCTTGATTATCATATCTCTTTCAATTTTTTAATTAATTCCGATTTTCAAGAAGGCATTCGCGCACAAATCATTGATAAAGATAGAAGCCCCCAATGGACTTATACTTTAGAAAATGTAAACGATAATATGATTGAGCAATTTTTCAAACCAGCCCAGGATCTTGTGATTATATAGAAACCGATATACAATTAATCAGTTGATATTTATTTTTTACTAGCAGTGATACTTATTAGTTGTATTATTTTTTGTCGCACAACAACCATCACCGGTTTAAACCGGTAGAGCTTACATTTCCTTATACCTGAGTTTCTAAATTTAATAATTCCTAGGAGGAATGTATGTTTCGCAAAATGCCATTTATTTTAGCCGCAGTCATTGGGCTCATCACACTTTTATATCCTTTTATACCATTAGTCATTAAAGAAGGGTTATACGCGATCAGCTTAAGCATTAAAGAAATTATTGTTTTATTTCTGCCCTTTATTTTTTTTGGACTTTTATTTAAGGCTGCTGCAACCCTCGCAAACAATGCAACAAAAATAATTTTGATGATTTTAGTTTTATTATGCTGCTCAAACTTTATTTCTACCTTCTTGAGTCATTACGTTGGTGCATGGATATATAATTTCGACCTATCATTAGTTTCACCTCAAAAAATTATAGAACTAAAACCTTTATGGTCATGGAAAGCGCCAACATTGGTTGAAAATTATATCCCTATGCTTGCAGGCATTATCCTCGGAATTCTTTCATCACTATTGTTCCCTACACAAGCTCAAAAGATTGCAACCAAAATTGATGAATATGTGCACCTAGTTCTTCAAGGAATTGTTTATGTCATTCCTTTCTTTGTTGCTGGTTTTGTAATTAATCTTGAATATGACGGAATCGTTAATATAATCCTAAAAGATTATTCCATAGTTTTTGCTATCATTGCCCTAGCCCAATTCAGTTACATCTTATTTGTCTATTTTTTATTAAACAATGCAAATGGAAAAGAATTCATTGCCGGCATCAAGAATATGTTTCCAGCAGCGGTGAGTGGATTTAGCACAATGTCAAGCGCTGCAAGCATGCCTTTGACTATCATAGGAACAGAAAAAAACCTAAAAAATAAAGACCTCGCTTATTCTGTGATTCCCACTACCGTAAATATTCATCTTGTGGGAGACTGTTTCGCTATTCCCATTCTCGCTTATGCAATTTTAAAAAGCTTTGGCATGGCAGAACCCACTCTTTTAAGCTACACTATCTTTGCGCTCTATTTTATCATAGCAAAATTTTCCGTAGCAGCTGTGCCTGGTGGTGGGATTTTAGTAATGCTTCCTATTCTTCATACCTACTTAAATTTTAATGCGGAGATGATGTCATTAATTACTGCGCTTTACGTATTATTTGACCCAGTAATCACCTGCGCCAATGTTTTAGGAAACGGGGCATTTGCCAAATTCATTGATTATTGTAATAGTAAAACTTAATAACATTATAATTGTGACCTGTGCATTATAGATCCATTAAGAACGTTAATCTTTTTGAAAAAAAAGTCGTTATCCGATTAGATCTCAATGTTCCAACAAAAAATGTACAGGTCCAAGATACAACGCGTATTGAACGAATTATTCCTACGCTACAAGCGATTCTTTCAAAAAAACCTAGATATATCATCATATTATCTCACTTAGGACGTCCAGCACCTCAACCGAAAGCCATGTGGAATCAAAGCGATAGTCTTGCACCAATTGCATCTGTTTTACAAAAATTTCTTAGCCATCCTGTGATTTTTACATCAACAGAAATTGGCCCAAATCTTTATCAAGAACTTAATACAACACCAGCTAATTCAATAGTGATGGCAGAAAATATTCGTTTTTATGAAGGTGAAGAAAAAAATTCTCAAGACTTTTCAAAAGCATTAGCGCAGTTAGGTGATATATTTGTAAATGATGCTTTCTCATGTTGTCATCGCGCGCATGCATCAGTCGTTGGCATTACTCAATATTTACCTTCTTATGCCGGACTTAGTCTCGATAAAGAATTACAGGCCCTAGAACAGGTACTTATTTCACCTGAACGTCCTGTTATTGGCATAATTGCAGGCAGCAAAGTCTCCACGAAGATCGATCTTCTTATGAATCTTATGGAAAAACTTGACTATTTATTTGTTGGCGGCGGAATCGCAAATACACTTTTATTCGCGCAAGGTTATAACATTGGCACATCTCTTATTGAAAAAGATTGCTTAGATGTTGCACGATTGATTCTTGAAAAATTTAAAAAAAGTAATTGCACATTAGTATTGCCTATTGATGCAGTGGTTGCTAAAGAACTAACATCAAATGTGCCCCCGCAAATAGTGGATATAAATGCAATTGAGAACTTACAAGCTATTTATGATATAGGCCCTAAAACACTAGAAAAGTCGAGACTTCTTCTAAATTCATGCAAAACAGTTTTATGGAATGGCCCCCTCGGTGTTTATGAGGTAGAACCTTTTGGAAATGGCTCTAGGTCCTTATCAGAAATCATTGCAACCCAAACAAAGGAAAATAAGCTTATAAGCATTATCGGGGGAGGTGATACGGTTGCGGCCGCATCTAAATATGTAAATGACTTCACTTATGCATCGACAGCAGGTGGAGCATTCTTAGAATGGCTTGAAGGAAAATCTCTACCAGGACTCAAGGCTCTAGAGAAATAGCTCTATTCAGAATTAGTAAATTTTGAATGTTGATGAATCCATGCCATCTCATGAGCATTACAGCCAAAGTGATGACCTATCTCGTTAATAAGTACGTGATGAATCAATGCTTTCACATCTTCAGCGTTTTCAATAGCATGACGTATCAAAGGGCACCGATATAAATAAATAATATCGGGCTTCTTATGTGATGCTTTTTTCTTTAAAGGAACAGGAACTCCTCGATACAGACCTAACAAATCGTACCGATCTTTCATTGACAATTCTTGTAAAACGTCTTTTTCAGCAAAATTTTTGACTTCAATAACAAAGTTCTTAAGTTGGGTACGAAATGATTTCGGCAACTTTTGTAAACTTTCATATGCAAAATCATAAATTTCAGCAACCGCTGGCATATGCACAACACAAATTTCATTCTTTTCCATGTAAACTCTTTTAAAATCTATATAAGCCATGGTCTAATAGTCTTAGTTGTATCTTATAAAAGTTAATAAATAACAAAGGACGAAAATGTTATTTAAAAATATATTTTGGGTTGGATTCATTAGTCTTTTCCTTACAAACTGCGACTCAGTTAAAAGTGCTGTGGGTATTAAGCAGTCAAAAGTTTGGCTTGAAAAAGTCAATTTTAGAGCAGCCCCAAATGCAAACGATTCCTCGCCCGTAAAAATCCATGTTGTTATCGCCTATAAAGAAGATCTTGCTGCAACAATTAGTAAAATGGACGCAAATACTTATTTTCAAAAAGCAAAAACTATTAAATCTGATGCTGGTGATGATTTAGATGTGTTTGGTATAGACGTTGTACCTGGTTCATCATGTAGCTTAGAGATAAATCCAAGCAATAGCACAGGAATACTTACTTTAATGTTCGCAAGATACACGAGCCCTGGCGATCATCGCAACAATGTAAGCGCAGATTACGAAATACAAGTTGATCTTGATAAGAATGATTTAAAAATAACGACAATAAAAAAAGGATAGAGAACAATTATTCGATATAAAGTTACTATTTTATATTTTTCTATTGCATACTTTTTTCTTATAAGGTAATGTAATGACGAAATTTTAGTTCCGATTCCGCGCCTACCAGAATGGTAAGGTTATTTGGCATATCCCAAACTTTTCAAAGCGTTATCTGTTCACCATACAGCAAATATGTATTTGCCTTTGGATAAATTTCTGCCAGCTTTTGTGGCATTGAGATAAACGCTTTATGGAGTTTTATAATGAATTCATTTAATGAACTAGACTTGCCTGAAATACTTACTAAATCTTTAGCAAAAATGGGGATTTCAGTTCCCACCCCCATTCAAGCACAAACCATGCCTCTTGCATTAAAAAATCATGATATTTTAGGTTCAGCACAAACAGGAACTGGAAAAACTTTAGCTTTTACACTTCCTTTAGTAAAACATTTACTTGATAACCCAGACAGTACTGCACTTGTGCTGGCACCTATTAGAGAAATAGCTCAACAAGTAATGAATACATTAAAAGATTTAATAAGCAATTCCAAAGATTTTAATGTTGCACTTCTAATTGGAGGGGAACCATATCCTAAGCAACTTGCGCAGTTAAAAGCTCGCCCACGAATAATTATTGGCACTCCTGGCCGAGTTATTGATCATCTTGAACGAGGCACCCTGAGAGTAAATCGTTTAGAATATTTGGCTTTAGATGAAACTGATCGCATGTTTGACATGGGTTTCGGAATTCAATTGGACCACATTATTTCTAAACTCCCAACAAAGCGTCAAACTCTGATGTTTTCGGCGACAATTGCCCCAGCTATTGAGAAACTTGCAGCAAAATACCTTAATGAACCAAAACGTGTTGCTGTAGGACCAACAACACTACCAATTCCAAAGATTAAGCAAGAAATCATTAAAATAAATGAAAAAGAAAAATATGGCCGACTCTTACAAGAGCTTGATCAACGTGATGGCACTGTTTTAGTCTTCGTCAAAACAAAAATAAATGCTGATCGCTTAGCAAACTCCCTTCGCAAAGAAGATCACGCTGCCTCAGCAATACATGGGGACCTACGTCAACGTCAGCGTGAACAGGTTATTCGCGCTTTTCGCCAAGGAAAATGCCGCGTAATGGTTGCCACTGATATCGCAGCGCGTGGCTTAGATATCCCACACTTAATGCATGTAATCAATTATGACGTGCCCCCCTGCCCTGAAGATTATGTACACCGCATAGGCAGAACTGGTCGCGCTGGCGCTGAAGGTTTCTCATTATGCTTTGTTACATCTCAAGATGCTAAAAAATGGAACGCCATTGAGAGCTACATGAACCCTAAAACAAACGAAAGCTCAAATCGAAATTCTAGCCCAAAAAATAACTTTAAAAAGTCAGAAAAAAGGACTGACTCGGATAGAATGCATCCTTTTGCAAATGATGACAGAAGAAAAAAACCGTTTGGTCCATCCAGAAGAAATTCTCAAAATACCAGTTTTGGAGCAAGAAGAAGTAAGCCTCGTGACAACTTTGAAAGTGCATCATTTGGTGAATTTAACAGCAATAAACCAAAAAATTTCAAAAATAAACCTTTCCGCAAAAATGAAAACTTTGATGCCAGCAAAGGTGAATATCGCGATACTTTCAAAAGTACTCCAGATAATAAATCTAGAAGCGGAAAAAGCAGAGGAAATTTTAACCCAAGTAATTTTGCTTCCAAAAGTAATGATTCTAAAAATACTTCAAAAAATGGAAGTTTTGACAAGAAAGGACGCGGTACGTTTTCAAAACCAAAATCACGCACGCTTTCTTTAAAAAATGGCTCTTCAAAAAGACCAAAAAATCGCGCTTCAAATTAAAAATCTTTTATCACCATATTAAAGTTCTTTGGCATAATGCTGAAGAACTTTTATTTTATAAGAAAAATAACCAGTGATATTTAGCAACACCGTTTAAAAAAATAAAGCCATTAAAAGATTTATTATAAAAACCCTCTTTTGTTTTAGTGCTAGATACCGTATCAATAAACATTACAGTTGTCATCAGCGGAGCTTTTCTTGTTCACGTGGTTGTTGGAATATTTTCTTCCTTTTATCATACTCATTTCCGTTATCGTTTTTGTGCACGAATGGGGGCATTTCTGGGTTGCCAGAAGAAATAAAGTAAAAGTAGAGCATTTTGCTATTGGCTTTGGGCCAGAGCTTATAGGGTTTTCAGACCGACACGGAACAAGATGGGGATTTCACCTGGTTCCACTTGGCGGATACGTAAAAATGTTAGGAGATGCAGACGCAACGAGCGCTGCATCAGACAATAAAGCTATTGAAAAGCTAAGCAAAAAAGAAAAGCAACAGACGTTACATGCAAAAACCCCATGGCAACGCATTCAAGTAGCTGCCGGTGGGCCTTTAGCTAATTTTATTTTTGCTATTGTTGCCATGATTGGCTTATTTTCATTCATGGGAAAACCTATCTTACCACCTGTAATTGGCACTATTGATCCTGCAGGAATAGCAGCTAAACATGGGCTAGAAGCAAATGATCGAATTGTTAGTATTAATAATGAACAAATTCGCTATTTTGAAGACATACTTCCTTTTATTCGCAATGAAAAATTAAGCACGTTGGATGTAAAAGTTTTACGCCACGACAAGCAAGTTACCTTACAAATTCCTTTAGCCTACACAGATAAGGAAACTAAAAAAATCCATCGAACAAAAATATTAGGAATAAAGCCAAATCCCACGCAGGAATATGAGCACATAGGGTTTGGACAAGCTGTACAAACTTCATTCTCAACTTTTTGGAAAATGTGCAAAACAATCACCCTTGGATTAGCTGAGCTATTAACTGGTCAACGCAAAGGAGATGAGTTGGGTGGAATCTTTGCTATTGGAGACATGGCTTCACAAAGCGCCAAATTAGGTTTTGCCGGAATGCTATGGTTTATTATTATGATGTCGATTAATCTTGGTCTTCTCAACTTAGTTCCCATTCCTGTGTTAGATGGAGGGCAAATATTGCTTAATGCAATTGAGTGGATAATTGGGAAGCCTATTCCTGAGAAAATTCAAAAATATATTTTTGGAACTGGCTTTGCCGTAGTTATTTGTTTGATGCTTTATTCTACATGGAATGATTTAATGAGATACAAAATATTCCAAATGATTCGAGGATTGTTCCCTTTATGATAAAACGATTTTTTCTTACTTTTTTTCTCTTCGTTTGCACTTTATACGCAAATAATCAGAAAGTTTCCGCCATTAAAATTCATGGAAACAACCGCATTGAAAATCAAACTATTCTTTCGTATTTACCTATAAAAAATGGTGATACGGCTGACATAGACGCTCTTGATCAATGCTTAAAAGTACTATTTGATACAGGATATTTTCATGATGTAAAAGTACACAGAAAGGATTCTGTTATTTTTATAGAAGTTGAAGAAAATCCTATTATCAATAAGATCGCATATGAAGGAAATGAAAAAATTAAGGACGCTGATTTTAAAAAAGAAATCCAGCTACGCCCTCGAGAAGTACTTTCCTATGCTAAGATTCAAGCTGCACAACAGCGCATATTAGAAATTTACCGTCGTTTAGGCCGCTTTAGCGCAAAAGTGGATCCTAAAATTATCCGGTTGGCTGAAAATCGAGTAGACCTAGTTTTTGAAATCGAAGAAGGACCAACAACATTTATTCGAAAAATTAATTTCGTTGGTAATAAGAACTTCAAGGGTACCCGCCTTGAAAAAGTTTTACAGAGCAAAGTGTGGCACTGGTATCGCTTCTTCGTAAATGATGATCTTTATGATCCAGATCGCTTCCTAAACGACCAGCAAGAAATCAAAAAATTTTATAACGATAACGGCTATCCAGATATGAGATTGATTTCATCTATTGCTGAACTAAGCCCCGATAAAACAGCATACTTTTTAACTTTCACAATTGATGAAGGAAGAAAGTACACCTTTGGAAACGTAAAAATTATTTCTGATATTAAATCTATTAATGTAAATAGCCTTCAAGAATGTGTCTCTTTTGAAAAAGGGGACGAATATAATGCTGCACTAATTGATAAAACAATCAAAAAGCTCACTGAAGAATTAGGCACACTGGGATATGCATTTATTAACATTGAACCTGAAGTTAAAAAGAATGCTGAAATAGGCGTTGCCGATATTGAATTCAGTATAAAAGAAGGACCTCGTGTTTATATTGATACCATTGAAATAAAAGGAAATGATCGCACTAGAGACTATGTGATTCGTCGTGAGATTAAGATTCATGAAGGAGACGCATACAACAGCAAGAAAATCAAAGATGCGGAGCAAGCACTTAAAGACTTGGGATATTTCAAGGAAGTTCATGTCCAGCCTGAAGAAGAATCTACAATAGATAAAGCCAAAATAAATGTAGATTTAGAAGAACAACGTACTGGAGAATTAAATGTTGGTTTGGGATATTCTACCTTAGAAGGACCATTCACAACCCTTGGTATCCAGGAGAGAAATTTCAGAGGCACAGGGCAAACAGTTCACTCAAACGCAACTCTTTCAAAAATAAGCACAGGCTTAGAACTAGGGATTAGAGAACCGGCTCTTTTAGATACAGATCTGGAGGGTTCTGCAAAAGTTTTTGCGAATCAATCCAAACGCAGCAAATCTCACAAGGAAAGAATTTTTGGATCGGGTCTTGGTTTAGATTACGCTCTCAGTGAAATGTGGTGGCAAAGTTTAAATTACAACATACGATCTGAAAAAGTTTTTGGATTTAATAGTGATGCATCGTCGATTATCCGTAATCAAAGTCATAATGCCTTATTATCTTCCGTTGGGCAGACTATTTATTTTGGAAAATTAAATAGCAGAAGAGACCCAACGAAAGGATTCGTCTTAAGTTATAGCACAGAATTTGCTGGTGTAGGCGGCACTGTCAAATATTTACAACATGTTTGGGCTGCCAAATTTTATTACCCATTATTCAGTGACGAGGTTGTCTTAAAAGTAATGGGTGAAACAGGTATGATGCAAAGAATAGGAAAGCCTATTCGCGTTGTAGACAGTTTTCATATGGGATATGACTCGTTCAGAGGTTTTGATTTTCAAGGCGTAGGACCTCGAGATAAGAAAACTGGAGATCCTTTAAATGGAACCAGAATGTGGAGAAATGTTGTTGAAATCAAGTTTCCTTCAGGTCTACCTGATGATTGGAAAATTAATGCAAGCGTATTCCATGAGCTAGGGGATTTATGGAAACCAGGAGAAACGGATAGAGACACCCAAGACTCACAATCAATGAGAGCCTCAGCAGGCGGTGGAGTATTGTGGACATCACCTTTTGGTCCTATAGGAATATCATATTCCTTCCCGTATCGCCGCCAGAAGTACGACGTAGCACGACGCTTCCAACTACAATTTAGTAATATTTTTTAAGCATGATGTTTAAACGACAGTACCAATATCTTTTTCATATCCTTATAGCTATAGTTGCTATTGCAGTCGCTTATTTTGTCTTGAAACCTCACTATAAAACAACAGGACTTACCGTTGGCCTTGTAAACATGGATAGAGTACGTGCTCAAGCCGAACCCTTTCAACTCTTACATAAAAGAGATTTCGAGGCTCGAGCAAAAGCACAAGAGCATCTAGAAATACTTGAAAAAAGCATGCGCAAGGAATACGATGACCTGCAAATTCTACAGCAGAAAAAGCATACCAAAGCCGAAGAATTAGCAAAGCGCAAAGCTGAACTTGATAAAAAAGTCGCTGAGTTAGACCAACATTTTCATCAAGAACGAGAATCTATCAAGCAAAAATTTGACCGTGCGTTCCTAGCTATTGAAACAGAATTAGAAAATATTATTCGTGAATACAGCAAAAATCATAGTATTGATCTTTTCTTAAACACCACAATGAACGAACAACAAGTCGCACTTGTGGCAGACGAAAGTCTAAATCACACCGATGCAATCATTAAATTATTAAACAAAAAAATTCCCAACTTAGAAATCTTAAATAAATAGTATGTTTTTTAAAAAATCACCCCCCATCCGCATTGAAGAACTAGCAAAAATCATAGATGCTCGCATAGAAACTCAAGGATTAATAATTGAGGAAGTTGGGCCCCTTGAAAATCTAGAGGCGGGAATTTTAGGGTGCTATCACAATACAAAATATAAATCATCTTTAAGCAACGCAAAAAATGGTTTTTGTATTTTAAAAGAAGAAGATAAAAATTTATTAGGCAAAGGTGTTGTTGGTCTTTTTACTCAAACTCCATATAGAGCATTTGGAAAAGCCGTTTTGTATTTTTACCCCAAACCTATTTCAACGGGAGAAATATCAAAACTTGCTGACATTCATCCAACGGCACACATCGGAAAAAATTGTCAAATTGAACCATTTGTTATCATTAAGGCTCATGCCCACATCGGTGATAATACAATTATCAATAGCCACTGTATGATCGGTGAGCATGTAAAAATAGGGCTTGATAGCACTCTTGAAAGCAGCGTCACAATAACTAATACCACCGCCGGAGATCGATTATATATAAAAGCAGGTGCGCGCATAGGGCAAGCTGGTTTTGGGTTTCATATGGATGAGAAGGGCCATTTCGACATTCCTCAAATTGGCAGCGTAATCATAGGAAATGATGTACAAATAGGCGCAAACACAGCCATTGATAGAGGAAGTCAGCATAATACAAAAATTGGTAATTTCTGCCGTATTGATAATTTAGTGCAAATAGCACATAACGTTGAGTTAGGCGATGGTTGTGTTGTAGTGGCTCAAGTAGGAATAGCAGGAAGCTCTAAACTAGGGAAATTCGTAATTGCTGCTGGACAGGTTGGAATTGCTGGTCACTTAACAATTGGCGATGGTGTAAAAATTGCTGCGCAAAGCGGCATTATGCGAGATGTTTCTTCCGGAGAAACCATTGCTGGGTCACCAGCCATTCCTGTACGTGATTGGCACAAGCAAACTATTGCTTTACAGCGACTTATTAGAAATTAAATTGGTTTATATTTTTTTTCAAAAATAGAAGGTTGCAATACAAGAAGGAGTATCAGTGCGAATAAAGCAATAGATCCACTCCCGATAAAGGTTGCAAATTGATCATACGCATCTGCAAGTATGCCTCCGATAAAACCTGCCACTAGTAAGCCGATGGAATTAATCAAATAATAAAAACCAATGCCAGTTCCTCGTAAATCTTCAGGTATCTGATCAGCAATAATACACAAAAACATATCCTGACTCATACCAATTTGAATGCCCCACAATCCAACACCAACCAACATAAGAGGTAAATTACTTGAAAAACCCAAAAACAGGTCAGCAACGATTAGTAAAATAAAGCTCAAAGCTAAAAAGCCATAACGACCAAGTTTATCGGATAAAAAGCCGACAGGATAAGAAAACAAGGAATTTGTACAGTTATACAAAATAAGAATCCCATGAGAAAAGCTAGGATCCATACCAAAACTATGCGTTGCATGTAACACCAGCATGGATTCACCAATACGTGAACTCATAAAAACAAGAGCTACTATCATTAGCAACCAATAAGATTTTCCAAGACGAGAAATATCTTTTAAATGCAATGGGTGCCTAATTGGTTTTTTGTCAGCAGTCATTTCTTTCTCGTGAGGATCTTTCACAAAAATAACCAAAATAATAAAACCAATAAATGCAGGAACACTTGCATAAGAAAAAACTTTTTGGATATCTTGGTTAGCAAAATTCATCGCTAAAATACCTAAAAAACCACCAAGAAATGAACCAGCCGTAGCCATTGTATTACGTAACCCAAAGCAAGCGCCCTTTATATCTTCCGGCGCTAAATCTCCCACCAAAGCGTCTCTGGGGGTTGATTGAATGCCGTTACCTAGACGATCAAAAAGTCTCGCAATAATTACCATCGGCACACTTGCGAATATAGCAAATAGAATTCTTGAAAGCGTCGCCATGGAAAAGCCAAGGACCATTATTTTTTTTGGTCGCCTAAAATAATCACTGAGCAGACCAGAAAATAACTTCATAACATAAGCCATTGCTTCAAAAAAACCTTCAAGCATTACAATAAAGCCAGTACCGGCACCAAGTTTTTGTTTAAGATAAAGAGCAATAACACCAAACATCATAATCGTTGAAGCATTAAGAAGCATTCCAGCAAAACCAATGGCCCAAATTGATAAAGGAATTTTAGATTTAGCGGTACTCATACAGTTAATTATCAGCAAATGAATGTTTAATCTTTTTAGCTAAATAAGGAAACAAGGCATAAGCCTGTTTCCTTATCTACAAACCGAAATTGCTTACGCAACTTGGGTGTCGTCTTGATTCTTTTTCGAAACAGCTTGCGTTAGCAAATTTTTGTCTCTATTTTGTGCAGTCGCTTTCATACGACGCATTGCGCTTCCAGTACCTGCTGGAATCAAACGACCAACAATTACATTTTCCTTCAGTCCAGCGAGAACATCGAACTTCCCTGAAACAGCTGCTTCTGTTAAGACACGAGTTGTTTCTTGGAAGGAAGCCGCAGAAATAAAGGACTTTGTATGCAATGATGCTTTTGTAATACCTTGCAATACCGGCTGACCTTGAGCTGGTCTCTTTCCTTCTTTTTCAAGGATACCATTCACATGATCGAAAACAACTCTATCTACGTGATCGCCAACGATGAAATTTGTGTCGCCAGCATCGTAAACTTCTGTTTTTTGCAACATTTGGCGCACAATAACTTCAATGTGCTTATCGTTGATAGCAATTCCCTGTAAACGATATACTTGTTGAATTTGACTAACTAGATAAACCGCTAGTGCTTCTACACCAAGAACTCTCAAAATATCATGAGGTACTGGATTACCTTCAACAACGAGGTCTCCTTTTCTAACATAGTCACCCTCTTGAATAACGATATGTCTGCCACGCGGAACCAAATATTCAACAGGCTGCAGAGAATCATCTTCTGGCACGACCACAATACGACGTTTTGCTTTGTAATCCTTACCAAATTCAATTCTTCCATCAAATTCAGCAATAATCGCAGCATCTTTTGGATGACGAGCTTCAAACAACTCCGAAACACGTGGCAAACCACCTGTAATGTCGCGCGTTTTAGATGTTTCACGCGGGATACGGGCGATAACTTCACCTGCAGGAATTTTTGCACCGTTCTCCACTGAAATAATTGCATCCACTGGTAAAAAGTAGCGGGCTTCCAATCCATTAGATAACTTAATTGGATTACCTTTGCTATCACGCATGCTGATCATTGGGCGTAACTCTGCATTTGCGCGGGATGTTTTCGCGTCAATAACAGCACGACTAGAAATGCCCGTTGATTCATCAATGACTTCTCTCATTGTGACGCCATCAATCAAATCTACGAAGTATGCTATACCTTCTTTTTCTGTGATAACAGGAATTGTATAAGCATCCCACTCAGCAATCTTTTGTCCTTGCTTTATAGCAGAGCCTTCTTTAACTAGAATCTTCGCACCATACTGTATACGATAATGCACCCGTTCGCGATCTTGATCATCAAGAACAATTACTTCACCATTTCTTGAAAGCACAACAGTTTGACCCGCTGCATTTTCAATAGCGTTAATGTTTTTAAACTTAACCTTGCCTGGCATTGAGCTTTCAATGCTTGATTGCTCCGCACTTCGTTGCGCCGCACCACCCATGTGGAACGTACGCATCGTTAACTGTGTTCCAGGCTCACCAATTGATTGTGCAGCGATTACTCCTACCGCTTCACCAACGTTTACAGCTGTTCCTCGTGCTAAATCACGACCATAACATCTTGCACAAATACCGTTTTCCATCTCACAAGTAAGCACTGAACGAATCTTTACTTCATGTATACTAGCATCGTTAATACTCTCTGCGATTTCTTCGCTAATCATCTCACCAGAAGAAACAATTGTCTCATTAGTAATTGGATGAACAATATCCTCTGAAGCTGTTCGACCAAGAATGCGATCAGTTAGAGGAACCACTGTATTAGCTCCCTCTACAACTGATCTCATATGTATGCCCTGAGTCGTACCGCAATCATCAGCAACGATAATGCAATCTTGCGCTACGTCAACCAGACGACGAGTCAAATAGCCTGAGTTCGCTGTTTTTAATGCCGTATCGGAAAGTCCCTTACGCGCACCATGCGTTGAAATGAAATATTCCAAAACATGCAAACCTTCTTTAAAGTTTGAAATAATTGGAGTTTCCATGATGTCACCAGAAGGCCTAGTCATCAAACCGCGCATTCCTGCCATCTGACGCATCTGCGTTACAGATCCTCGAGCTTTCGAATGGATCATCATATAAACTGCATTAAATGGTTCACCAGGAAAATTTTTTGACATAGCTTGTAACATCGCGTCACCAACTTTATCTGTACAACGTCCCCATGCATCCACAACTTTGTTATATTTCTCACCCTGAGTAATCAAACCATCTAAATATTGTTGCTCATATTCAGCAACAGCAGCCTTTGTCTGGTTAATCAGGACTTCTTTGTCTTTTGGAACAATCAAGTCATCTTTACCAAATGAAACACCACTCTTTGTCATGTAATGGAAACCTAGCCCCATAATACGATCAACGAAAATAACTGTTTCTTTTTGTCCGCAGTGACGGTAAACGTTATCAACTAAAGCGCTGATTTCGTTAGAGGTCATCACTTGGTTAACAATTTCGAATGGCATTTTGTAGTGCTTAGGCAAATAATTGCCCAAAAAGAGGCGTCCAGGAGTTGTATCCACACGTTGGTATGTAATATTACCATCCTCATGATAAACAGGAATTCGAGCTTTGATTTTCGAATGGATATGTAAATGACCTAAAGAAAGTGCATGTTCCACTTCGGCTATATCAGAAACTAAGCTACCTTCTCCTGGCATATCGTCAGCCATTAAGCTTAGGTAATAAATACCAAGAACAATATCTTTAGAAGGAACAATGATTGGTCTTCCACTTGAAGGACTCAAAATATTGTTTGTTGACATCATCAAAACGCGTGCCTCAAGTTGTGCTTCAAGAGAAAGAGGCACATGCACCGCCATTTGGTCTCCGTCAAAGTCTGCGTTAAATGCTGTACAAACTAAAGGATGGAGCTGTATTGCTTTTCCTTCAATCAACACCGGCTCGAATGCTTGTATACCTAAACGGTGAAGTGTAGGCGCGCGGTTCAATAAGACAGGGTGTTCACGAATGACATCTTCAAGAACATCCCATACTTCTGGACGTTCTTTCTCAACCATTCTTTTTGCTGCCTTTAGCGTACTTGCAAGTCCGTAACGCTCTAATCGTGCGTATATAAATGGACGGAATAATTCCAATGCAATTTTCTTAGGCAAACCACACTGATGAAGTTTAAGCTCCGGACCCACAACGATTACTGAACGCCCAGAATAGTCAACGCGCTTACCTAACAAGTTTTGACGGAAACGACCTTGCTTACCCTTCAGCATGTCCGCTAATGATTTTAGTGGACGCTTATTCGTTCCTGTAATTGCGCGGCCACGTCGACCATTATCAAACAATGCATCAACTGACTCTTGCAGCATACGCTTTTCATTACGAATAATAATTTCAGGAGCACGCAATTCTATCAACCGCTTTAATCGGTTGTTTCTGTTGATTACGCGTCGGTATAGATCATTCAAATCAGATGTTGCAAATCTTCCACCATCAAGCGGCACTAGAGGACGTAACTCCGGTGGGATAACTGGAATAACTTCCATTACCAAACATTCTGGTGGTGTATCAGATTCTAAAAACGCCTCAAGCAATTTCAAGCGCTTCATTATCTTCTTGCGGCGAATTTCTGAGGTGCATTCTGCAAGTTCTTGACGAAGTTCTTCGCTTTCCTTTTTAGGATTGATTTTGCGCAGCATTTCTCTTAATGCTTCCGCACCTATGCCTGCATTAAAGGCTTCTTCTCCATACTCGTCCTGAGCCTGCATAAATTCTTCTTCAGTCAACAGCTGCCCATAAGACATTGCTGTCATGCCAGGATCAAGAACAACATAACTCTCAAAATACAAAATTTTCTCAAGATCTTTGAGCGCTAGATCTAACAACATGCCTGCTCTGCTAGGCAATGATTTTGTAAACCAAATATGAGCAACAGGAGCAGCAAGCTCAATGTGTCCCATACGATCACGACGTACCTTGCTCAAAGTAACTTCAACACCGCACTTCTCACAAACAACGCCACGATATTTCATGCGCTTATATTTTCCGCATAGACACTCATAGTCCTTTACTGGTCCAAAAATTCGTGCACAAAACAAACCATCTCTTTCAGGCTTAAAAGTACGATAGTTGATTGTTTCAGGTTTCTTTACCTCACCATATGACCATGAACGTATCCGTTCAGCCGTTGCAATAGTAATACGAATTGCATCAAAATCAGGAAGAACATCCAATGTATTGAAGCTTCGTTTAATTTCGCGGTTCATGCCTTACTCCGAAAACTTAAAAATTAGTTAGTAACTGGGGAGCAAAGTTGCTCTCCCGTAGTATTATTCAAATTGCTCAAATGCTACATTCAAACCAAGAGAACGAAGCTCTTTTACAAGAACATTGAAGGATTCAGGAATTCCTGTTTCCATATTATCGTCCCCTCGTACTATAGCCTCGTATACTTTCATACGACCAACCACATCGTCTGATTTGACTGTTAGCATTTCTTGAAGAGTATAAGCTGCGCCATATGCTTCAAGCGCCCAAACTTCCATTTCTCCAAAACGCTGTCCACCGAATTGAGCTTTACCTCCCAATGGTTGTTGCGTCACGAGACTGTACGGACCAATAGAACGTGCGTGAATTTTATCATCTACTAAGTGGTGCAATTTCAACATATAAATGCAACCAACCGTAACCTTTCGATCGAAAGGCTCTCCAGTTCGCCCATCATAAAGTGTCACTTGCCCTGATGAAGTTTGCTGATCCGCATATGCTAGCGCATTATTGATCTCTGCATGACTTGCCCCATCAAATACAGGAGACGAAACCGGAACACCCTTACATAGGTTACCAGCCAACTCAAGAACCTCGTCATCTCCCAATGACTTAATATCTTTTTGATCATATTTATCATTATAAACATCTAGCAACTTTTCACGAATATCTTTAACACCCAGTTCTTTTTCCCGATATTTTGAGATCATTTCATTAATTTGGCGACCCATACCAGCAACAGCAGCACCCAGATGTGTTTCCAAAATCTGCCCCACATTCATACGTGAAGGCAAACCAAGCGGATTCAAAATTATATCAACAGGAGTACCATCCTCAAGATGAGGCATATCTTCCATTGGAACAACTTTTGATACCACACCCTTGTTGCCGTGACGTCCTGCCATCTTATCACCCGGCTGAAGTTTGCGTTTTACGGCAATAAATACTTTTACAGACTTCAGAACTCCCGGAGGCAATTCATCACCGCGACGGAGTTTTTCAACCCTATCTTCAAATATTGCTTGCAAACGAGCACATGATGCATCAAATTCAGCACTCATTTCCTCGATGTCTTTCATCGCTACATCATCAGCAACAACTATCTTCTTCCAATCTGACATGCTAACTTCTGAAAGAAGTTTTTCAGTGATTTCTTTGTTTTTCGTAAAACCTTTTGGTCCAGAAGCAAATTTTTGCGCTATCAACAATTCTTTTAATCGTTGCTTAAAGCTACGCTCAAGAATGGCCTTTTCAGCATCTCGATCTTTTGCTAAGCGGTCTATTTCTTGTCTTTCTAAAGCGATAGAACGCTCATCACGCTCAACACCCCTTCTTGAGAAAATACGAACCTCAACAACAGTTCCCGCTACTCCTGGAGGAACGCGAAGAGAGCTATCCCTCACATCAGAGGCCTTCTCACCAAAAATAGCTCTTAGTAATTTTTCTTCTGGTGTCGATGGAGCTTCCCCTTTTGGAGTTACCTTTGCAACAAGAATATCTCCTGGATTAACCTCTGCACCAACATAAACAATTCCAGCTTCGTCAAGATTACGAAGACCTTCTTCTCCCACATTTGGAATATCTCTTGTAATATCTTCGTTGCCAAGCTTTGTATCACGAGCCATCACCTCAAATTCTTCAATATGAATAGAAGTAAATACATCGTCTTGGACAATACGCTCAGAAATAACGATAGAGTCCTCAAAGTTATACCCCTGCCACGACATGAATGACACAAGCACATTACGCCCTAACGCCAATTCACCTAACTCAGTAGCTGGACCATCTGCAATAATATCCCCACGTTTAACGACGTCGCCTTTTTTAACAAGTGGCCTTTGATTTATACATGTACTCATATTGGAACGTTGGAATTTTAAAAGATTAAAGATATCAACGCCAGACTTGTTATTACTGTCTTTCTCAGTCACGCGAATAACGATCCGCTTACCGTCAACTTGATCCACAACACCATCTCGTTTCGCTGTGATCACAGCTCCTGAATCTTTTGCAACGATAGCTTCCATTCCCGTTCCAACAAGCGGAGCCTCTGCCCTCAAAAGCGGAACTGCTTGACGTTGCATGTTTGATCCCATAAGAGCGCGGTTTGCGTCGTCATTCTCTAAAAACGGAATCAATGAAGCAGCAACAGATACAAGCTGTTTTGGAGAAACGTCAACATAATCAACACTTGAACGGGGGAAAATACCAAATTCGCCAGACTTACGGCAAGTTACAAATTCCTCAACAATCTTACCATTTTCATCAAGATCAACGCTTGCTTGACCAATGATATAACGGCTCTCCTCTAGTGCATTCATATATATAACTTCATCTGTAACCTTGCCATCGTTGATTTTTCGGTAAGGACTTTCAATAAAGCCATATTTGTTTACTCGGGCATATGTTGCCAAGGAATTAATCAAACCAATATTTTGACCTTCCGGTGTCTCAATCGGGCAGATACGTCCATAATGTGTTGGGTGAACATCTCGTACTTCAAAACTTGCTCGATCTCGAGATAAACCACCCGGACCAAGCGCCGATAATCGACGCTTATGGGTAATTTCTGAAAGCGGATTTGTTTGGTCCATAAATTGTGAAAGCTGAGAAGAACCAAAAAATTCACGAATAGATGCTGCAACTGGTTTAGCATTTACTAAATCATTTGGCATAACGGTATCAATATCGACAGAACCCATACGTTCGCGTATTGAACGCTCCATGCGCACCAAGCCCACACGGAATTGATTCTCTAAAAGCTCACCCACTGAACGTACACGGCGGTTAGCCAAGTTATCAATATCGTCAATTTCACCTTTTCCGTCACGCAATTCTAAAAGCGTGCGAACCATTGAAATAATATCAGCTTTTTGCAAAACTCTGATATCATCCGATGTATTTAATCCCAAACGAGCATTCATTTTTACGCGACCAACTGCCGACAAATCATAGCGCTCAGGATCAAAGAACAATGCCTTAAATAATGCCTCACCACCTTCAACAGTAGGAGGTTCTCCTGGACGTAATGCACGATAGATATCCATCAGTGCTTCTTCGCGATTTTGGTTTTTGTCTGTTTGCAACGTATTCAGCAAATAAGCGCCGATATTGACATGATCAATATTCAAAAGATCAAAAGATCTAGCTTTTTGCTCATTTAAAATCTCCATCATATCGGCAGATAGAATATCTCCAGCCTCGATATAAATCTCACCTGTTTGGGTATTAATCAAGTCATTAGCTATGTAGCTTCCATACAAATGCTCTTCTTCAAAAGCAATCTTCTTAAGACCCTCAGATTCATATTTTTTAGCTAAGCGCGGAGTAATTTTTGTGCCAGCTTCTACAGCGACTTTTCCTGTATCTGCGTCTATTAGATCATGTGTTAATTTTACACCCTTCCAACGATCAGCTACATAATCCGTAACCCAAAACTTCTTATTTTTTGTGTATGTGACCTTCTGATAAAAAGTATGCAAGATTTCTTCTCGCGACATTCCCATAACATCTTTTGGATCAATACCTTTTTTGGCTTTATCAGCCTTAGAACGTACCGCTTCAGTATAATCGCTATCAAGAGCCATTAATAGAGTAGTAACCGGAAGCTTACGACGACGATCCACACGAACGCATATTTGATCCTTAGGATCAAACTCAAAGTCTAACCATGAACCGCGGTAAGGAACGATACGACCGGCATACAATATTTTTCCTGAAGAATGCGTTTTACCTTTGTCATGATCGAAAAATACACCTGGACTTCTGTGCATCTGAGAAACAATAACTCGCTCAATACCATTAATAATGAAAGTTCCGCGATCGGTCATTAATGGAATATCACTGATATAAACATCTTGTTCTTTAATATCGCGAATAGAACGCGCGCCTGAGTCTGCGTCAATATCCCAAACTACAAGACGGAAAGTTACTTTTAAAGAAGCTGCATAAGTTAAGCCTCGAGTACGACATTCCTCTTCATCAAATTTTGGCTTCTCAAAATCGTAATGAAAAAATTCCAAATGTGCTTTGCCTGAGTAATCTTTTATTGGGAAAATTGAATTAAATACTTCTAAAAGACCTGTATTGTTTCGTTTTTCATGCTTCATATTAAGCTGCAAAAAAGCTTCATAAGAATTTTTTTGCAAAGCGATTAAATTTGGTAATGGCGCAACTTCTTGAATGCGACCAAAATTCTTACGAAATCGCTTACGACCTGTAAATGAGCGAACCATGCATGACTCCTACACGATAACTAAAGATGTTAGATTGTCCCACAAATTAGCAAAGAACTTTGAATGCACAAACGTAACATAAATAATTTTAATAAAATTTCTTTTAATTTCTAAATTGTAACTGTAACGAAAAAATGCACGCCCAGCAAGATTCTTTAATGAAAATTGCTGAGCATCAATATTATTTTACAGAAACTTTAGCGCCAGCTTCTTCTAGCTGTTTCTTAATTTTTTCTGCTTCGTCTTTAGAAACACCTTGCTTTACTGGCTTTGGAGCCCCCTCAACTAAATCTTTAGCTTCTTTCAAGCCAAGACCGGTGATGGCACGCACTTCTTTAATTGCGTTAATTTTGTTAGCACCACCATCCTCAAGAACAACATCAAATTCGCTCTTTTCTTCACCAGCAGCAGCACCTGCATTTGCAGCAGATGGAGCAGCAACAGCAACTGCCGCTGCAGCGCTCACTCCCCATGTTTCTTCTAATAGTTTTGAAAGCTCTGCAGCTTCTAAAACCGTTAACGCTGATAATTCATCAACTATTTTTTGTAACTTAGACATTAATAATCCTCCTAAATTGTCTCGCTATTGATTAACCATTTTTTGCTGCAATAACACGCGCCACTCTAGAAGCCGGCTCTTGCAAAAGAGTCGCTAATTTCGTAGCAGGCGCATTAATGATCGCAATAAGCTTACTACGCAACTCATCAAGTGATGGCAATGCAGCTAATGCTTTTACTTCAGCTTTTTGAAGAACTTTTCCATCAAGGCATGCACCTACAACTTCAACCTTGTCGTTTTTGTTAGCAAATTCAACAAGTGCTTTGGCTGCAGCAATAGAATCCACTGAATACGCCAACGCAGTTGGCCCAACCAGCATTTCCTTCAAACCTTCAAGTTTAGTTCCCTGAACGGCAATCTGAGCGAGGGTATTTTTTAAAACCTTAAATTCTGCATTAGCAGCACGCATATTGCGACGCAAACCTGTTACTTCCTCAACCGTTAATCCGGATTGACGAGCAACAACCACCAAAGATGATGATTCTAGTTTGTTGCGCATATCTGCGACCAATGCTTCCTTCTGCATACGGTCCATAACTATACTCCTTCACTCGTTTACTTTATGAAACAGAAAGGGAAGAGCAAAATGCGCAACCCATTCTATCTATGTAGGCAGCTAGTGCTATTAAACGGCAAAGCCGAACCTACAGTCTTGGACAGGATAGGCTCCTGTTCCTATCCTATGGGGATTACCCATAGGAATGCCCACTATTCAACTGAGAACTGTAAACCAGGACCCATCGTTGAACTCAAACTCATTTTCTTGATATAAGATCCCTTCACGCCTGCCGGTCGTGATTTCATAATGACATCAAGCAACGCTTTAACATTTTCCTCTAATGCAGATTCAGCAAAACTAGCCTTTCCAACACGAGAATGAATAACGCCCGCTTTTTCAGTGCGATATTCGACCTGACCACCTTTGATTGCTGACAATGCCGCAGCAATATCCATCGTAACAGTGCCAAGCTTTGGATTTGGCATTAAACCGCGAGGGCCCAGAACCTTTGCGACCTTACCAACAACACCCATCATGTCTGGCGTTGCAATACACTTATCAAAAGGTATTTCGCCCTTTAAAATTTGATCAACAAGCTCATCCGCACCAACAAGATCAGCCCCCGCTTTTTTAGCTTCTTCTGCTTTTGGACCACGAGCGAAAACCGCCACCTTGTAAATTTTACCAGTACCATGAGGCAAACTCAAAACACCCCTAATATTTTGTTCGGCTTTTTTTGCATCCACATTTAGATTAATAGCAACCTCAACAGTTTCATCAAATTTTGCTGTTGCGTTCACTTTTACTTGTTTTACTGCATCTTTTAAAGAATATACCTTTTCCAGGTCAACATTCTTGAGTGCATTTTTCATACGCTTTCCAGACATTTACGCCCCCACAACTTCTAGACCCATTGAACGAGCAGATCCAATAAGCATTTGACATGCTGCCTCTACATCATGCGCGTTCAAGTCTTTCATTTTTATCGCTGCTATTTCACGAATCTGAGCCATCGTTACCTTGCCGACGTTTTCGCGACCTGGCGTCTTTGTTCCTTTTTGAACACCAGCCGCTTTTTTTAAGAAAAAAGTATTAGGCGGTGTCTTTGTAATAAACGTAAAAGTACGATCCGCATACACCGTTATTACAACAGGCAAGGGCGTTCCTGGCTCAACTCCTTGAGTCTGAGCATTAAATGCCTTACAAAATTCCATAATATTTAGACCGCGCTGACCTAACGCCGGACCAATTGGTGGAGATGGGTTAGCTTTTCCAGCGGGCACCTGGAGCTTAATATAGCCCTCAATTTTTTTTGCCATAAATCCTCACTATCAAATTGAGCTGTGGTACGGCCTGGCAACCTTCCACAGATTTACTTATTGCTTTTCGACTTGCCCAAACTCAAGCTCTACAGGAGTTGGCCTGCCAAAAATCATAACGGAAACCTTTAGGCGTCCCTTATCTTCATCAACCTCTTCAACAAAACCACTGAAAGAAGTAAAGGGACCATCACAAACTCTGACTTGCTCCCCTGTTTCGTATACCACATTATGCTTAGGCTTTTCAATAGAGTCCTGAACTTGCTGCATAATTCTCTTTACTTCTTGCTCTCCAATAGGGCTTGGCTTACCTTTAGCCCCAAGAAAACTAGATACTCTAGGAATATCTCGCACAAGGTGCCATGTATTATCATTTAGCACCATTTTCACAAGAACATAGCCTGGAAAGAAATTTTTTTCAGCATTTACTTTTTTATTGCCCTTGCGGATTTCTACAACTTCTTCAGATGGCACTAAAACTTGCTCAAACATGTCAGATAATGAATGTTTGTTTGCTTGCTCCATAATGAGTTGAGCAACCTTCTTCTCAAAGCCCGAATACACATTAACAACATACCATTTAGCAGTAGACATACTTTTATCCGATAATTAAATGAAGCAAACGATAAATGATCTGATCAACCACCATAAAATATGCTGCAGCGATAATAGCAAAGATGAAAACAACAATAGTTGTGACTCGCGTCTCTTTCATGCTTGGCCATGTAACCTTACGCATCTCCTGACGAACCTGAGCAAAGAACTCCGGAACTCTTTTTGTAAAAGGCGTTTTCGTGTGATCAGACATCAAGTATTTCCCTAAAAACCAAATGCATTTGTCTGCTAGCGACAGACCTATCAGCAATTTATATAAGATTACGGAAGAAATGTCTACAAAAAAGTGCATGGCAGGAGTGGAGGGTCTCGAACCCCCAACCTTCGGTTTTGGAGACCGACGCTCTAGCCAATTGAGCTACACTCCTACTACTCGTCTTTTTTAGTGGATGCACAAAAAATTGTCCAGGAAAATATCTTGCATTCTTTTAAATAGATGGTTACATATTAGCTACATTGTCGCGGGGTAGAGCAGCCCGGTAGCTCGTCAGGCTCATAACCTGAAGGTCGTTGGTTCAAATCCAGCCCCCGCAACCAATTTTATTCTTCCGAACAAGCTCTCCGCAATCGATCATTAATAGCCATACCAATCCCTACATCTGGGATAGGCGTCACTCCAATTGACACAAAAGGTTCCCTATCAAGCTCATGTAAATAGCGAAATAAATTTGCAGCAGCTTCATTTAAATCACTAGACATACTTAAATTTAAATCTACTCTCTCACAAACACCAAATCCTAATAATGCCATTCCCTCCTCTTTTTTAAGCACGTTCATTTTTAACAAACGTTGAGGCGCATAGTGCCGAGACATCATACCTGGAGCTTTGATTGCTTCACCATACTTTCCATGATCCACTTCACCAAAAGGCTCAAGATCTTCTTTTGTAACAGCGCCGAGACGCAAGATTTTCATTTTATCCTGTGTTACATCAAGTATTGTTGACTCCAAACCAACGCTGCAAGCACCACCATCGATGACTTGAATTGACTCACCCAATCCATCCAAAACGTGCGCCACAGTTGTTGCGCTCAGTGAATTTGAACGATTCGCACTTGGAGCGGCCAAAGGAAAGGAGATTTGACTTAAAATATTTAAGGTTATCGGGTGATTTGGCCTTCTAACTGCTACAGTATCTAACCCGGCAAGCGCTAATAATGAAAGTGGGTGATTTTTCTTTAACTCCAATACAAAACTAATAGAAGTTTCTCGTCCATACCAAAATTCTTTCATCAGCGTTTTGGTAAATTTGGAAATAACAGCCCATTTTTCAACCATTTCAATAGAATCAACGTGCATGATAAGAGGATTAAATTGAGGTCGATTTTTTAAAGAATAAACTTTTGCAATAGCCTTATCATCTGTTGCATTTGCAGCCAGTCCGTAGACGGTTTCAGTTGGAATAGCGACAATCTCGCCTTCACATAAATATTTTATAGCTGCTTCTGAAGTTATGATAGGCATTTGGAATACTTCGATTTTCTTCGATAGACACTTATAGCAATGACTTATCCGTTTTTCCATGAATAAATGTTCTTTTAAAAATTATTGACGTTATAATCTATAGTTAGGTATTGTTCATGTACTTGTTGATTCAGAGACTTTTATGCACCAATCTCACGTTGTCATTTTAGAAAGCAGACGTTTTCCAGACATCACAGAACAGTGGTACAATGTAGCAGTTAATGCGCTAACTCAACAAGGTATTACCCATAGCAGAGTTACTGTTCCAAATAGCGCAGATCTTCCTATTGCTCTAAGAATTTTATTAGAAACAATACATCACTCGAATGATCCGAATGTAAGAGTACCGGATGGATACTTAATATTAGGACTCAATTGTGACGGTGACATAGCTCAAGAAAATCACCATAGTATATGGGATGCTATTTTAAATCTCACCACACAAGCCGGTGTACCAGCATCAAGCGTCATTGTTTTTGAAAAAGAAGGGCAAGACCTCAATCATTCAGCAACCCGCTATATATCCAAAATACAATTATCCATACAGTCGTTGGTCAATTTGATGATGCTTCGCCATCAACTTTCAGGCTCACCTCTTACAGCAGCGGCATAAATATTAACGTGTTTGAAAATACTCAAAAAATTCATGGTAGCGCACGTCATCTGGCACGTGTAGCAGCAGTACAAGCAGTTTATCAGATGGAGCAAAACCCTGAAGACAGGCAAGATGTAGTAAATCAATTTTTACATAGTCGCTTTGATACCGATGTTAAAGGAACAACAAAGCCTGATTTAGATTTTTTCAAAGAAATATCTCTGTTTTTAGCCAAGGATTTGCATGCTTTTGATCGGCAAATAACGAAACAATTATCTCAACAGTGGACTATAGAACGTTTACCAAGTTTAAGCCGTTCTATTCTTCGCTGTGCTTTATATGAGCTTATTTATTCTTTAACAGTGCCAACTCCTGTTATCATTAACGAATACTTAGAAGTTGCCAAAAGCTTTCTTGAGAAAAAAGATGTAGCATTTATCCACGGCACAATCGATGCACTTTCTAAAAAAACTAGGTAGATCAAAAATATTCTTGAGTTTCATTTTTGGATTAGGTTAAGTAAAATTATTAGATACTAAAAATGCAGATTTTATGCAGGCAGTAGATAAATTAAGTTTTGAAGAAGCCTTGGGAGAGCTAGAAACCCTAGTACGCCACCTTGAGGAAGGAAAATGCCCCCTTGATGAAGCTATTAAAACTTTTGAAAGGGGAATTAGTTTAAAGAACCACTGCAATAATCAACTCAAAAATGCACGTTTAAAAGTAGAGCAGATCCTTGAAAATTCTGATAAAACAATTTCTTTAAAACCGTTTTTGACTGAAGAAACTGCAAGTTAGGCACCTCTCGGTGTTTAGAAATTTTCCCTCCAAACTTCTAGATGTTTATTTTTCAGAACAATCACGTTGGATTCATTGGCTTCCAGTTGGCTTGATTCTGGGCATTTGCGCATATTTTTCGTTACATGACGAACCAAAAATATATATTTATGTCGTATTATTATTCACCACCAGCCTACTTATCTTACATGCAAGAAGATATCCTCAATACAAATTACTCACATATATCATCTCTGGATTTTTCATAGGTTTTCTCATTATTGGCATTCATGTACACCTCAATACCACGCCTATGTTTAGTGATACCCAAATTAGCAAGAGTATTATTGGACATATAGAATCCATCGAAAATCACCCCTATAAAAATGATGGCTCTTGTCGCATTATTCTTAATCACATAAAAATTGATCAAAAATACTATCCAGCAAAGCTTCGCTTAAATATTTCAAAAGACATAGCTGAAGATTTTGAAATCGACGATCATCTTGTTCTCTCCGGGAAAATTTATCCAATCCCCATGCCCAGTAGTTTATATGGATATTTTGCAAGAAGAGCTGCTTTTTTACAACGCATAGGAGGAACAATCAACATCACAAAATTAATAAATCACGAAAAATCTGAAACAAATTCTTTTAAAAAAAATCGATTTGCAATCACGCAAAAATTACTAAAAAATCTTGAAAATCCATATGGATCCATTGCGGCTGCTTTGGTAACAGGAGACCGCAGTTATATTCCTCATGAATTACGCCAATCTTTCATTAACGCAGGACTCGCTCATGTCTTAGCGATTTCAGGGTTACATCTTAGCATCATTGCTGGTTTGATTTTCTTACTTTTCCGTCGTTGTATTTGTGTATTGCCAATATATTCTATTTATTTTTCAGCAAAAAAAATTTCAGCTTGCTTGGCCATAATCGCCACTATGCTTTACATGACCATTGCCAATTTCGGGATTCCTGTTCAACGATCATTTATTATGATCACTCTTGCCATGCTTGCTATATGCCTCGATCGAACGGCTCTCTCTATGAGAAGCTTGGTTATTGCCGCCGTTATCATTCTTATCATTGCGCCAGAAAGCCTACTCTCTGCTAGCTTTCAACTTTCTTTCGCGGCAGTACTAGGCTTGTTAGCTTTTTATGAATCAGCTTGGTTTAGTATCCGAGAAAGGATTTTTCAAAACTCGAGCAACTTCTTAGGCACTAAAAAATTTATATTTGCTCTTTTTGGAATATTAGCAACGACTTTGATAGCGTCACTAATCACGACTCCCTACAGCATTGCTTTCTTTCAACAATTCACTGCTCAAGCGATTCTAGGAAATTTATTAGCAATCCCATTAATTAGCTTGGCCGTAATGCCTTTAGGACTTTTTAGCATTCTATCTCTCACATTCTCAGAAAATAGTATTTTTTTCTGGCTCTGGAGTAAAAGCCTGCAGTTACTTTGCATAATTGCAGAAGAAATTGCATTACTTCCTGGCGCTTCAATACAAGTAAAGGCTGCCCCTTCCTATTGTTTAATAATATTAAGCATCGGAATTTTGTGGATCTGTTTATGGAAAAAATTTTGGCGTTGGTTTGGAGTAGCGCCTATCATATTGAGCATTCTTCTTTGGAGATCTTTTGAATTGCCAACAGCGTATATAAATTCAAAAAACGATATAATGGCTTATTATAGTAAAAATACGATGCACGTTTCTAATCTCACAAGAAATACCTTTACAGCCAGTGCTTGGGCCCAAGAATGGGGCCTCTCCCAAATACAAGCCTGGGAACAGTCGTATTATCTCTTAAATAAAAATATACTCCTAATCGTTTCACCCAAAGAAGGATTAGAATATCTACATGATAATTTTGACCCTATAAATATCAACACAATTATCACATTTGGTTACGAAAAAACGTTAAAAAAACAAGGCTTTAAAGTCCAAAAAATAATAGATCGGAACATTATCCAACACGAAGGAGGATTCGCAATTTATACCAATCCTTTACTCATTTATCCTTTAAAAGCTTTCTTTGGCACAAGGCCTTGGTGCATAAATTATTAAAAATCTAATTCTGCATAATGCGCAGCTGGAGGAATTGCTGGGATTTTATCAGTAAGGAATCCCCGATAACTTGGCCTTGATTTAATACGTACAAACCAGTTTTTTACAGATTCAAATTTTTCCCAATTAATATCACCAAAATAATCCACAACCGATATATGAGCTGCTGCAGTAATATCTGCCATCGTAAAATGATCTCCTGCCAACCAATTTCTTTTATCAATTAGCCAACTCATGTACTCTAAATGATTTGCCATTGTAACCTTGGCATTACGGATAATTGTTGAATCGGGCCCAGCACTTGTTGCTCCCAAAGACCTTGCTGCTAGCCTCTTAATCGCTTTTTCCCACAAAATAATTAGACTTACTTCTTGTGCAAACCTTGTATCAAACCAAGCCATCAGTCGGCGCGATTCAGCACGTGCAAGCAGCTCTTCTGGATACAATTTTTTATCAGGATATGCCTCTTCTAAATACTCAACTATGGCAGTGCTATCTGTAACAATAGAACCATTCAAATCCACCAATACAGGCACATGCCCAAGAGGATTAAGATTTGTAAATTCCTTCCTTTTCTCCCAGAAATTTTCAACTTCTTGCGAGAAATCTAATTTTTTCTCGTTCAAGCACAAACGTACTTTTCGAGAAAAAGAGCACAATGGATAATAATAAAGTATTCGCATGGTAAGGTTTTAGCTTAAAGTTTGCCCAATTGTAAAGCTCACTCGTCCCATTTTTGAAATTTTCTTTGACGATTTTTAAAAAACGAGTATTATCACCTAGCGCCCCTGTGGTGGAATTGGTAGACGCGGCAGACTCAAAATCTGCTGTCCGTAGGGCGTGGGAGTTCGAGTCTCCCCGGGGGCACCATCTTTTGGAATTTTTAATTATTCGTAAGTGAATATAAGCTTCAATTTAGTAAGGTTTTGTAACGAGATGAGCAGAAAAGCCAATCGTATATTTCGATATCTCTTTCCAATCTCAATGATAGGATTTGGACTCATATTAATTGTCAGAGGTATCTTTGAAAAACCCCACCTGTCAAATTTAACAGACAAACACGAATTGACCATGACAGACCATAAAATTCATGCAAAAATTCTCCGCATGGTTTCACACAATCCAGAAACACAATCCCAACTCTCGGTAAATGCAGATAAAGCAGCTCAATCAGGCGATAAGATTACTCTTAATAATCCTATCGGAATTTTTGATAATCCCGGAGGAAAAACTTCTTTACAGGCAAAAGAGGCATCTTATTATGAGTCCGACCGCGAAGTACACTTTCTGGAAAAAGTAGATTTTGACCATTTTTCTGGATTTGCCGCCACAACAAACCATGCAGTTCTTAACACGCAAACACAGAATATATTTGGCGATCAGGGCATTACAGCACATCATCAGAATAATACCATTACTTCTCGTTCCTATGAGATCTGCACAGGCAAAAACACCGTACATTTCAGCGGAAATGTTTGTTTAAGCGTTTCAAGAAAAAAGTTCTAAAATGAGAAAATGTGGATTTATAGCAATCTTAGGCGCTCCAAATGCTGGAAAATCAACTCTAGTTAACCAGCTAGTAGGACAGAAAGTTTCTATTGTATCTCCAAAAGTTCAGACAACTCGCTCTAGAATCATGGGCATTGCAATACAGGGTGATTGTCAGCTCATCCTTATCGACACACCTGGAATCTTCGAAGGAAAGAAAAAGCTTGATCATGCTATGGTTAAAGAAGCTTTTGATGCCAGCGCTGATTCTGATGCTGTTGTATTAGTAATTGATGTAACAAAGCCTAATTTAGAACTCGCCCATAAATTATGTGAGCAACACAAAAAAGGATTAATTTTATGCCTTAATAAAATTGACCTAATTGAGAAAGAAAACTTATTAAAACTTACTTCTGCTGTTAGCGCTTTCAAAAATATAAAAGCTACATTTATGATTAGCGCTTTACGAAATGACGGCGTTAAAGATCTAGCAGAGCATTTATGTAATGAGCTTCCTGAAAGTCCTTGGCTCTTTCCAGAAGATCAAATTACGAATATTCCTATGCGCTCATGGGCTACCGAAGTAACACGTGAGCAGATTTTTCTTACTCTTCATCAAGAAATTCCTTATAACATCTTTGTTGAATCTGAGAGTTGGGAAGAATTTGAAAATGGTTCTGTAAAAATTAGTCAGGCAATTGTGGTAGCAAAAAATAACCACAAAGGCATTGTGCTTGGTAAGGGTGGACAAACCTTAAAAAAAATAGGACAAACAGCACGTCATGAACTTGAATCGCAACTAGAACGTCGCGTGCACTTAAAATTATTTGTAAAAGTTGAAGAAGATTGGCAAGAAAAATCATGGGCCTTGAGAGCCTTTGGAATTGGTACTTAATGCGTGCTAGATATTTGTAATCCACCCAATCGCATCATGATCTTTGGAAGGCCTGGTAGTGGCAAATCAACATTTGCAAAACGTTTACATGAAATAACAAAACTCCCCCTTTATCATCTTGATAAACACTACTTTTTGAGTAATTGGGGTGAGCGAAATAAACAAGAGTTTCTTGATATTCAACAATCTCTTGTTATCCAAGATAGGTGGATCATCGACGGCAACAGCATAAAATCTCTAGAAATGCGCTATTCAAAAACCCATGTAGCTTTGTATATTAATTTTCCAAAATGGGTCTGCATTTATCGCATTCTTAAAAGAATTTTTTTTCCTAATGCAAATATTGATGATCGAGCTAAAGGCTGTACCGATAGATTAAATTGGAAGCTGCTTGAATATTGCTGGACATTTGATAAACGCATACAAAAATCCCTAGCCTATCTAAAAGAAAAATACCCGAAAGTACACTTTATAGAAATTACAAATTGTCAAATGTTAAAAAGCACAATCGACTTCTTTAAAAAACAAGAGCAAGCTACTCTTTAGAATTTTGGGTTATCTCCAATTCATACAATTTTGCTTCTTTTAAAAACGCATAAAAGCCTATCGACATACTGTGAATAAAACCAGCAATACCATTTAAAAAAAAGCGCTTAAAAAAATATGCTCTCCAAAAAGCCCAAAAAAAGATAAAAATCATTTTAAAAGTATTGGCTCTCTTTTTCTGTAAAAATTTCATCTTCGCAGCAAGTGTCGAATATTCATTGTTTTTTCTAATCATCGTCTCAATAGATGAAAGCCCGTAGTGATAAATAACTCCATCAGCATGACGGATTTTTCCGTCGACAGAAATTGATTCATGTACTAAAGCACTTAAATTATAATGCCCTTTCGCCTTTTTAAAAAAACGTATTTTGTCAGCATGTTTAGAAAATTGATGTGAAGATTGCCCTAGAAATACTTCAGATAGTCTACACGATAAGCCATCACAATTATCTTGATCTATTGCAACTTTTATTTCAGTTTTTAGCTCATCTGAAAGCACCTCGTCTGCATCAAGATTCAGCACCCAGTTATTTTTGCATTTGTTTAGTCCTTCTGCTTTCTGTTTTGCATATCCCAGCCAAGGCTGATGAAAAATATGAACATTAGAAAATTTTTTTGCAATATCCAACGTGCCATCTTTGCTGCCACTATCCACTAGAATGACTTCATCAAATCCTTTTACACTTTCAAGTAGCCGACCAATATGCTGCTCTTCATTAGAACAAATTACATACACGCTAGCATTAATAGATGTCATATTTTGTAGCGACCTCGACTAAGAATTAAATAAAATTGAAGCATATTTATACGACCATCAATACTAAGTCGTGGGAGCGTATATGCGTTAGAAAAAGAGAAACTATTAATAGCTTTTTTCGTCGTAACAGCAGTTGAAAATCCAGCATCTTTAACCATTTCAACATGCTCATCATTATAGCGACCATAAGGATAGGCAAATGCTTGACAATTCACACCGGTTAATTTTTCCACAGCCTTTTTAGACTCTACAATTTCTTTTTGTGCAATTTTATTATTTACTTTTTTCAAATTCACATGCGTCATCGTATGAGCACCAAATTCCACCAAACCGCTATTTTGCATTTCTTTAATTTGCTTAGCGTTCAACATCTTTATATCTTTAATCTTTGGAGTTAAATAAATAGTCGCAGGCACATTATAACGCTTCAAAATATCGAATAAGTGAGTGTAATTTCCAACAAATCCATCATCAAATGTTAAAACGACATGCTTTTCTTTTCTGTCAAAATTCAAAAGATCTGAAATTTTCAAAAAAATATAACCCTTGCCAAGTAAATATCTGATTTGTTTTTTGAGCTTCTCAGGCGTAACATTCATTCCACTTGGAAGATTCTCTGACGTGTCATGATACATCAAAATCCTTGGCCAATAGGAATTTCGAACTGGTCGCCAGAAATTATAATGCGCAAGAAATATTATTATTCCAATCGCAAGCGCAATTATTAAAAAAATCATACTCAGTACTTAATCAGAAGCTGTTACAAAATTAACAGGTATAAAGCATTCATGAAATAGATATTTGTAATTTTATGCCAAGGAATTTTTTTAAGCCCCCTGATTGGACGACTTCTTAAATTTTTAGTATAAGAAATACATGAAACTTTTAACTTAATGAGATATGGACTTTTTATCATTGATTATTATCGGTTGCGGAGCATTAGCTATAATATATGCTATTTTCGCAGCTAGCAGTGTTTTTGCATGTTCTGCAGGAACAGATCGCATGCAAGAAATTGCTCACGCAATTCAAGAAGGCGCAAAAGCTTATCTTAACAGACAGTACAGCACAATTGCTGTAGTTGGCGCAGTCATTGCCGCAGTTCTTGGATTTTTTATGAGCAACTTAGTTGCAGTCGGATTCATATTAGGTGCATTCCTATCCGGATGTGCTGGGTACGTAGGTATGAACGTATCTGTTCGTGCTAACGTTCGAACAGCAGAAGCAGCTCGTAAAGGATTAGCTCCAGCACTTTCTGTTGCCTTTAAGGCCGGAGCTATTACTGGTCTACCTGTTGTCGGGCTTGGCCTACTCGGTATCGCTTTATATTATTTCTATCTAAGCAATGCCGGTGTTGAACAACGCCAATTATTGGAAGCCTTGGTTGCCCTAAGTTTTGGCGCTTCACTGATTTCCATTTTCGCACGACTTGGTGGCGGAATCTTTACAAAAGGCGCTGATGTTGGTGCAGACCTCGTTGGAAAGATTGAAGCTGGAATTCCAGAAGATGACCCGCGAAATCCTGCGGTTATCGCTGATAACGTTGGCGATAACGTTGGTGATTGCGCAGGAATGGCAGCCGATCTTTTTGAAACATATGTTGTAACTATCGTCG
>Ga0172373_10000051_pt1 | contig 158852 bp, 153 predicted proteins | sample Lak10m_2_FD_114546 | JGI IMG/M metagenome (GOLD analysis project Ga0172373, IMG submission 114546) | Freshwater microbial communities from Kabuno Bay, South-Kivu, Congo - kab_092012_10m | ecosystem: Environmental > Aquatic > Freshwater > Lake | place: Democratic Republic of the Congo... | reverse complement strand
TCAGTGTATCTGCTTGTCTTCATTCGAAATCTCCTCGTTCATCTTGCCGAGAAAATTCTACTTTTGCAGCCCCTTAAATTCGGGGGGGATTACCGGTTGAGGTGTTCTTGTCGATGGTTACGTCGGCAACGCAGATTCGACCATCCTTGACCATATCCTTGAAGATTGAGCATGCGGCCTGAGACAGTCCGGAATCGCGGTCTGTCGTCAGGTTCAGGAAATCAAATTCATCGCCAATTTTGGATTTGACGAGCATGAGGTGGGCATAGTCCGCTACGTCTTGAAAAACGCGCCCTGAGCGCAACAACAAGCCTTCATGAGAGATGCCCGAAGCGTTTTCGTGCGGGATGTTCCGAATGCTGTCGTATCTGCGGCGTATATAATTGATATATTCAGAAGCAAACCAAATACGCGCATTTTCGCGCATGGACTTTGGGACTTCCATCTCGCCCCGGATCACGGCCATCTGCTCGTTCACGATTGCAGAAATTTCAGGGTCCACGTCAGTCGTCGCGGCGATGACAAAGCCTGTACCGCGCTCAACCGTGCAAGTGTGCCTGACTTCCACTTGCTTGCGCACACCGCTGTCTGGCCAGTTGACCATCAACATTTGGGTATCTGTTGCCAAATACCGACGCCGCTCTGCGAAACAGCTTGGAAGGGCGCGTTCTCGTTCTGCTGCAAATTGCAAACACTGCTCGTTCAGGAAGTCGATTTTTCGATAAACATCTTCGATATGGACATCCTGAACTCGGGCAATTGATGTAAGTGTCATGCCGCTCATCAGGCAGCGCAGCACCTTCCGAGCCAGATCTTTGCGCTTGTGCCTGCGGTTAGGCTTCCCAACCGAAAAGACTCGGCGGCAGGCTTTGCATTGGAATCTCGGGTCACCCTTCGCCGTCATCCCATATTTTCGGTAGCAATGTTCATGCGTCGAAAGGCTCTTGTCATGGTTTTCGCAGTTGGGATTTGTGCAATGTGCTTGTTTTGTTCCGCTATATATCTTGTGAAGCCTTTGGTATTCTTCCGCTATCGCTTTGTTGGATTTTAAAACATTGTATCGCCCACAAGCAGGGCAACGGTAGCTACGTTCGTTGCCGGACCCGGTTACTTTTCCTTTGCCTAAGTTTTTCTTTACGCCTTTTCGAGACCGACCTCTTTGTTCGAATGCATCGGGATACTCCCCGAAAAGCTCACAAAGAGTGTTACGGCAGAAGTTGACGGAGAACCCGCCAACTAATTCAGGCAGCCGACGACGCTTTCCGCGAGAGGGTTCAGGGGTTCTCGCAGTTTTCTGCGAGGGGTCGTTGGATGACGATTCTGGCAATATCCCAACTCATAGTAGATGAGAAAACGGCGACAACTACATCAAGTTGCCGCCGTTTAGCCTACCGGATCGCCTTTTCAGGCGTCAACATTTATCACGAGGGGCTTGCCTTCGGGTGCCCTTTTTCGTACCTATCAGATCAGTTGGCGCAGAACGGGGGCCAACCTTTTAGCCAGCTCATAATGCACGGCGGGGCCGGGCAAGCTGGCGGCAGCGGGGGCTTCTAGCGGACCAAAAGCCATGCCTTCAGCCCCCTTTGCCCGCGCGGCCGGGCTTGGCACCATTTCAACATAGGTCGTGGCATAAGGTTTGACCGCCGCAATCATTTCGGCGTCAACAAGCATCGGTTCCCGCGCCAGATCTGCCCTGCGCCCCGGCGCCGGCGGCGGCGCATCGGCCATCCACAACAACACGGTCGGGCAGGAAATCTGGCCCAACACATCTTTCATCCGCACCACCCACGCTGCACGCAATTCTTCGGCAAGCACCTCAAACCGGTCTGGCGAATGGCTTTGCAAGACATGCATCAGATGCCGCGTAAAACTGAATTCGGTGAAATCCACCTGCTTGAACAGCCCGCGCAGCAGCGGCGTTGGCCCGGTGAAGCGGTCATTGCGGCGGGGATGCACCGAATAATATTTGTTCGCCAGATTCTGCGCCCCGGTGATCTGCACCACACAGGCAAGGCCCCCTGACGCCATAGCCAGCAAATCGCGTTCTTGGGAAAAAACCTCTGGTCCGGCATTGATGCAGCCCAAATTGGCAACCTGCACATCCAGAATCTCTTCCAAAAGCTCTGGATAAGGCGTGGGAATGAATTTCCCATAAGTTTCCGTCCCACCCAGACAAGCGATGAAAGGTTCTCGCAAATCTGCGGCAGGACCGCGAAAAGTTAGCCGCGAAGCCGCATAACTGCACGGCGAATAGTCAAGCGCTCCCGCGCCCGGAAAGGCATAGGCCATCACACACCCAAATCAATTTCACACCCAAAGCCAGATTGTCCGATTCCCGTTACCAATCGGCTAAGCTTTGCATTTTCTCGAAATGCTATGAGTTTTGCTGGCCTTGCCCCCGATGCCGCCCCCGGAATAAGGTAGCGCCAGTCAATCGGGGGGCAGCATGGATATCCGGTCAGTCGGGATTGTTGGCGCAGGTCAAATGGGCAACGGCATTGCCCATGTCTTTGCCCTTGCTGGCTATGATGTGCTTTTGAATGATATTTCAGAAGATGGCTTGAAAAAGGCCGTCGCGACCATCGACAAAAACCTTGAGCGCCAAGCCTCGCGCGGGAAGATCACCGAGGAGGACCGGGCCGGTGCCATGGCACGGATCAAGACCACGCTCAGCCTGCCCGACCTTGGCCCCTGCGATCTGATCATTGAGGCCGCGACCGAAAAAGAAGCGATCAAAAACCAGATCTTTGAAACGCTGGCTCCGCATCTTGGCCCTCAGACCATTTTGACATCGAACACTTCGTCGATCTCGATCACGCGCCTGGCATCAAGAACGGACCGGCCCGAACGCTTCATGGGCTTTCACTTCATGAACCCGGTGCCGGTGATGCAACTGGTGGAACTGATCCGCGGCATCGCCACCGATAGCGCAACCTATGAAACGCTGCTGGCGGTTGTCGGGCGGCTGGGCAAAACGGCGGCCAGCGCCGAAGATTATCCGGCCTTCATCGTTAACCGCATTCTCATTCCGATGATCAATGAGGCGGTCTATGCCCTTTACGAAGGGGTGGGCAATGTGCAGTCCATCGACCAGGCGTTGAAACTCGGGGCAAATCACCCGATGGGGCCGCTGGAACTGGCGGATTTCATCGGTCTGGACACCTGTCTTGCCATCATGAACGTGCTGCACGAAGGTTTGGCCGATACCAAATATCGCCCCTGCCCGCTGTTGACCAAATATGTCGAGGCAGGCTGGCTGGGCCGCAAGACGCAGCGCGGATTTTACGACTATCGCGGCGAAACCCCGGTTCCCACCCGCTGACAGTTGGCGAGCTTACTTGCCCAGATTCAGCGTATGTTCACGCAGCCAGGCAAGAAAACCGCGCGGGTTTCCTTCCCATTTTGACAACTCCGCAACGGGAATCGCCGCGCCGACATAGGGGCGCTGCGGCTTGAACAACGCGCGCTTGATTTCATACAGAAGCAAACCCTGACGCAGCGTGTCAGAAAGCTTATTGGCAATCAGGAAGGCGCGGCTGTTCTGGCCTGTGAAATGCATCGGCACAATGGTGGCGCCCGAAGACCGCACGATCTTATGGGTAAAAACGTTCCACTCAGCCTCAATCGCGGGGCCCCACCAGCCTTTGCTCATGGCAACTTTTCCGGCCGGGAACAGGATGATAACACCGCCCGCCTTCAGATGCTTCATCGTTTCATCGCGCATCTGAAGACCCAGTTCGCGCGCATTTTCTTCATGCGGAAAGGGAACCGGGATCATGAATTCTTCAACTTCGGGAATGCCGGTCAACAGGCTGCGGGTCAAAATCTTGAAATCTGACCGCACCCGATTGACGATTTCCGCCATGACCATGCCATCAACCAACCCATGCGGATGATTGGCCACAATCACCACCGGCCCGGTTGCCGGAATGCGCGCAACCTCCTCTGCCGGGGTGTCGATACGAATGCCCATATGGCGAATGGCCTTTGGCCAAAACGGCGCCCCAAAGGGCGCGCCCGATTTTTCGAAACTGCGGATCAGGCGCAAAAGCTGCACCTTGGCCGTCAGCCATTCCAGCGTGCGGATCGTGTTCGCCTTGACCGGGTTAGAAAACGTACCGGCATAGGACAGCCGCCGCATGTCATATTTCCGCTCGGCCCCCGAAGGGGCCGCGGATATTGCGGTGACAACGTCATCAATCTGCTTCGTGTCCGTCACGAATTCATGCCTTCTGCTGGTGCCCGGCCTTAGCGGTCTTCGCCAAAGCGGTTGGCGACCAAAGCTTCAAGCGCATGTGCAAGCTCAGCCGCCTGCGCCCCGCTGGTGCGCACTTCAATAAAGGTTCCACGAGAGGCTGCCAACATCAAAAGGCCCATGATGGAATCACCCGAAACCGTCATGCCGTCTTTGGAGACTTCGGCCAGCGCATCATGGCTTTCGACCACTTCGACAAACTTGGCCGAAGCGCGGGCGTGCAGGCCCTTTTCATTGACGATTTTAAGAACCTGCGCACTCATCCAATGCCCCCTTCGCCCAGATCGAGGCTGTTGATGTATTTGCGGCCGGCTTCCAGCGCGGCAGAAACCGCCTCAGCCACCGGCAGATCGCGCGATTTGGCCAGTTTGATAAGCAAAGGCAGGTTCGCACCGTAGACGATTCGCCGCCCCGCCCCGGCACAAGCCATCAAAGACAGGTTTGAAGGCGAGCCGCCGAACATATCGGTCACCAGCACAACTCCGCTGCCGCCATCCACCTCGTCCGTGGCGCGACAAATCTCAGCTTGCTTCTGCGCGCGGTCGTGATCGTCTTCTATCGTGATTGCCTTGATCGCAGTCTGAGGCCCAACGACATGTTCGATCGCCGCGAGATATTCGCGCGCCAAGCCGCCATGTGCCACGATCACAATGCCGATCACGCGCCGATCACCCCGATGTTCCAGCCGCGGCCTCTGTGACCCGGCGTTCCAATTCCCGGTGCCGTTTTGACACCGGCCAGCCCGCTTCCGCAAGCACCTTGCTCAGATTTTCTGCAACTGCAACCGAACGGTGTTGCCCACCGGTGCAGCCAAAGCCGATGGACAGATGCGCCTTGCCTTCGGCAAGATGGGCAGGCAGCAACAGCAGCAAAAGCCCCCCGACCCGATCTATAAACTCGGCATAGCGGGGGTCTTCGGCCACATGCGCGGCCACGGCGGCATCACGGCCATCCTTCTGGCGCAGATCCGGGTTCCAATAGGGGTTTCGCAAAAACCGGCAATCAAAAACCATATCCAGCCCACGCGGCAAGCCACGCTTATAGCTGAACGACTGCACCGAAACCGCCATTGGTGCTGCGGCACCTTGGCTGAACCAAGCCTGAATTTCCGCTTTCAAATCATGCGGCGACATTTCGGTCGTGTCGATAAGATGATCGGCGCGCACCCGGATCGGCGCCAAAAGATCAATCTCGCGGGTGATCCCTTCGGTCGGGGTTTCCCCCGAAGCCAAAGGATGGCGGCGCTTGGTTTGGCTATAGCGCGAGATCAGGGTACCTGCGGCACAATCGAGATAAAGCAACTCCAACCCAATGCGCGGATCGCGGGTCAGCGTGTCGATCAGCTCGATCAGGGCGGTCGCGCTGAATTCCCGGTTGCGCACATCAATGCCCAGCGCGATCGGGTGGCCCAAGGCCGGCCCGTCGATCAGATGCGGGATCAGCGACAGCGGCAGATTGTCGATCACCTCATAGCCCAGATCTTCAAGCGCATGAATCGCCGTAGACCGCCCAGCGCCCGAAGGCCCGGTCACCAGAACAAGGCGATGTTCTTGCGGCGGCTGGTCGGATTTCTTACCCAGAACGTATTCCTTTCAGGCACTGCGGCCATGTTTCAGCAAACAAATCAGTGCCGAAGCAAAATGCGGTGCAGGGCTTGAATAGGCAAGAGCGCAGGCAATACCGCCAAGCGTTATCGTATGTTTTTCGGGCAAGCGTGCGGTTTCGCTGCGGGAAAGATCAACCACCAGATGAATTTCAGCCTGTTCCACGGCAGGCATGTGCAGCAAACCTACAAAGCGCGCCTCAATCAGGCCGGCAATGCTGGCAGGCGCACGCGCAACAAGCCGGCCATTTTCGGCGGCCAGTTCGGTTTGATCATCGGATACCAGCGCCGCGCCAAGCGCGATCATCTGCAAGGCCAAAGAAGATTTACCCGCCCCGGATGGCCCCAAAATCAACAGCCCGCGCCCCGCGACATCAACGCAGCTTGCGTGCATCAGAAAGGGGGGGGCCGCCGCGCCCGTCACACCGGCAGGCCCACGACAAAGCGCGCGCCCAAGGGCTCAGAGGTGGGGTCCGCGCTGGTGGGGCGAATGTTTTCGGCCCAGATCACACCGCCATGGGCCTCAACAATCTGTTTGGAAATCGAAAGCCCAAGGCCAGAGTTATTGCCAAAATGCGTTGCGGGGCGATCCGAATAGAAGCGCTTGAACACCTTGGTCAGCGCCTGTTCGGGAATGCCCGGCCCCGTATCTTCAACCACCACAAGCACGCGGTTTTCTCTGCGACGCATCCAGACCCGCACGGCATCGCCTTCTTCACAGAAGGAAACCGCGTTCGAAATCAGGTTGACGAACACCTGCGCCAGACGCCCTTCAAGCCCGTGAATCAAAATCGGGTCAGCGGGGAAATCCGTGATGAACTCAACCCCTTTATCACCGGCCTGTTGGCCAAGAAACTCCGACAGATTGGTCAAAGTCGTGATGAGGTTGAATTCTTCCTCCTCCTCTTTCACCAGCTCACTATCCAGCCGCGAGGCGTTGGAAATATCTGACACCAAACGGTCAAGCCGGCGCACGTCATGGTCAATGACATCAAGAAGCTTTTCACGATGTTCTTCCTTTTTCACCATCCGCAAGCTGCCCACGGCTGACCGCAAGCTGGCCAGCGGGTTCTTGATTTCATGGCTGACATCGGCGGCGAATTGTTCGTTCGCGTCAATCCGGTCATAAAGCGCGGCCACCATGCCGCGCATGGCCACAGAAAGCCGGCCAATTTCATCGGGGCGGGCGGCCAGATCAGGAATGCGGATACGGCCCGGCGAAAGTTTGCGTGCATCGCGTTCGCGGCCAAGTTCCGCCGCCGCAGCCAGATCTGACAGCGGGTTGGCAATGGTAGAGGCCAACACCAGACTAAGCCCGATCGAAACCAGAAGTGCGATGACAAACATCTGCAAAATCTGTTCGCGCTCATAACGCACCAGCCGGTCAATCTCGCCTTCTGCCGAAGCCAGCGCCACAACGCCCAGCACCGCGCCCTGTTGCATGACAGGTGTGGCCACCGCAAAGATCGCGCCGCCCTCTTTGCCTTTGCCGGTTGTCGCGGCGTTTTCGCCCAAAACGGCCTGCGCAAAAAGCGTGCGCGACAGATCAATCCCCCTTGCCGGCATGGATTGACCATTGCTGCCACCGATCACTGCGGCAACCCCGTTCCATATTGTGTTCAGCAGATCGGAAATCACTGTCGAGCGTGGCCGCTCCTCATTTCGTGCCGCGCTTGGCTTGCCAACGGCTTGCGCAACCAGCACCCCCGTTGGATCAAACAGAAAAACCTCAAGCCCAGGGCCAATCGCAATGCCATCCAGCGTGCGCGGCAACCCTTTGCCTGCGCTCTGGCTGGCATTGACCACATTGGCCACCAGCTCTGCCTCTGTCACCAAGGCGCTTTCGCGTTGCACGACGAGGCTATCGCGAAATGGGTTCAAGAACAGAACCCCCGCCACCAGAATCGTCAGCGCAAGCAGGTTGAAAACAATGATCTTGCGCGCAAGTGGCGAGCGGTTCAGCGAAATGAAGCCCCGCCGCGCGCGGTTTGCGCTGATGGTTGGATCCATTTCGACATCGGGCGCTTCCCAGTCTTCACCCAAAAGCAGATCACCCGTCTTGACCGGTTTTGCACTGCCCATATCTATTTTGCCGGCCGCGGTCATTCTTCGTTGTATCTGTAGCCAATGCCATAAAGCGTTTCGATGGCCGAAAACTCCTCGTCCACGGAACGCATCTTCTTGCGCAGACGCTTGATGTGGCTGTCGATCGTGCGGTCATCGACATAGACCTGATCATCATAGGCCACATCCATCAACTGATCGCGCGATTTCACAAAGCCGGGGCGCTGCGCCAGTGCCTGCAACAGCATGAATTCCGTCACGGTCAGCGACACGTCCCGGCCCTTCCAGGATACGGAATGGCGCAGCGGATCCATCCGCAGGTGCCCGCGCTCGATAATCTTGGTTTCTTCGGTAACGGCCACCTCACCCGTGACAATCGCATCTTGCCGGCGCAGCAAAGAACGGATGCGCTCAACCAAAAGGCGCTGACTGAAGGGCTTTTTCACATAGTCATCCGCGCCCATGCGCAGGCCCAGAACCTCATCAATCTCATCATCTTTCGAGGTGAGGAAGATCACCGGCATGGTGGTTTTCTGGCGCAGGCGCTGCAACAGATCCATCCCGTCCATCCGGGGCATCTTGATGTCAAGAACCGCCATATCAGGCAGGCGCCGGTTAAAGGCGTCCAGTGCTGATTGACCATCGTTGTACGTTTCGACCTCAAAGCCTTCTGCCTCAAGAGTCATGGCGACCGACGTCAGGATATTCCTGTCGTCGTCCACAAGGGCGATCCTTGCCATGTTCGGGTTTCCCTATGCTACTCGTCTGAACCTGTTTTTTTCCACATGATCCATTTTGCGTGGGCCGGAATCAACCAATAAGTGCGAATCGCCCCGGACATCGCCTTGATTGAGGCATGAAAATTCCAAAGGAATGACTAATTTGCCGCAGTTGTTTCCGATGATAGCTATTGATAGCGCTAATTGACAAATGGTTGCGCTAACTGTGCCATTGCGTCCTATTCCGAGCAAAACCTGCATGTTATAGGGCGGCCATGGGAGGCCAAGGCCCCCGTCAACGGGGTTCTCCCGAATTAGTTGAACCCATTTCTGACCATACGCCCCTTGCGGGCGGAAATCCGGAGCTTGCAGAATGACAAATGGACGTGTGAACCCCAAGGCGACGCTGGACTCGCAAGGCATCACTGGACTGGGTAACGTCTATTATAACCTTATCGAGCCCGCCCTGGTCGAAGCCGCCGTTGCCCGCGGTGAAGGCCGTCTTGGCAAAGGGGGCGCATTTCTTTGCACCACCGGCCAGTTCACCGGCCGTTCGCCTAAAGACAAATTCGTCGTCCGCACAGCTTCGGTTGAAAACACCATCTGGTGGGAAAATAACGCCCCGATGGCGCCGGATGCCTTTGACCGGCTTTACGCCGACATGCTGGCCCATATGAAGGGCCGCGACTATTTCGTGCAGGATCTGTTCGGCGGCGCGGATGCAGCCCACCGTCTGGATGTGCGGGTCGTGACCGAACTGGCATGGCACGGCCTTTTCATCCGCCACATGCTGCGCCGCCCCGAGCGCGCTGAGTTGGACAGCTTCACCCCGGAATGGACGATCATCAACTGCCCGACCTTCAAGGCCGATCCGGCCAAGCACGGCTGCCGGACGGAAACCGTTATCGCGCTGAACTTCGACAAGAAGATCATCCTGATCGGCAACACCGCCTATGCGGGCGAAAACAAGAAGTCGGTCTTTACCCTGCTGAACTACCTGCTGCCCGAAAAAGGCGTGATGCCGATGCACTGCTCGGCCAACCACGCGCCGGGCAATCTGGATGAAACCGCGATCTTCTTCGGCCTTTCCGGCACCGGCAAGACCACGCTTTCCGCAGCGCCCGACCGCACGCTGATTGGCGATGACGAACATGGCTGGTCCACCAACGGCACCTTCAACTTTGAAGGCGGCTGCTATGCGAAAACCATCAACCTGTCGGCCGAGGCGGAACCGGAGATTTACGCAACCACGTCCAAATTCGGCACGGTCGTAGAAAACATGGTTTATGACCCGGAAACGCTGGAGCTGGATTTTGCCGACAAGTCGCTGACGGAAAACACCCGTTGCGCCTATCCGCTGGAATATATCTCCAACGCGTCCTCGACCGGGCTTGGTGGCCAGCCGAAGAATGTCATCATGCTGACCTGCGATGCTTATGGCGTGCTGCCGCCCATCGCGCGGCTGACCCCGGCGCAGGCGATGTATCACTTCCTGTCGGGCTTCACCTCGAAAACTCCGGGCACCGAGCGCGGCGTGGTGGAACCCACCCCTACCTTCTCGACCTGTTTCGGTGCGCCTTTCATGCCGCGCCGCCCGGAAGTTTACGGCAAGCTTTTGCAAGAAAAAATTGCTGAAACCGGCGCAACCTGCTGGCTGGTGAACACCGGTTGGTCGGGCGGGGCCTTTGGCACGGGCCGTCGTATGCCGATCAAGGCCACCCGTGCGCTTTTGTCCGCAGCGCTGGATGGTTCGCTGAACAAGGTGACCTTCCGCAAAGACGCCAATTTCGGCTTTGAAGTGCCGGTTGAAGTGCCCGGCGTCGATGCCACGCTGCTGGACCCGCGCGCAACCTGGGCCGATAAGGCCGCGTTTGATGCGCAGGCTGCAAAACTGGTCAAGATGTTTTCTGACAACTTCGGCCAGTATCTGCCCCACGTCGATGCCGATGTGAAAGCCGCCGCTATCGGCTGATTGGCAGAACCTACGGTTCAAAAAGGCCCTCGCCAGTGGCGGGGGCCTTTCGTTTATGAACTCAGCCTTTGAACGGGGCCATGCCGGCGCGGGCCAGCGCGTCGGCGCGTTCGTTTTCAGTATGGCCGGCATGGCCCTTGATCCATTTCCACACCACCTTGTGGCGGGCCTGCGCGGCATCAAGCCGTTGCCACAGCTCGGCATTCTTCACCGGGTCTTTACCCGAGGTGCGCCAGCCATTGCGCTTCCAGCCGTGGATCCATTCCGTCACACCGTTTTTCACATAGGCGCTGTCGGTGACGATGGTGATTTCCACCGGGCGGCTTAACGCCTCAAGCGCAGAGATCGCGGCCATCAGTTCCATGCGGTTGTTGGTGGTGGCGGGTTCTCCGCCCGACAACTCGCGCTCTTTCACAACCGCACCACCTTCGCGGGCGATCATCAACACGCCCCAGCCTCCGGGGCCGGGGTTGCCCGAACAGGCTCCATCCGTATAGGCGAAAAGGTCTGGCATCTGTCCCCCAAGGCTTCGCGCGACTGGATAGGCGGCAAGCGCGCCCCGGTCAACCGCGTGACGTGGCGTTGGGGGTGACAGACGGGCAGACGCGGTGCATCCTGTGGCGCAAGGAGACCCTCATGACCCAATTCCCGCATCTTCTGGCCCCGCTTCAACTGGCCCATGTCACTTTGAAAAACCGGGTTTTGATGGGGTCCATGCACACCGGGCTGGAAGAAACCGGCGACTGGAACCGGGTCGCGGAATTTTATGCCACACGGGCGCGCGGTGGGGTTGGGCTGATGGTGACAGGCGGCATGGCACCGAACCGCGAAGGTGGCGTTTTCCCCGGCGCAGCGGGGCTGTTCTCGGATCGCGACATTGAAAACCACCGCATCGTAACGGACCGGGTGCATGAAGCCGGGGGCCGGATCGCCATGCAAATTCTGCACGCCGGGCGCTATGCCTATGGTCCCGATTGTGTCTCGGCCAGTGCGGTGAAATCCCCGATCTCGCCTTTCGTGCCAAAGGAGTTGGATGAGGAAGGCATCGAAAAGCAGATCGCAGACATTGTCACCGCCGCCACCCGCGCCCGTGCGGCCGGCTATGACGGGGTGGAGGTGATGGGGTCTGAGGGCTATTTCCTCAACCAGTTCCTCGTTGCGCATGTAAACCGCCGAACTGACCGCTGGGGCGGGCCATATGAAAACCGTATGCGCCTGGCCGTCGAAGTGGTGCGGCGGGTGCGCGCGGCGGTAGGGCCGGATTTCATCCTGATTTACCGCATTTCCTTGATTGACCTCATCCCCAATGGCTCAACCTGGGCCGAAGTGGTGCAATTGGCCCGCGCGATTGAAGGCGCAGGGGCAAGCCTTTTGAACACCGGCATTGGCTGGCACGAAGCGCGGGTGCCGACGATTGCCACTTCCGTTCCGCGTGCCGCCTTTGCACATCTGACCGGGCGGTTGCGGGCCGAGGTGGGGATACCCGTCATCACTTCAAACCGGATCAATACGCCGGATGTTGGCGAACAGCTTTTGGCTGATGGCATGGCCGATATGGTCAGCATGGCGCGGCCCTTTCTGGCCGATCCTGATTTCGTCGCCAAAGCGGCCAGCGGCCGGGCGGCGGAAATCGCGCCCTGCATTGCCTGCAATCAGGCCTGTCTGGACCATACTTTCAGCGGCAAGCTGACATCTTGTCTGGTCAATCCGCGCGCCTGCCATGAAACGACCCTTAACTATGCGCCAACCGATGCGCCAAAACGGGTGGCGGTAGTGGGCGCAGGCCCTGCGGGCATGATGTGCGCCATGGTCGCGGCGAAGCGCGGGCATCAGGTGGTGCTGTTTGATAAGGCCGATGCTTTGGGCGGACAGTTGAACCTTGCCCGCCAGGTGCCGGGAAAAGAAGAGTTTCACGGGCTGGTAAACTGGTTTGCCCATGAAGTGCCGCGTTCGGGCGTCGCGCTGCGGCTGGGCCGGGCAGTCGATCTGGCCGATCTGGCGGGCTTTGACACGGTGGTGGTGGCCACGGGTGTTTCCCCCCGTGATCCGGGGATTGCCGGGCAAGAGCGCGCCTTGGGCTATATCGACGTCTTGCAGGGCGCAAATATTGGCCGCCGGGTGGCCGTTATCGGCGCGGGCGGAATCGGCTTTGATGTGGCCGAATTTCTGGTGGCCGGGGGCCATTCCACAACGCAGCACCCGAACGAATGGCGGCGCGAATGGGGGGTGGGCGACCCGGCGCTGACAGCCGGCGGCTTGGCAGAGCCTATGCCAGAGCCCCCTGCCCGTCAGGTCTGGCTGTTGCAGCGCAAGGCCGAAAAGCCGGGGCGCGGGCTTGGCAAGACCACGGGGTGGATTCACCGTGCAGCCTTGCAGGCCAAAGGGGTAAAAATGTTGGGCGGGGTGGCTTATGACCGCATCACGGATGAAGGGCTGTGGATCACCCGCGGCGGTAAGGCCGAGCTTTTGCCGGTGGATGATGTGGTTCTTTGTGCAGGCCAAGTGCCCGAGCGCGGGCTTTACGACCGGCTGGTCGCGGCGGGTGTCACCACGCATGTGATCGGCGGGGCCGATGTGGCAGCGGAACTGGACGCCAAGCGCGCGATTGATCAGGGCGCGCGGCTGGCGGCCTCGCTATAGGCTTCAGCCTCAGCCGGGGCTTGGCCAAGGCCAGATGCCGCAAATCGCGCGGCCCAGTCGGCGCCGGGAAAATCGCGGTTGGCCAGCGTGGCAAGATCTGCCCCGGTCTCTTGCGCCTCGTGGCAAAGGCGTTTGACGGCAGCTTGTGCCTCTGGGCGCGGCAGGGTCTCAGTCAGGGCGAAACTCAGGGTCTCGGCATGGATCAACCCGCCACCCGCGTTCAAATTGCCAAGCATGGCGGTGGGGTTCGGCACGATTTTCGCAGCGATTTCATGCGCAAGCCCCAGCGCCCGGCTGGTTGAAATCGCCGCCTGCGGCAAGGTCAGCCATTCGGTGAACCACGCCGCCCCATCGCGCTGCTGACGATGCAGCCCCGCACCTTGCAGGGTGGCAGCAAGGCCCGCAACTTGCCGTGCAAGCGCGACCAGCACCGAAGGCCCGACCGGGTTTTGCTTTTGCGGCATGGTGGAAGACCCCCCAGCCCCCGCAATCGAAACCTCCGCGATGCCGGATTGCGTCAGCAGGATCAGATCTTCGCCCAGCTTGCCCAAGGCGGCGCAGGTGACGGCCATCCAGCCTGCCAGCGCGCCAATGCCCGTGCGGTCGCTGTGCCAGCTATGGCCAGGGTCAGACAGTCCCAATGCCTTGGCCAGCTCTGCGCGCACCGCCGGCCCCTTGTCGCCCATGGCGGAAAGCGTGCCCGCCGCGCCGGAAAGAGAAACACGCAACAGCGCGGGACGCAGGGCAGCCAATGCCTGACGCTGGGCCATCAGCGGCCAGCCCCAACCCGCCACCACGGCACCAAAGCTGGTTGGCGTGGCCAGTTGCCCATAGCTGCGCGCCGCCATGGGAAGGTAAGCATGGGCCTTGGCCAGCCCCCCAAGTGCCGCGATCAGGGCCGCAAGACGGGCGTCCCACAACTCCATCAGCCGTTTCAGCCGCAAAGCAAGCGCGGTATCCATGATGTCTTGGCTCGTCGCGCCCCAATGGGCGAAACCGGCGTGGTCGGGCGCGTTGCAGGCGGCCCGAAACGCGGTGACAAGGGCCGGAACCGGCACACCATTCACCGCCGTTTCCACCGCCAAAGCCGCGGGATCAATCTGCACCTCGAACGCGGCGCGGTGCAAAAAGGCCGCGCTTTCCGCGGGGATCAGGCCCAAGGCGCCCTGCACCTTGGCCAAGGCCCCTTCCACCAACAGCATCGCCCGAACTTCGGCGCTGTCGGTGAACAGACGCGCGGCCTCGTCATCGCTGAAAAGGCGGGCATAAAGCGGGCTGTCGGCGGGGGATGCAGGCATGGAACCTCAGGCGGTCTTGGGTATGTTCAGCCCCAGTATCTGCCGCGCCTGCTGCCAATCCGCAACCGGGCGTTCGTATTTATCGCAAAGCGCCACCACGCGGCGGACAAGGGCCGCATTCGATGGTGCCAGCGTATCGCGGTCAATCCGCACGTTATCCTCAAGCCCGGTGCGGGCATGGCCGCCAGATGAAACCGCCCAGTCATTCAGGATGATCTGGTTCGGCCCAATCCCGGCAGCGCACCACGGCGCATCTTTGCCAAACAGCCGTTCAACGGTGCGGATGTAGTAATCAAACACATCGCGGTCAGCAGGCATGGCGTTTTTTACGCCCATGACGAATTGCACATAGGGCGTGCCGGCAAGCTGGCCCTTTTGGCGCATGTCGTGGGCCTTGAGGATGTGAGAAAGATCAAACGCCTCCACCTCGGGCTTCACGCCGTATTTCAGCATTTCAGAAGCCAGCCAATCCACCAGATCCGGCGGGTTTTCATAAACGCGGGTCGGGAAGTTGTTAGAGCCGACCGAAAGGCTGGCCATATCCGGCCGCAGGGGCAACATGCCACCGCGCGCCTGCCCCGCGCCAGAACGCCCGCCGGTGGAAAGCTGCACGATCATGCCGGGACAGTGGGTTTCAATGCCCTCTTTCAAACGCGCAAAGCGTTCGGGGTCCGAGGTTGGCTTGCCCTCATCATCGCGCACATGGCAATGGGCGATAGTGGCGCCTGCCTCAAACGCTTCATGCGTGCTTTCCACCTGTTCCGATATGGTGATCGGCACGGCGGGATTGTTTTCCTTGATCGGCAGCGATCCGGTGATGGCCACGCAGATGATGCAGGGTTTGCCTTTTACATCAGCCATTCAAACATCCATGAACACGGTTTCGCCTTCGCCTTGCAGGCGGATGTCGAAACGATAATGGCCGGGGGAAACCTTGCGCGCCAACAGGGTTTCGCGGCGGTGGGCCTGTTCGATCAGGTGCATCACCGGGTCGGCGGTGTTGTCCTCATCTTCGAAATACATGCGGGTGTTCAGCCCGATGTTGATGCCGCGCGCCACGATCCAAAGGTTCAGATGCGGCGCCATCTGGCGGCCGTTACGGCCCATCACAGTGCCGGGTTTAATGGTGTCAAAGCCCCAAAGCCCTGTATCGAAATCCGTAATCACCCGGCCCCAACCGCGAAAGCCCGGCGCCACTTGGGCCGCGCGGGGGTCTTCGGGATGGGGATAGATGCCATTGGCATCAGCCTGCCAGACCTCCAGCATCACGTCCTTTACCGGCGCGCCGGTGCCATCCAGCACCACACCTTCCACCCGGATACGTTCGCCCGGCGCATCCGGCCCGGCAATATCCCAGCCAAGCTCACGCTCAAAAATCTGGAAGCCCGCAGCACCGGGGGCAAGCCCGATGTGGACATAAGGCCCAGCAGTTTGCGAAGGGGTTTCCTTCAGATAATCCAAGGGCTGCGGCATGGTCAGTTCCCCTCCAAACGATTTTCGAACAGGGTTGAACGGCGGCCACGCAGCACGATGTCGAATTTATAGGCAAGGCTGTCAAACGGGATGGCGGCGTTCATATCCAAAGGCGCGATAAGCTGCTCAATGGCCTTCGGGTCGGGAATGGTCTGCACGATCGGGCACTTGGCGATCAGCGGGTCGCCTTCGAAATACATCTGGGTAATCAGACGCTGGGCAAAGGCCGTTCCGAACACCGATACATGGATATGCGCGGGCCGCCAGTTGTTCACCCAATTGCGCCAAGGGTAAGCGCCGGGCTTCACCGTGCGGAAGTAGTAATAGCCGTTCTCATCCGTCAGCGTCCGCCCGCAGCCGCCGAAATTCGGGTCAATCGGGGCAAGGTAGGTGTCTTTCTTGTGCCGATAGCGCCCGCCCGCATTGGCCTGCCAGACCTCGACCAGCGTATTCGGAACCGGGCGGCCGTTTTCATCCAGCACCCGGCCGTGAACGATGATCCGCTCGCCCACCGGATCGCCGGTCTTGGCGTAGTTCTTCACCAGATCATTGTCCAAAGGAGCAATATCGTTGTGGCCAAAGACCGGCCCGGTAATTTCCGACACGGACCCTTGCAGCGACAACAGCGCCTGACGTGGGCTGCGCGGCACGCTGGTTTTATAATTCGGCGTATGGGCGGGCGGCTGCCAAAGCCGGTCGCGCTGATAATATTCGGCGGGTTTCATTTGGCCTCCTTCATGGCGGCAAAGGTTTCCTTGGCAATCTTGATGGCATGATTGGCGCGCGGCGCGCCGGCGTAAATGGCAACGTGCAACAGCGCCTCCATCACGTCTTGTTCGCTTGCGCCGGTGTTGGCCGTGGCGCGAATATGCATGGCAAGTTCGTGATCGTTTCCAAGCCCCGCCAAAAGCGCGATGGTCAGCATGGACCGTTCGCGAAGACTGATGGTGTCACGGCTCCAGACATGGCCCCAAGCCGCATCGGTAATAAGTGCCTGAAAGGGCGCGTCGAAAAGGGTCTTCGCCGCCTCGGCCCGGTTGACATGGGCATCGCCCAGAACGCGGCGGCGAGTTTTCATGGCCTGTTCGGTGGATATGGTCATGTGTGGGCTTTCAGGAAAGGCGTAAGCACCGCGGCATAGGCGGCGGGATTTTCGACGCAGGGCAGATGCCCCGTGCCCGGGATGATGTGAAACGCCGCACCGGGGATCAGCGCGGCAGTCGCACGAACAAGATCGGGCGGGGTCGATCCATCTTCGCCCCCCGCGATCACCAGCGCGGGCAGGCGCAGGGCGCGGGTGGCCTCGGTCTGATCGGCCCCGGCCAAAGCACCGCAAGCGGCGACATAGCCTTCTTCAGGGGTGCGGATCATCATGTTACGCCAAGGGGCAACGGCCGGAGAATTGCGAAAAGCGGGCGCAAACCAGCGCTCCATCACCGCATCGGCAATACCGGCAAGGCCATGGGCGCGGACCGCGTCGATACGCGTTTGCCAGCTTTCCGCCGTGCCCAGTTTGGCGGCCGAATTGGAAATCACCACGGCCTTGAGCAGATCAGGATGCCGCGCCGCCAAAGCCTGCGCGATCAGCCCGCCAATGGACAGGCCAACAAACACCACCGGCCCGCCGATATGGGCAATCAGCGCGGCGGCATCATCGGCAAGTTCTGCGGCAGAAACCGGGCCGCCCAGATCTGACAGGCCATGGCCGCGCTTGTCATAACGGACATAGCGAAACCCTGCGGGAAGATGGGGCAAAAGCGCATCCCAAAGCCGCAGATCCGTGCCCAACGAATTGGCAAAAACCACAGTCGGGCCGCTGGCCGCCCCGTCGATCTGGAAATGCATCGCCCCCCAGGGCCGGTTCAACACTTGCATGGCTTCCCCCTTGAGACATAAACTATCAGGCGATCTTTCGGCAGAATAATGCAAAATGGGCCATTATGTATAACCATACAGGCATACATCCAAGCCTGAAGCTGCGCCATATCCGGGCCGTTCTGGATATTGCCCAGATGGGAAGCCTGTCGCAGGTTGCCCGCGCGCAGGGCATTACGCAGCCCGCCTTGTCGCGCACCTTGGCCGAGGCGGAAACCCTTTTGGGCGCAACCCTGTTCCGGCGCGAGGCCCGGCGCATGGTTCTGACTGAACAGGGCGCGTTGTTTCGCCAACATGCAAGCCTTGCCTTGCAGGCGCTGGAAACCGCTGCATCCGCGCTGCATCCCGGCGCGGGACAGGGCCGGCTGACGGTGGGGGTCTTGCCCACCGCCGCCACCCGGCTCTTTCCCCGTATCGCGCTGCGCCTGCGCGAACTGGCCCCCGATGTGCTGTTGTCGGTCATCACCGGGCCACACAGCTATCTGACCGGGCTTTTGCGCGACGGCACCATTGATCTGATGCTGGGTCGCCTGCCCGGCGCGCGTGAGGTGGCTGGTTTGAGCTTTGAGCATCTTTATGACGAAGAAGTGGTGCTGGTCGCCCGCGCGGGCCATCCGCTTGCAACCGACACAAAGGCAGCTCTCGCCCGTTGCCCGCTGATCCTGCCGCCTGAAGGCGCAATTATCCGCGGCGCGGTCGATGATTATCTGGTCAGTCTGGGGCTTGGCCCGGTGGATATGGCCTATGAAACGGTGGCGCTGCCTTTGGCGAGGGGCATCTTGCTGGGGTCCGATGCGCTGTGGTTCATTTCGGTCGGGGTTGTGGCCGAAGATTTGGAGCGCGGCGATCTTGTCGTCGTGCCAACCGATGCGCGCTATTTGGCCGGGGCGGTTGGCATCACCCGGCGACAGGCGGGCAAAACGGGTGCCGCCATGGACCTTTTGGTGCAGCTCGCCCGCGAGGGTGCCAAAGCAGAGCTTTATCGCTGAGGCCGGGATTATTGCTTGCCTGAATGGAATATTCCGGCTGAAATGCTGAAAAATTACCAAAGGGAGGATAGTATGACACGTTTTCTGGGCACTGCGGCACGCGGGCTTTTTGTCGCCGCGGTCACCTCGGCCTTTGCTGCGGGCATGGCGCTGGCGCAAGATGTAACGCTGAAATTCCACCAGTTTCTGCCGGAACAGGCACCGATTCCGTCAACCATTCTTGTGCCCTGGATGCAAAAGATCGAAGCGGAATCCGGCGGGCGCATCAAGTTTGAACATTACCCGGCGATGCAGCTTGGCGGCAAACCCGGTGAATTGATTGATCAGGTGATCGAAGGCGTGGCCGATGTGGTCTGGACGCTGCCGGGCTATACCCCCGGCCGTTTCCCGCGCACCGAAGTGATCGAACTTCCCTTCATGATGACCAATGCCGAAGCCGCCTCGCGCACGCTTTATACGCTGGGCGAGAAATACATGTTCGACACCGAGTTGAAGGACGTGAAGGTGCTGGCCATGTTCACCCACGGGCCGGGGCTGATCCATTCGAAAGGCCCGATCACGCTGCCGGCCGATCTGGCAGGCGTCAAACTGCGCGCGCCGACGCGGGTAACGAACAACATGGTCACGGCACTGGGCGCAACGGCAGTCGGTATGCCGGTTCCACAAGTGGGTGAATCTTTGTCTAAAGGCGTGATTGATGCAACGATCTTGCCTTGGGAGGTGACGGGCGCCGTGAAATCTTCGGAACTTGTGCATAATCACACCGAATTCCCCGGCGCACCACTTTACACTTCGGCCTTTGTCATTGCCATGAACAAAGACGTCTATAACGGTCTTCCCGATGATCTGCGCGCCATCATTGATGCCAATTCCGGCATCGAGTTTTCTGCCCGCGCAGGGGCCGCGTCAGAGGCGGCCGATGGCGGGCCGCGTCAAAAGGCGGTTGATCTGGGCAATAACATCATCCAACTGACCCCGGAACAGATTGACGAATGGAAGGCCGCCGCACAGCCGACGGTGGATGCATGGCTGGCCGATATGACCGCCGCCGGAATCGACGGGCAGGCGCTTTTGGATGAAGCCCGCGCGTTGATGGGGCAATAACGCCACCCGGCCTTGCGTGCAAAGCGCGCAGGGCCCCTTTTCGGAAAGGGCCACGCATGGACCGTGCTGCCCATCGCATTGCGATTTTCTCGGCGCTTCTGGGCGGGGCCGTTCTTGCGGCGCTGATCCTTTTGACCTGCCTTTCCATCTCCGGGCGGGCCTTTGTCTTTGCTGGCCTTGGCCCGGTGCCCGGAGACTTTGAACTGGTCGAAGCCGGTATCGCCTTTACCGTCTTTGCCTGCCTGCCGATCTGCCAGGTTCAGGCAGGCCATGCCACGGTTGATCTTTTCACCAACGCGCTTGGCCGGCGCGTGAACCGCTGGCTGGTCGCCTTTTGGGAGGGGATTTTTGCGATTGCGCTTTGCCTTATCGCCTGGCGGCTGGCCGTAGGCATGATGACCAAATTCGGCAATGGCGAAACCTCGATGTTTTTGCAATTCAGCACATGGTGGGCCTATGCGGCCTGCCTTTTGCCCGCAACGCTGGCCGCATTGGTCGCGCTTTGGTCAGCCTTTGACCGGCTTCGCGCAGCAGCCACCGGGCAGGAAACCCGCGCCATCATCGCAGGGAGCCAACATTGACGACACTTGAAATCGGCCTCACGTCCTTTCCGGTGCTTCTGGCGCTGATCTTTCTGCGCGCCCCGATCGGGCTTGCCATGTTTATCGTGGGGCTTGGCGGCATGTATCTGGCCACCGGCAACAGTGCCATCGTGCTGTCGCGGTTGAAAACCGAAGTTTACGGCATTTTTTCCAACTACTCGCTGTCAATCGTGCCGATCTTTCTGCTTATGGGTCATCTGGCCGGTTTGTCCGGCATGAGCCGCGCGCTTTTCAAGGCGGCAGAAGCATGGCTTGGCCATCGCAAAGGCGGCGTTGCCATGGCCGCGGTCGGTGCCTGTGCCGGTTTCGGTTCAATCTGCGGCTCATCGCTGGCCACCGCCGCCACTATGGCCCAGGTCGCCCTGCCCGAGCTGAAACGCGCGGGCTATTCCGGTGGGCTTTCCACCGCGGCACTGGCGGCGGGCGGCACTTTGGGCATTTTGATCCCGCCTTCGGTTGTGCTGGTGGTCTATGCCACGTTGGCCGAACAAAACATTGCCAAGCTGTTCCTTGCCGCCTTTGTTCCCGGCCTGTTGGCCGCGCTGGGTTATATGCTGGTGATTGCGCTTTATGTGCGGCTTTATCCCGGCAGTGCGGGCCAAAACCCCCGTCTGCCCTATGCCCAGCGCCTTCGCGCTCTGGCGGGCGTCTGGCCGGTGATGTTGATTTTCGTCGCCGTTGTTGGCGGCATTTACACCGGCATTTTCAACCCGACCGAAGGGGCCTCTGTCGGCGCGGCGGGCACCGGGATTGTGGCTTGGGCCTCGGGTAATCTGGGTTGGAAAGAGATAAAAGGCGCGCTGATCGCCACCGCCTCCGGCACGGCGATGATCTTTTTCATCGTGCTGGGTGCCGCCTTTTTCAACGCCTTTCTGGCCATGTCGCAGGTGCCGCAAAGCGTCTCAAGCTGGGTGAGCGAACAAGGTTTTGGCCCATGGCTGGTGCTTAGCATCATTTTGGTGATCTATCTGGTTCTTGGCTGCGTGATGGACAGCCTGTCGATGATCTTCCTGACCATCCCGATCTTTTTTCCGGTCATGCAAAACCTTGATTTCGGCCTGCCACCCGAGGAAATGGCCCTGTGGTTCGGTATTTTGGTGCTGATCGTGGTCGAGGTCGGGCTTATCACCCCACCTGTCGGGATGAACCTTTTTATTATCAATGCGATGGACCGCTCTACCCCATTGGTGAAAACCTACCATGCGGTCTTGTTCTTCGTGGCCTCTGACATCTTGCGCGTTGCGATTTTGGTGATCTTTCCGTCGATCACGCTTTTTCTGCTGCGTTAAATCTGGCCAGCCATTGCTGACGTTGCTGCGCAGCAATGCGGGCAGCAGAAATGGCTTGTGATGCGCTGATCAGCCGAAAACAAAGCGGATCGCCGGGCCGCAATTGCACGAAACGGTCTAGATCAGCGTCCAGAACGGTTGCGATTTTCGGATAACCCCCGGTGGTTTGATGGTCCGCCAAAAGCACCGTCGCCACCCCATCGCCCGCCACCTGTATCGACCCGCGCGCCACCGCCTCTGACGGCATATCCAAGGCCGCAGCCGGGGTCAGATCCGGCCCGCGCAGGCGCACGCCCATACGGTCATAGGCATCGCTCAACCGCCAGGTCGCCGCGGAGAAACCTTCAATCTGTGCAGGGGTAAAGAACCGGTCCTGCGGGCCAAGCGTGGCGCGAAACTCATGCGCAGGCCGGGCAAAAACCGGGCAGGCAATCGTGCCATCTGGCAGGTTGCGCGGCTGCGTAATCCTTAGTTCGGCGCCAGTCATGACCTTTCCGCCACCGAAACCAGATTGCGAATGCGTGGCCTTTGCACCAAGCCATTCCGCAACATCCAGATCCCCGGCAAATGCCAGATAGCACCAGCTTCCCCACGGGCCGCGTCGCAGGGTCAGCACATCGCCCTTGCGCAAAACCGCCCGGTGCCACGCCCCCCTTTTGTGCCCCGCGTGGTCCACAATGAACCCACCACCCGCCACCGCAAAGGCGACCTGCCCCTCCAGACATTCCAGACTAAGGCCGCCCAGCGAAACCTCGATCACGGCAGCCCCAGCCGGATTACCCAGGGCCAGATTGGCCGCCGCCATCGCCAGTCGGTCCATTGGGCCAGAACGGGGCACACCATAGCGGGCAAAACCGGGCCGGCCGGCATCTTGCACCGAAACATGCGGCCCCGCGAAACGGATCTTCAGCCGCGCCGTCATTTCGGCACCGCCCGAAACTGCACGCGGTCGCCCACATCAAACAGGAAGGGCCGTTCGGCCTGGGCATCCAGAATGGGAGTGGTGGATCGCCCGATAATCCACCAACCCGTGGGCATGGTCAGCGTTGTCACGATACATTGCCCCGCCGCGATGATAACCGATCCCGCCGCAACACCGCGCACCGCCGCTTCCTTGCGGGGCAGACGAATAGCCTCTGGCACACCGGACAGATAGGCATAGCCCGGCGCAAAGCCATACATGGCTACCTGATAATCGCCGCTTTGATGCGCCGCGATGACAGCTTCCACCGACAGCCCGGTGCGCCGGGCCACTTCGGGCAAATCGGGGCCATCATAGATAACATCAACCCGATGCCCCGCGCCCTGCCCCACCGCAGCGGCCGGTTGCAGCAAAAGCGCCTGCAAGGCAGCCGTCACCGCCTGATGGTCTGTAACCATCGGCGCAAAGCGCACCAAAAGGTTCACATAGGCGGGAACGGATTCGATAAATCCCGCAAAGGGCTGCGCCGCAAGCGCCCGGTCAAGCTGCAAGACCGCGTCATGCGCCGCCTTGCCGATGCTGTCACCAAATTCGACCAAAAGCCCATGTTCCGCCACGGGCCGGAAAATGGGAAAACCCTTCATGGCAAAAAGGGCCGCAGGGCAAGACCCGCATCCAACAGCCGGGCGCGAATTTCGCGGGCCATGGCCACGGCATGTGGGCTGTCACCGTGAATGCAGATCGAATGCGCTGCAAGCGGGATGGGATCACCGCCGATCACAGGTATCAACCCGGTTTCAACAAAGCGGATCAGGCGATTGGCCGCGACTTCTGCGTTTTCAATCATCGCATCGGGCCGGGAACGTGGCACAAGGCGGCCATTGGGCAGATAGGCCCGGTCGGCAAAAATCTCGCTGAAGGTCGGCAAGCCTTTGGCCTGCCCGGCCTTTTCAAGCTCGGTCCCTGAAATGGCCAGAATGGCAAGATCACCCGGCAAAGCGGCAATGGCCCCCGCGATGGCATCGGCCACCTCGCGCCTGTCCGCCGCCAGATTGGCCAAGGCACCATGCGCTTTCACATAGCGCACCTGTGCCCCCGCCAGCGCCGCAACCCCCTGCAAGGCCCCAACCTGCGCCGCCACCATGCGCGCGATTTCCGCAGGTTCCATGGGAATGACACGACGGCCAAATCCCATTGGGTCAGCATAGCCCGGATGCGCCCCGATATTGACGGATTGCGTCGCCGCCATGCGCAGCGTGGAAAACATCGTGTCAGGGTCTGACGCATGGCCGCCACAGGCGATATTGGCCGAGGTCACAAGACCCAGCATCGCCGCATCATCGCCCATAGACCAAGGGCCGAAACCCTCGCCCAGATCAGAGTTCAGATCCATCGCCCCCCCCTTTGGCGCCGGGTAAATGCCCCGGACCATAGCACACCCTAGCGGTGGGCGGTCAGGGTGGTAAAGGCCTCGTGCTGGCTAAGATAAACCCGGCCCGTCAAATGCGACAAGAAATTGCTGCGGTTCAAACGGTCCATCACCGGCCCTTTGACTTCGGACAGATGCAGGGTGATGGCGCGATCTTTCAATTGCTGGTTCAGCCCCTCCAATGTTTCAAGGGCAGTCATGTCAATCTCATTCACAGCCGAACACATCAAGATCACATGGCGAAGCCCCGGCGCATTGGCCGTGCGTTCAAGGATCAGGTCTTCAAGATAGCGCGTATTGGCGAAGTAAAGGCTTTCATCAACGCGCAACGTCACCACCGAAGGGTCGGTCAGAACCTTGTGGCGGTTGATATTGCGGAAATGTTCGGTGCCGGCGACAAGCCCCACTTCGGCCACATGCGGCCGCGACGAACGCCACAGGTGCAGGCCGATCGACAAAAGCACACCGGTTGAAATTCCGGCCTCAACACCAAAAACCAGCGTGACAAGGATCGTCCCGGCCACCGCCGCAAAATCGGCGCGGGAATAACTGAAGGCACGGCGCAGGATCGACAGATCCACCAGGCCCAGCACCGCAACGATGATCGTTGCCGCCAGCGTGGCCTTGGGCAGAAAATACAAAAGCGGCGTCAGCGCGAGCCCGGCAAAACCCAAACCCAGCGCGGTAAAGATACCCGCCGCCGGCGTTGCCGCCCCGGCATCGGCATTCACGACAGAACGCGCAAAGCCCCCCGTTACTGGAAAGCCGCCCGAAAACCCGGCTGCAAGATTTGCCGCGCCAAGGCCGATCAGCTCTTGGTCGGGGTGGATGCGCTGGCGCTTACGCGCCGCCAGCGTCTGCGCAACCGAAACGGATTCGACAAAGCCTACGATGGAAATCAGCATGGCCGGCAGCGCAAGTTCGGCAATCAGTTCAGGCGACAGGCCCGGCAGCGACAGTGGCGGCAAGGCCGCCGGAATGGCCCCCACGACCGACACGCCCTTCTCCGCCCAGCCCAAGGCCCAGACGGCAAAGGTTGAAACCGCCACCGCAAATACCGGCCCCGATTTTGTCAGGACATCGGCCAACACCGGCCCAAAACCCAGCGCACGCAGCGTGGGCTTCATCTTGCGCCGCACCCAGAAAAGAAACGCCAACGACAGCCCCCCGATCAGGGCCGTGCGCCAATTGAAATCACCAAGCTTTTGGAAAAGCCCGTGCAACAGTTCAGGCATTGAAGCCCCACGCATCCCGATACCCAGCAAGGAACCAAACTGCCCCGAAGCAATCAGAATACCCGATGCGGTGATGAACCCCGCGATCACCGGATGCGACAGAAAATTCGCGATGAACCCCATGCGCAACAGCCCCATCGCCAGCAAAAAGCCGCCCGAAAGCGCCGCCAGCGTCAGCGCGGCGGTGGCATAATCGGCGGTGCCGCTTTCCGCCACTTTGCCCAAAGCGGCCGCCGTCATCAGCGACACCACCGCCACCGGCCCCACCGCCAGAACCCGGCTTGAACCAAAGAGCGCATAGGCAATAATCGGCAAAACCGAAGCATAGATGCCGGCTTCGGGCGGCATCCCCGCGATCAGGGCATAGGCCAAGGATTGCGGAATAAGCATGATCGTCACGATCAAAGCCGCCAGCCCGTCATTTGACAGATCAGAACGGGAATAGCCCCGCGCCCAGTGCATCATTGGCAACAGCCGCCACAAATTGGCAGCCGAAATCTGCGGCAGGTTCATGAATTGGCACGCCCCGTAACGTCAAGGCCCGGTTTTCGGGCCAGAATATATGTATTCATATATTAGAATTTGTCTTGCCGAATTTCAAGCCAACACAGGCAAAACACCTGACAGATCAGCCGATCAGGCCAAGCAATCCGCGGGAAAGCTGGCTGTTGGCATCGGCCAAATCCAAAATCACGTCGAAATGGTTACGCGCCGGGATCCGCATGACAGGCCATCCCGTCACACGGGCATAGGCATCGCTTTGGCGGTGGAAACCCGGCGCTTCGCCCTTGTCTGCGGCCAGCGCAAGCACGCCCTTCACCCCGCGCGGCGCATGACGCATCGGGCTTTCGGCCAGATCTGCCGCAGAAAACTGCATCCAGTCCTGCACATGGCTTGCGGCCAGCGGTGCCAGTTCAAAAAGTCCCGATACCGGCAAGCAGCCGTGCAAGGGTTGGTCCGGCAAACCATAGCCCGCCTGCCAGCCCGGCTGCGCCATGGCCGCAGCAAGATGCCCGCCAGCAGAAGACCCGGTCACCACGATACGATGACGGTCAATCCCAAGCTGCGCCGCATTTTTCCACAAATAGGCAAGGGCGCGGCGGCAGTCCCCGACAATATCGGCAATGCCAACCGATGGGGCCAGCCGGTAATCTGGCACAGCGCAGGCAATGCCCCGCTCTGCCAGCATTGGCGCAGCAAAGGCCGATTGGCCGCGCGACAAGGCCCGCCAATAGCCGCCATGGATGAACACCACCACCGGGCGCAACTGGCCCGGAACCGTGCCGAAAAGATCCATCTTCAGGCCGGTTTCGGCGCAGAATTCGATCGCTGCCTTTGTGTTTGGCAGGTGATGCGCTTTGTCAGAAAGCGTTTGATAATCCTGCATGATGGCCTGAAAGACGGCCTCGCTCACCGTGGCGCGGGCGGTATAATCGATATCCAGTTGGGCGCGGGAAAACTCTGCTTCGGCTTGCAGCATCAGATCACCAAGGGGTTTATGCGGTTTTCAATCAGCCGCAGCACCGAAAGCGCCGTTAACGCCGATGATTTCGGGTTATGCGCCAATGGGGCGTTTTCCAGCGTGATCTCCATCTGGCCAAAGGCACCCTTTGCCGAAACCCGGTGCCGGTTTGCCGTGGCGGCCGGATCGGCAATCAACCGCAAGGTCGTCGCATCCGGGCCAAGCCCCGCCATGGCCGTAATCAGCGCCACATTGGCGTTTTGCGGAAACCGCATCGCCGCCGCCCGCGCGGACCCTTCGAAAAAGCAATGCGGCCCGGCAAGTGTGGCAAGATCGCAAAGCGTTTCGGCCTCGGTCCCGCGCCAGGCAAGGGCAGGTTTTGTCACCTCATGCACAACCTGCGACAGCCCCAGCCTTGCGGCGGCCGACAGGGCATCCATTCCCCCCAAAGCGCCCGGCGGAACCAAAATCTGCCGTTGGTGTTTGCGGGCCGTTTCGCAAAGGCTGTGCAAGATTTCATCATCCGCAAAGGCCGAGGTCGAGGCCGGGGCGAAATCGGCCCCCGCAGCCAAGGCTGCCTGCCCCCAAGGGCGCACCGCCGCGCGGCCGGCAACCTCAACCACCAGATCGGGGCGAAACGCGGCAAGTTCAGCCGGGTCTGTCACGATCGGGCAAGGCAAGGCACGGGCGGCATCGCGCAGCCCGACCGCGACCAGATCGACCGGCGATTTTCGCGCGACCAACAGACGCGCCACCTCTTGGCCAATGGCACCCCATCCCACCAAAACCAGCCGCATCACACCCCGACCCACGCCTGAACCTTGTCATGATCGCGCGTCAGGTCATCGCTGCTCCCTGCCCAGACCGTCGCGCCTTTTTCCAAAATATAATGCCGATCAGCAAGGCGCTTCAAAACTGAAAATGTTTTGTCTATCAAAAGGATAGATTGACCTTCTGCCTTTAGCCGCTCTACCACATGCCAGATTTCTGCACGGATAACCGGGGCCAGCCCCTCTGTCGCCTCATCCAAAATAAGCAGGCGCGGGTTGGTCATCAGCGCCCGCCCCACCGCCAACATCTGCTGTTCACCCCCCGAAAGGGTGCCCGCCAACTGGCCGGCCCGCTCTGACAGGCGCGGGAAAAGATCGTAGATGCGCGGCAAAGTCCACGGGCCTTTCGCCCGCAGCCGGTTTGCGGCTGTTGCCACCAGATTTTCCCGCACCGTCAACGTCGGGAAAATCTGCCGCCCTTCGGGAACCAGACCAAAACCCAGCCGCGCCACCTTTTCCGGGGCCAGCCCGCCAATGGCGCGCCCGTCATATTCCACCGCCCCACCGCGCGGGGAAAGCAACCCCATGATCGTGCGCACCGTAGTGGTTTTACCCATACCATTGCGCCCCATCAGCGTGACCACTTCGCCTTCGTTGATATCAAGCGAAATGTCGAACAACACCTGCGATGCGCCATAGCCCGCCTGCAAACCCTTGACCGAAAGCATCAGGCGTCCTCCTCACCCAGATAGGCTTCGCGCACCGCCGGGTTGGTGCGAATTTCATCCGCCGTTCCCGTCGCGATGATCCGGCCATAGACCAGCACCGAAATCCGGTCGGCCAAGGCAAAAACCGCCTCCATGTCATGTTCCACCAGCAACATCGCACATTCCTGCCGGGCGTCGCGCAGCGCCTCGATCATCTGCTGGCTTTCCACATGGCCAAGCCCCGCCATCGGCTCATCCAAAAGCAAGACCCGCGGCCGCTGCGACAGCGCCATAAGAAGCTCTAACTGCTTCTTCTCGCCATGGGCCAGATCTGCCACTTTTACCGCCGCCCGCGCCCCAAGCGCCGATTCAGCCAAGATCTGATCCGCCTCGGCCCAAACCTCGCTGCGCCGCGCGGCGCGGTCAAAGATGCGGAAATTGCCGCCTTCGCGTACCTGAATGGCAAGACCAAGGTTTTCACGCACGCTCATGTCATCCAGAAGCGAGGTAATCTGAAATGTGCGCCCAAGGCCAAGCGCAACACGATCTGCCGGCGCAAGGCGGGTCACATCCCGCCCGGCCAGATGGATATGGCCTTCATTTGGCATCAACTCGCCGCAAATCTGGTTAATCAGCGTTGATTTTCCCGCCCCATTCGGCCCGATCAGTGCGTGAATTTCGCCGGTATCAACGGTCAAAGACACATGGTCGGTGGCCGTCAGCCCGCCAAAGGTTTTCACAAGCCCGGCAATATCCAGAACCCGGCTCATTCTGCGCGCCCTTTCAGCTTGGCGACAAGCGCCATCAAGCCGCCCTTTGTGGTCAACACGACCACCAGCAGCAAAATACCCACCGGCAGCATCCAATGTTCGGTAAACCGGGCCAGCGTGGTTTCCAGCGTAAATAGCGCCCCCGCCCCGATGAACGGCCCCGCCAGCGTGCCGACACCGCCCAGAATGACCATGACCATCAACTCGCCCGAGCGCGACCAATGCATCATGTCAGGCGAGGCAAAGCGCAGAAAGTTCACCATCAGCGCACCAGATAGCCCCGCCCCCATGCCCGACAGCACAAAGGCGTAAAGTTTATAGCGATAGGTTGAAATCCCCATCGCGGCCATGCGCCGTTCATTCTGCCGGATGCCCGCGATGATCTGGCCAAAGGAGGATTGCACCAGCCGGCGCAGGAACAGGTAATAGGCTGCGGCAAAGACCAAAACCACCCAGTAAAGCGTGGCCTTGTCCTTCATGTTCAGCCCCGGCAGGCTGTTGGTGCGACGCACCATGATGCCATCTTCCCCGCCATAGGTTTTCAGGCTGATGAACAGGAAGAAGAACATCTGCGCAAAGGCCAGCGTGATCATGATGAACTGCACACCGCCCGTGCGCAGCGACAAGGCCCCCACCAAAGCAGCGGCCAACCCGGCAACGACAATGGCCACAGGCAAGGTGATCAACATCTGATCCGTGCCGGGAATAATGCCCAAAAAGGCGGTTCCGGCATCGAAATGGTGGTAGAAAACCCCCACCACATAACCGCCGATGCCAAAGAACGCCGCATGGCCAAAGCTGACCATGCCGCCATAGCCCAGAATGAAATTCAGGCTTGCCGCCGCCATACCGTAAATCAGCGCCTGACCAACAAGCCGCGTCCAGCTTGCCTGCCCCGTCAGTGCTGCCACAAAGGGCACCAGCGCCAGAAGGATAAAGACGACCAGAAGGCCAAGGGTTTCACGTTTCATTCCCTGCCCCTTTCAACCGCGTGCCGCGAATAAGCCGCGCGGGCGGATCAGCAGAACCAGCGCCATCATCAGATAGATACCCATCGAAGATATTCCCACGCCCAGCGCCTGCGCTTCGGGGCCGGGCATCACCTGTTGCAGCGTCGCGGGCAAAAAGGCGCGCAGCATGGTGTCAAACATCCCCAGCACGATACCCGCCACAAAAGCCCCTTTCACCGAGCCAACCCCACCGATAACCACCACGACGAAGGTCGCCAGAATAATCTCGTCGCCCATGCCCACCTGCACCGAGACGATGGGCGAGGCCATCACCCCCGCAAGGCCCGCCAACAGCGCGCCAAGGCCAAAAACCGCCGTATAAAGACCCTGAATGTTCACCCCCAGCGCCCGCACCATCTGCCGGTTCGTGGCACCAGCGCGGACCAACATGCCGACGCGCGTCTTGTTGATAAGAACATAAAGCCCCAGCGCCACCACAAGGCCCACGGCAATGACAAACAGCCTGTAGGTTGGATAGGGCAGCCCCGGAAGGATCTCGATCGCGCCCGAAAATATCTCGGGTGCCGAAGTGAAAAGCGGTTGGCGGCCAAAGACCATAACCGCGCTTTGGTTGAAAATCAGGATCAGCGCAAAGGTCGCCAGCACCTGATCCAGATGGTCACGGGCATAAAGCCTGCGCATCACGCCAAGTTCCACCAGAACCCCCGCAAGCGCCGATGCCAAAAGCCCCGACACCAGCCCGCCCCAGAAACTGCCGGTCTGAATGGCCACCCACGCCGCCGCGAATGCCCCCACCATATAAAGTGCGCCATGGGCCAGATTGATAACGCCCATGATCCCAAAGATCAGCGTCAGCCCAGCCGCCAGCAGAAACAAGGTGACGCCATATTGCAGCCCGTTCAGAAGCTGTTCGAACAAGAGGATCATCAGCCCTCGCCCCCGGCCAAGCCGGACAAATTGTCAGGTCAGGAAAACGGGCCGGAAGACAGCGCTTCCGGCCCGCGACAACAGATCAGATCACATCTTGCAATTGGCGGCGTAAACGTCGCCCACAGCTTCGCGGATCTTTTCTTTGGTCACGATTTTGGGGTTGCCGGCCTCATCCGCCTCGATCGCGGTCAGATACCAGTCTTGCACCGGGTGCTGGTTCGGCCCAAAGGCAAAGCTGCCACGGGTCGAGGCAAAATCTGCCGCCTTCATCGCAGCTTGCAGCGCGGCGACATCGCCATCACCGCCCGCCTTGTTCAAGGCCGAACCAATCAGAAGCCCGGTATCATAGGCTTGCTGGCCATAGGTGGTCAGCGGGGTATCGGGATGCGCCGCCGCCCAGGCCGCGACCATGGCTTTCGATGCCTCGTTGTCGAAATCGGCATTCCAGTGGGTGGTGCCGGTCACGCCGATCGCAGCCGGGCCAACGGCTTTCAGGATCACCGCATCATAAGAAGGCTCTGACAGCACCATCGGCACGGTGCCCAGAAGACCCGCTTGCTGATATTGCTTGAGGAAGGCAATCCCCTGGCCACCGGGGTGGAACTGGAACACCACTTGGGGGTTCTTGTCACGGATCTGCGCCATTTCGCTGGCGAAATCCGATTGATCGACACCGGTATAGATTTCGGTCACTTCGCCGCCAAATTCACGGCTGAAACCGGCGATAGCATCTTTGCCAGCCTGATAGTTCGGGGCCAGCGCAACCGCCGTGGTATAGCCCATCTTCTTGGCTGCAGCACCCGACGCTTCGTGCAGGCTGTCATTCTGCCAGCTTACCACAAAGTAGTTCGGATTGCATTTTTCACCGGCCAAGGGCGAGGGGGCCGCATTCGGGCTGACATAGATCGCGCCGGCATCCAGCGTTTCGGGCACAACCGCGCCGGACACGTTCGAAAAGACAATGCCGGTCATGATCTTGATACCGTCTTCGTTCAGCATCCGATCGGCAATCTGCACGCCGGTATTCGGATCGCGGCCATCATCCTCGACCACCAGTTCAAACGCCGCCCCCGAGGCCTCAAGCCCCAGTTGCAGGCCCGCACGGATCTGTTCGCCCAAATAGCCCGCCGGGCCTGACAGCGTGGTGATCACACCGATCTTGGTGCCATCGGCAAAGGCCGGAACCGCCATTGCCACCAGAAGGCTTGCGGTTGTCAGAAGTTTCTTCATGTCGTTCTCCCACAATTGTTGAAATCTTGTTTTTGTTATTTTCGGCAGTTTGACAGGCTTGAAAATTATTTCAATCCTGAAATAATTACAGCTTCACCCAGCCCGCCGGTGGCTTCTTTCCGGGGTGCAATTCGCCGCACTGCGGGCAGGTGCGCAGCTTTTCATCGGCAAAGAAGGCCGCATAGATCGGCGGCAGGTCATCAACGATGGATTCCAGATCCACCTCGGCCCGATGCACGCGGGCATTGCAGTTGAAGCAATACCATTCGATCGCATCCAGCGCACCTTCGGGCCGGGCCGGCTCGATCACCAACCCGATAGAGCCTTCCTGCGGCCGCTGCGGCGAATGGCGCATATGGGCGGGCAAAAGGAAAATGTCGCCTTCGCGGATCGGCACATCGTAGAATTCGCCCGTGGTGGTATCGTGCAATTTCAACAGCATGTCGCCCTTGAGCTGGTAGAAGAACTCCTCCACCGGGTCATCGTGGTAATCGCAGCGTTCATTCGGGCCGCCAACCACGGTGACCATCAGATCGGCATCCTTGAACACCAGTTGATTGCCCACCGGGGGCTTCAACAGATGCTTATGTTCATCAATCCATTTCTGGAAATTGAAGGCAGCAAGACGGGTCATGTCATCCTCCGCGTATCAGGCCAGTTTCAGGCCACAGGTTTCAAATGCAAGTCGGGTTTTGGCCTTTTCGTCCTCGGTCAGCTCCAGACAAGGCGGGCGCACCCGGCCGCCGGTCTGGCCCAAAAGGCCCTGCCAGTATTTCTGGTGGGCATGGGGCTTTTCCGCCGGGCGTGTTGATTTCAGGGCATGACGCACGGGTTCCAGACTGTCACGAATCGCGCGGGCCTCATCGGCACGGCCAGCAAAAGCCGCATCGGTATAGGCGCGCATCCGTTTGTCGGCGGCGGTTTGCAGCAGATAGGGCGGCGAGGAACACAGATAAAGCTGCCAGTTCAGTTCCATAATATTGTCCAGCCATTCCTCTTCTGAAGCGGTTGAGACAAGAATACGGTCGCTCGCCAGCCGGGTCAGCTCGGCATACATCGGCCGTGGCACCGAATATTTGATCGCCACGACCGTTTCGATATCGGCCAGCCGATTGCACAGCGCCGGGCTCATCAAATAGCCCGAATCCGGGTGGCTCCATAAAGCGATGCCGATATCCACCTTGGAAGCGATGGTTTCGTAATAGCGGATCAGGGTTTCGTCCTGCTCTTTGTAAAAATGCAGGATCGGCGCGTGCACCACGATGTAATCCGCGCCGCAAGATTGCGCGTGGCGCGCCAGATCAATCACCACATCCATGTTCTGATCCGAACAGGACATGATGGTTTGCGCCCGGCCATCCGCCGCTTTTACTGCCAGATCAAAGGCGCGTTTGCGTTCTTCAACCGACATAGCAAAGAATTCGCCCTGCTTACCGGCAATAAAAAAGCCGTCGATGCCCAGATCCTTGATCCAGTGATCCATGTTGGCGGCAAAGCCTTCCTCATCAATCGACAGATCGTCGCGAAAGGGCATCAGCGCCGCCGCCCAGATGCCTTTCATATGGGCAAAGGCATGGGATTTGGCATTATGGCGGGAATATTTCACGGTTTCGCTCCTGATACGGTCGGCTCGGTATCCAGTTCCATCTTATGCGAGATGGTCTTGGTCACGGTGTAATGATGCAGGCCATCGGCCCCGCCTTCGCGGCCATGGCCGGAATATTTCACGCCGCCAAAGGGCACTTCGGCCACGCTCGCCTCCAAGGTGTTGATCGAAAGGTTGCCGGCCTCGATCCCCTGCGTCAGGCGCTCTACATTGGCGGCGGAATGGGTGAAACCATAGGCAGCAAGGCCAAAAGGCAGAGCATTGGCGCGGGCAATCGCATCGTCGATGTCGCGCACCGGGTTGATGATGGCCAAGGGACCAAAGGGTTCCTCCTGCATCACGCGGGCATCATCTGGCACCTCGGCCAGAACGGTGACGGGGAAGAAATAGCCCGATCCATTGGGGCGCGTGCCACCTGCCAGAATGCGCGCACCACGCGACACGGCATCTTCGACCAGCGCATCCAACGCGGCAATCCGGCGATGGTTCGCCACCGGGCCCATTTCGGTATTCGGATCCATCCCGTCGCCCATCCGCACCGCCGCCGCACGGGCCGCAAAGGCGCGGGCAAAAGCGTCATAGTTCTTTTCCATCACGAAAAACCGGATCGGAGAGGTGCAGACCTGCCCCGAGTTCCGCGCCTTACGCACCGCCGACATGTGACCCGCCGCCACCGGATCAACATCATCGCAAACGATCACCGGCGCATGGCCGCCCAGTTCCATCAAAACCGGCGTCATCGCCCGCGCGGCCATTTCCGTCAGGTGGATGCCAACGGCGGTTGAGCCGGTAAAGGCCACAACGCGCACCCTGTCTTGCGGAATAAGATAGCTGGAAATTTCCGCCGGATGGCCAAAGACAAGGTTCAGCACGCCCGCAGGCAAGCCCGCATCCTGAAAGGCGCGGGCAATATGCATAGCCCCGGCAGGCGTTTCCTCCGCCGCCTTCAGAATGATCGAACAGCCCGAAGCCAAGGCCCCCGCCACTTTGCGCGCGGGCTGGGAAAGCGGAAAGTTCCATGGCGCAAAGCCCGCGACAATACCCGCCGGTTCACGCAGCACCGAATAGCGGATGCCCGGCGCCGAAGGCACGACATGGCCATAAAGCCGCTGCGCCTCGCCTGCATCCCATTCAAAAAACTCGGCCCCGCGCACCACCTCCATACCAGCCTGCCCCAAGGGCTTGCCGTTTTCCATGGTGATGGCCGGGGCAATTTCTGCCGCGCGTTCCCGCAAAAGGCTGGCCGCTTTGGTGATGATCTGGGCGCGGATGCGCGGGGCGGTCTTGCTCCAGATCTTGAAGCCGCGCTCGGCCGCCTCCAGCGCCATATCCAGTTCCGCCTGACGGGCCACCGGCAAACGGCCAATTTCGTCTTCGGTCGCGGGGTTCAGAACCGGCAGGGTTTCTGCGGTCTTGATCCAGCGATTGTCGATGAAAAGTTCAAGATCAGGATAAACAGACATCACGGGCCCTTGCTTTGCTGCCGCCATTAACCCGCGGTGGCATATTGAAATCAAATGAAGTATCAGAACTTGGATATTCTTAAATGGAATAGCAGATGGCTTTGATCCCGCGCCTTGAGACCCATCTTTCGCTGCGGCACCTGAACCTCATTGACGCCATCGCCCGCGAGGGCACGCTGCTGGGCGCCGCGCAAAGCGTGGGCCTGACGCAATCGGCGGTGACCAAGGCGCTGCAAGAGGCCGAGGCCACGCTTGGCAGCCAGTTATTCACCCGCACCAATCGCGGCGTGCAGGCAACGCAGGCCGGTGAAATCCTGATCGCCCATGCGCGGCTGGTGCTGACCCAGTTGCGCCACGCCGGGCAAGAGCTGGAAGATCTGCGCAGCGGCTCGGGCGGCAGAGTGGCGATTGGCGTTCTGGTTTCTGCCGCTGTTTCCATCCTGCCTGCCGCCATTGCCGCGGTGCGCAAGCAGCGCCCCAATCTGGCGGTGAAAGTGATCGAGGGCACGAATGACGTGCTGATGCCGCTTTTGCGCGCCGGAGAGTTGGATTTCGTGATTGGCCGCCTGCCTGCTTTTCCCTCGGGCAGCGGCATTGCCGAAGAAACCCTTTGCGACGACTTTGCCCAGATCGTGGTGCGCCAAGGTCACGCGCTGCTGACCCGGCGCAATTTGCAGCTTGCCGATCTGGTTGACCAGCCTTGGATCTTGCCACGTCAGGAAACCTCATTGCGCCGCCAAATCGACGAGGGTTTTCGCCAGATGGGCCTGCGCCCGCCCGCGAATATTGTGGAATCGGTATCCATCCTGACCAACCGCGCCTTGGTTTTGCGGGCGGATTATCTGGCGGTCTGGCCGGTGCGACTGGCACAGTTTGAAAGCGATCTCGGCCTTGTCGGGGCCTTGGACATTGCGCTGCCAACCACCCGGCGGCCCATCGGCATTTCCACCCGCCGCGATGCCCGCCTGTCACCTGCAGCCGAAACCATGATCGCGGCGCTGCGGGCGGCGGCGGTATAGCTCGCTTGCAATTTCTTCAAGCTTGAAAGATCATACGCCAAACGCCCAAAGGATGCCATGGAGGATGCCATGACCGACGCTTTCATCTGCGACTATATCCGCACACCGATTGGCCGCTATGCCGGGGCTTTGGCACAGGTGCGCACCGATGATCTGGCGGCAGTGCCGTTGGCGGAACTGCTGGCGCGCAATCCGGGGCTGAACCCGGCCCTTGTGGAAGAAGTCTGGATGGGCTGCGCCAATCAGGCCGGTGAAGACAACCGCAACGTCGCGCGCATGGCGCTTTTGCTGGCGGGCCTGCCAGAAACCGTGCCGGGGGCAACCGTGAACCGGCTTTGCGGTTCGGGGATGGAGGCGGTTTCCGCCGCAACCCGCGCCATCAAGGCGGGCGAAATTGCGCTGGCGATTGCGGGCGGGGTCGAATCGATGACGCGGGCACCATTGGTGATGCCCAAAGCCACCAGCGCCTTTGCCCGCCAAGCCGAAATTGCGGATTCCACCATCGGCTGGCGCTTTGTGAACCCAAAGATGCAGGCCGCCTATGGCATTGATTCCATGCCGGAAACTGCCGAAAACCTTGCCGACGAATATGGCATCAGCCGCGCCGATCAGGATGCTTTTGCGCTGCGCTCACAGCAGCGGGCGGGCGTGGCGCAGACCAATGGCCGGTTGGCGGCAGAAATCACGCCGGTAACCGTGGATCTGGGCCGCGGGAAAACCGCGCTTGTCGCGCAAGATGAACACCCGCGCGGCGATACCCGGCCCGAAGATCTGGCCAAACTGCGCCCGATCACCCGCGCCGATGGCACCATCACCGCCGGCAACGCCAGCGGCGTGAATGACGGGGCGGCGGCGCTGATCATTGCCAGCGCCGCGGCGGCAAAGGCCAATGGCCTGACCCCCATCGCACGGATTTTGGGCGCAGCCAGCGCCGGTGTCGCCCCGCGTGTCATGGGTTATGGCCCCGTGCCTGCGGTGCAAAAGCTTTTGGCGCAACATGGGCTGACGGTGGCCGATCTTGCGGTGATTGAGCTGAATGAGGCCTTCGCGGCCCAAGGTCTGGCGGTTCTGCGCGGTCTTGGCATTGCCGATGATGATGCGCGCGTAAATCCCAATGGCGGGGCAATCGCGCTGGGCCATCCCTTGGGCATGACCGGCGCCCGCATTACCGGGACGGTGGCGTTGGAATTGCAGCGCACCGGCGGGCGCTATGGCTTGGCAACGATGTGCGTCGGCGTTGGCCAAGGCACCGCCGTGCTGCTGGAACGGGTCTGACACAGGCCCTATCCCCGCACGATCAACCTTGTGCCGGGGGTGATGCGTTCGGCAATCCAGCGCAAATTCTGCCGGGAAAAGGCCACGCAGCCAGCCGTGGGATAACCGGGCCGGCGCCATTGATGCAGGAAAATGGCAGAACCACGCCCGGCCACTGCATCGGGCCAGTTCCAATCTGTCAAAAGCACCAGATCGTAAAGCGGATCGGCGCGCCGCAAGGATTCGTGGCTGAAACCATGCGGCGCACGGACCATGTGGTTATAATCAGCATCCTTCGGATCGTCAGACCACAGATCCAACGGGCCGATTGGCACGGCCCAAGGCTGCGGCGCGGTCATCCGGTCAGGGCGGAAAAGCATCCCGACAATACGGTGAACCCCGGCAGGCGTGGCCCTGTCGCCTTCGCGTTTCTGCCCTGCCGGCACGATGCCGCCGCGCCCAATGCTGCACGGAAAAACCCGCCCGAGAAACCGCACACCCATCGGGGTAACGACCAGATCGAAAGGCGTCACAGAAGATGCCCCGACTTCGCCGCCTTGGTTGCCAGATAAGCGGCGTTTTCCTGCGTTTTACCCACTTTCAGCGGCACCCGCTCCACCACCTCCAGCCCGCAGGCTGCCAGCATGTTCAGCTTTTTCGGATTGTTGGTCAGAAGCCGCACTTTGGAAAAACCCATGCGCTTCAGGATTTCCGCACCGATACGGAAATCGCGTTCGTCATCTTCGAAACCCAGCCGGTGATTGGCCTCAACCGTGTCAAAGCCCTGATCTTGCAAGGAATAGGCCCGCATCTTGTTGGCAAGCCCAATGCCGCGGCCTTCCTGATTAAGATACAAAAGAACGCCTGCGCCTTCTTCGCCCATCTGGGCCAGCGCCGCGCGCAGTTGCGGGCCACAATCGCATTTCAGACTGCCCAGAACATCGCCGGTGAAACAGGCCGAATGCAGCCGCGCCAGAACCGGCGCGTCGCGGTCAGGCCGACCGATTTCGATGGCGTAATGTTCAGCCGCGCCATCATCGGGGCGGAAAATATGCACCCGCCCTGCCGCACTGGCCGCCATCGGCAACCGCGCTGAAATCACTGAAGACAACGGCGCCAGCCGATCCATGTCATGCAGATCATCGGCAAAAAGCTGCGTCAGCCCATGCTTGGCGGCAAAGGCAAAGCCGTCGGCAACCGGGGCCATTACCACCGCCGGCAAAAGCTGCGCCGATTTTGCCAGGGCCAGCGCCAGCCGGTGCAAACGGGCGTCGCCTTCGCGGCGGCTGTGCAGCGGCCCCTTCATCGGCACCCGCAAATCATCCGCCGGATCAGCCACCGCCAGACACCAGCGCAAATCGGCATCCGCCGGCATGGCAATCCGGGCCAGATCGCCGTCATAGGCCCGCGCCTTCAGCGTTTCCGCCCGACGCGCCGTTAGCGCCAGATCCAACGGCCCAAGCGCCGCCATCTCTTGCAACCGCGCCGCATCCAGCGCCTCAACCGCAACGGCCAGCATCGCGTGCCCCTCGCCCACCAGCACAACCGGCAACCCAAGGCGCAAATCGCCTCGGGCGCGGGCAAGCTTTTCAGTTCGGGTCGGGGTAAAAGCCATGATATCTCCTGCCCCCTACATAGGCTGCGGATTACGGAATTGAAACATACTGCCTTGATCTGACACGACCGCGTGAGAACAATGTTGCAAATCTTGTCGCAGCCGTGTTGCAGGCGCATCTCTGGCAAGACGGGCAAAGCCGCCCGATGAATGGAACCGGTGAATTGGAGGCCATGATGGCAACCCTTCGGAAGATCCTGTTGGTGGATGATGACGACGACCTGCGTGAGGCGCTGTCAGAACAACTTGTCATGACAGAAGACTTCGACGTGTTCGAGGCGCGCAACGGTGCCGAAGGCATGGAAAAGGTGAAGCAGGGTCTTTACGATCTGGTGATCCTTGACGTCGGCCTGCCCGATACGGACGGGCGCGAGCTGTGCAAACGGATGCGCAAGTCTGGTGTGAAATGCCCGGTCATGATGTTGACCGGCCATGACACCGACAGTGACACCATCCTTGGGCTGGATTCCGGCGCCAATGACTATGTGACCAAGCCCTTCAAGTTTCCGGTGCTGTTGGCCCGCATCCGGGCGCAATTGCGCACGCATGAGCAATCGGAAGACGCAGTGTTCCAGCTTGGCCCCTATACGTTCAAACCAGCGCAAAAGCTGCTGGTCGATGCCAAGGACAAAAAGGTGCGGCTGACCGACAAGGAAACCAACATCCTGAAATTCCTTTACCGCGCCCAATCGGGCGTGGTGGCCCGCGATGTGCTTTTGCACGAGGTCTGGGGTTATAATGCCGGAGTCACGACCCACACGCTGGAAACCCATATTTACCGGCTGCGCCAAAAGATAGAAACAGATCCGTCAAATGCCCGCCTGCTGCTGACAGAAAGCGGCGGTTATAAACTGGTGGCGTAATTGGCGAAAAAATAGCGGTCTGGGCCTTATTGTTGCCCGATTCGAAACCTATGTTGGCATCAAGCGGGTGACCTCCTCCCTTGATCCCGCAGTTTCTCCCCTTGCCGTGTCGGGGTCATGACACGGCACCTCCCTGTTGGAACTGGCCGGGCGCTTTGTCGCCCGGTTTTTTTATTCCAGACGCAGGCGGAAGGCCGCATAAACCGCCAAAAGCCCCGTCACAGCCGAAGCCACCGCATAGGGCAGCAAAAGCGCGCCAATCCTGTCACCGGGGGTTTCGGCCAGCGACACCAAGGCGCCAAAAGCAAAGGCCCCCAACGCCGCAGGCCCGGTGCCGATAAAGCGATAGGCGCTGTTGACCCTGCCCAAAAGCGGCGCAGGGATATGGCGCTGGCGATAGCTGACCACGGTGATATCCCACAACATGCCGCAAAAGGCATCGGCCAGCATGAAGGCGGCCACCACAGCAAGCGGAGCCTGCATCGCAAGCGCCGCCGAGCTGGCGGAAAACATCCCGATGCCAATCAGCAAAGAAGCCGTCGGGCCAATGCGTGTTGCCACCCACGGCCCAAAGACCGAGCCCGCCAACCCACCGCAGGCCACCAGCGTCAGGAAGGTGCCATAGCCCACGACATCCAGCCCAAGCACCTCTTGGGCATAAAGCACGAAGATGGCGAAAAACCCGTAACCAACAAAGTTGAACGCCCCCGAAACCAGCGCCAGACGCCGCAAAATCGGGTTGCGCCACAGCCAGCCCAACCCTTCGCGCATGGCGGCCAAGGCGGGTTTATGGGTGCCATTCCCAATCCGCCGCGGCAGGCGCATCGCACCAACCAAAGCAAGTGCCGCCGCAAGCAGCAGGGCTTGCCCGGCAAAGGGCAGCGCCACCGAAAGCCCGATCAGAAACCCTGCCAGCGGCGGCCCCGCCAGTTGTCCGGCCAGCCGCTCCGTCGCCCAAAGCGCGCCATTGGCCCGCTCAAGCTGCGCCTTCGCCACCACCTCGGGCAGGAAGGTTTGTGCGGTATTGTCGCGCAAGACCTCGGCCGCACCCAACAGAAACGCCAAGGCACCAAGCCCCAGAACCGGCGCGGTGCCGGGGCTGGCCGTCAGCGCAAGCGTGCAAAGCGCCAGCGCCAGAACCAGCCGCAGCGCATCGGCGGCCAGTATCAGGCGGCGGTGATCGTGGCGGTCCGTCAACACCCCCACCGGCAGGGCAAAAAGCGCCCAAGGCAAATGGCGCGCAGCGGCGACCAGCCCAATCAGCAGCGGATCGCTTGTCAACAGCGTCGCCAGCCAGGGCACCGCAACCGCAATCAGGCCATCGCCCAGATTGGTAGCCAAGGCCGACGTAAACAACAGCCGGAAATTGTGGTTCACCCAAAGGCGCGCGTTCATGGCGCGACCCTGCGGCGGGGCTTTTGGTTTGTCAATTGAACACAACCGGGGATTGTGACCCAAAAACCATGATTCTAGGACTTTTGATTTGGGTCAATTCGCGGGCAGTGGATTCTGTGGTATACAACCCTCACCTCCCTGTTGGACTGCGCCCGGCCCCTTTGGCCGGGCTTTCTTTTTCCCGCCAGAACAGCATAAGCTGACCCTTCGAACAGGAGAGCGCCATGACCTTTACCCTTGCCACCTGGAACATCAATTCCGTGCGCCTGCGCGAAGGGCTGGTCGCCCGGCTGATGGCCGAACAATCGCCCGATATCCTGTGCCTTCAGGAATGCAAAAGCCCGGTAGAAAAGATCCCGGTGGAGCAGTTTCAGGCCCTTGGCTACCGCTACATGGTGGCACGCGGGCAAAAGGGCTATAACGGCGTTGCGATCTTGTCGAAACTACCGCTTCAAGATGCCGGCGCCCATGATTTTGCCCAGCTTGGCCATGCCCGGCATGTGGCGGCGCGGTTGGAAAATGGCATCACGATCCACAATTGCTATGTGCCGGCAGGGGGCGATATTCCCGATCGGGCGGAAAACGAGAAATTCGGGCAAAAGCTGGATTACCTGACCCAGATGCGCGACTGGTTCCACAAAGAAGCCCCCGCCCGCGCCATTCTGGTGGGCGATCTGAACATTGCCCCGCGCGAAGATGATGTCTGGGATCACAAGGCGCTGTTGAAAATCGTCAGCCACACCCCGATTGAGGTAGAACATTTCAACGCGGTGATGGCGGCCGGAAACTGGCAGGATGTCACCCGCGCCGATATTCCTGCGGGCAAGCTTTATAGCTGGTGGAGCTATCGCGCCGCCGATTGGAACGCCGCCGACAAGGGCCGCCGGCTGGATCACATCTGGGCCACCCCCGACATTCGCCGCGCCGCCCATGACAGCCGCATCCTGCGTGACGTGCGCGGGTGGGAACAACCAAGCGACCACGCCCCGGTATTCGCGACGTTTGATCTGTAGCGCCTGGCTAGCGCGCCGGCATCAATTGCATCTGGCGGGTCTGTTGCAGATAGGCCTCCATCTCGCCCCAGTTTTCCACGCCGCTTTGCAGCGGCGCGGTGTATTGTTTGACATGGTCCGAAGCCAAAAGCCCCCCATCCGCGGCTGAGCCGAGAAAGCCCATCAGCGCCTTGCGCGTCGCCAGATCATTCAGCCGGTCATAATCCAGCAGATGCACCAAATCATCGCCCAGCTTTTCCTGGGTTTTCAGGGCATCTTCCTGCAACCGGCAATGCGCCGCCATGGATTGTTCAAATTTTTCGGCGCTAAAACGGACCGGGCGTTTCAGATCAAGGCCTGCGTCCTTGTTCTTTTCCGTCACCACGAAAACGCCCGTCAAATCTGCGCGCTCCATCGAAATGTAGCGTTCCACCGGGTTGCGGAACAAAAACACCTTCCGCCACCCTTTGGAATTGCTGATCTGCTGAAAGATCTTCACCCGCGTCAGATTGAACCGGAAATCCTTGAAACCGAAGATCAGGTTTTCGGCATCAGTCCGCTTGCGCAAGCGGTTCAGCACCGCCATTCCCATTTCATCGCGCCGGTGAATATCTTTCTTGCCAAGCCCCAGATAGGCCAATTCTTCGGGCGGCAATTCAACCTCGCTGCCCTTGAAAATCTCACCATAGCAGCGGATGTCGGGTGCGGAATCCAGCAACGCCCGCAGGTGATAAGACCCACTTCTGGGCAAAGTGATAATCGCGAAAGGGGTCTTACTCATACCAATATGCAACCTGTAACTGCCCGACTTGCCCAAGCATATCGGAAGCATCCTGCACTGTCACCTTGGCGCAGATGCGCAGATCAAGCCTAGCGGCCATTCGCTAACGAAAGCTCAAGGCGCGCCGGGGTTTGGCATGGCCCGGCAAAGGCTCTGGGGTGACAGCCCCGGCAACCTTGGGTAGATTTGGCGCAAGAACAGCGGCTAAACCAGCCCGCAACAGGGCAGATCAGGCAATGGTGGCATCCAGTAAATCAACGGTGATGGGCAGTCTCGGCAATCGCTGGGCCGTTGCGCGTGCCTTGCGCGCACAACCGGCAAGCGGCTTTGTCGCGCAACCAGAGCCGCGCTCAATCGGGCTTTATGCCCGCGGGCGGCAATTGGTTGCGGGCAACCTTCTGCTGGGCGGGCAGGTCTTGCCAATAAAGGACCGCAGCCTGTGGGATATTGCGCAACCCGACCCCGGCCAAAGCGATGACATTCATGGCTTTATCTGGCTGGATGATCTTGCGGCGGTAGGCGACGGGCCGGCGCGGGCGCTGGCACAAGACTGGGTCTGGGGCTGGATCGCCCGATTTGGCACCGGCCACGGGCCGGGATGGACACCCGAGCTGACCGGCAAGCGGCTGATCCGTTGGATCAACCACGCGCTGTTCTTGCTCAGCGGCCGCGACCGGATACAGTCTGCCAGCTATTTCGCCCAACTTACGGCACAAACCGTGTTTCTTTCCCGGCGCTGGAAAAAGGCGGCGCCGGGCCTGCCCCGGTTCGAAGCCCTTGTCGGGTTGGTGATCGCCGGGCTTGCCCTGACCGGGATGGAAAGGCTGGTGCCCCCCGCCGTTGCCGCCCTTGCCAGCGAAGCCATGCGCGAAGTGGACCGGCACGGCGGCATTTCCACCCGCAACCCCGAAGAATTGCTTGAAGTGTTCACCCTTCTGACATGGGCTGAAAAGGCCCTTTCCGAAGCCGGTCAGATAGCCCCGGCTGGCCTTGTTGCCGCCATTGAACGTATTGCCCCCAGCCTGCGTGCCCTGCGTCATAGCGATGGCGGGTTAGCCCGGTTTCATGGCGGCGGGCGGGGCATCGACGGGCGGCTTGAACAGGCGCTGGCCGCGGCCGGGGTCAAACCGGCGGCGATGGGGGGCCAAGGGCTTGCAATGGGCTTTGCCCGGCTGCAAGGCGGCCGCACCAGCATTATCATTGATGCCACCGCCCCACCCGAAGGGCGTGCCAGCGGCTCTGCCCATGCCTCGACCTTGGCGTTTGAGCTGACATCAGGGCGCAGACCCGTCATCGTTTCCTGCGGCTCTGGTGCGGCTTTCGGCCCTGAATGGCGCTTGGCCGGACGGGCCACTGCCAGCCATTCGACCTTGGCCATCGACGGGTTTTCATCGTCGCGGTTCAAACCCGGCAGCGATCTGATCGCAGATCGGGCGCAACTTCATCACCTGCGGCTGGGGGCTGGCGATGGCGGCCCGTTCTTTTCCGCCGCGCATGATGGCTGGGCCGCCACCCACGGCCTTGCGCATCTGCGCACCCTTACCCTGTCAAGCGATGGGCGCCGCCTGATTGGGCAAGACAACCTGATTGCCATGAACCCCACCCAAAAAGCCCGATTCGAGCGGTTGATGACCGACGGGCGGCTTTCCGGCGTGGGCTATGCCCTGCGCTTTCATTTGCACCCCGAAGTCGATGCCACGCTCGACATGGGGGGAACCGCTGTGTCGATTGCCCTGCAAAGCAGCGAAATCTGGGTTTTCCGACATAATTCCCCGGCAAAACTTTCGCTGCAAAGCTCTGTCTATCTGGAAAAGGGCCGTCTAAGGCCGCGTCCGGCGCGGCAGATCGTCCTTTCAGGCCGCGCAATGGCATTTGAAACGCCTCTGGGCTGGACCTTGGCCAAGGCACAGGATACTCCGCTGGCCATCCGCGATCTGGACCAGGGGGTTTTGCAGGCTCCCCTATAGGGTCCCCCAAGAGGTGAGGCTGCCATGACCCATCCCGTCGCCACCGATCATGTCTATGTCGGCCGCGCCCTGATTTCCGTTTCCGACAAGTCCGGGCTTTTGGAACTTGCCCGCGCGCTTTCCGCGCTTGGGGTTGAACTGGTCTCGACCGGGGGCACGTCAAACATGCTGCGCACAGCAGGGCTTGCGGTGCGCGATGTGTCCGAGATCACCGGGTTTCCCGAAATGATGGACGGGCGGGTGAAAACCCTGCACCCGAATGTGCATGGCGGGCTTTTGGCGCTGCGCGATGATGATGAACATCTTCTGGCCATGGCCGCACACGGAATCGACCCGATCGACCTGTTGATCGTCAACCTTTATCCGTTTGAAGAAACCGTCGCCAAAGGTGCCGATCACGCCACCTGCATCGAAAACATCGACATCGGCGGCCCGGCCATGATCCGCGCGGCAGCCAAGAACCACCGCTTTGTTACCGTGGTGACTGACCCGGCCGATTATGCCCAACTGATCGACCAGATGAAAGCCAATGACGGGGCGACAACGCTGGCCTTCCGCCAGAAGCTGGCGCTGACCGCCTATTCCCGCACCGCCGCTTATGACACCGCTGTTTCCACTTGGCTGGCGGGCGAGTTGCAAGAAACCGCGCCGCGCTATCGCTCTTTCGCAGGCAAGCTGGCCCAGCCGTTGCGCTATGGCGAAAACCCGCATCAGGGCGCGGCCTTTTACACCGACGGTTCGCGCCGCGAGGGGGTTTCGACAGCCAAACAATGGCAGGGCAAGGAACTATCCTACAACAATATCAACGACACCGACGCGGCCTTTGAATTGGTGGCAGAATTTGCCGGCCAAGGCCCGGCCTGTGCCATCATCAAACACGCCAACCCCTGCGGCGTGGGCAAGGGTGGCAGCCTGTTGGAGGCCTACCAGCGCGCCTATCAATGCGACCAGACCTCGGCCTTTGGTGGGATCGTGGCGCTGAACCAGCCGCTTGATGCCGCGACGGCCGAAGAAATCGTCAAAATCTTTACCGAGGTGGTCATTGCACCGGGCGCCAGCGACGAAGCCCGCGCGATCTTTGCCGCCAAGAAAAACCTGCGTCTTTTGACCACCGCGGGCCTGCCCGATGCCAAAAAGGGCGGGCTTTCCTTCCGTCAGGTCGCGGGCGGCTTTCTGGTGCAGGATGGCGATGTTGACACCATCACCGCGGCCGATCTGAAAGTTGTGACCAAACGCGCGCCCACCGAGGCCGAGCTTGCCGATCTGCTTTTCGCCTGGAAAGTCGCCAAGCATGTGAAGTCAAACGCCATCGTTTATGTGAAAGATGGCGCCACCGTGGGCGTGGGGGCTGGCCAGATGAGCCGCGTCGATTCAACCCGCATCGCCGCGCGCAAGGCGCAAGACATGGCCGATGTGCTGGGCTTGGCGCAATCGCCCACCATCGGTTCGGTTGTGGCGTCAGATGCCTTCTTCCCCTTCCCCGACGGGCTTTTGACCGCCGCCGAAGCCGGGGCCACCGCGCTGATCCAGCCCGGCGGCAGCATGAACGATGCCGCCGTGATTGAGGCCGCCGATGCCGCCGGTCTGGCCATGGTCTTTACCGGCCAACGCCATTTCCGGCACTGAACGATGCGGGTTATTGGCCTTGCCGCAATTGCAACCTTGGTGGCTGATCAGGCCACCAAGCTGGCGGTGATCCACGGCTTTGACCTGCCCCACCGGGGCGAGGTCGACATCATCGACCCGCTTCTGAATTTGCGCTGGGCCGAAAACCGGGGCGTCAACTTTGGGCTGTTCAGTCATAATGCCGATGCCATGCGCTGGGTCTTGATTGCGGTGGCCATCGCCATTTCGGCATGGGTCTTGCGTTGGGTGATGCGAGAAGGTTTCAGCCGCTGGGCAAAAATTTCTGCCGGTCTGCTGATCGGCGGGGCCGCCGGCAATGTGGTTGACCGATTGGCCTATGGCTATGTGGCTGATTTTCTGAACATGTCCTGCTGTGGCATTGAAAACCCCTATGCCTTCAATGTTGCTGATATTGCGATCTTTGCCGGTGCCATCGGGCTTGTTCTCTTTACCGGGAAAGGCCAAAGTGGCAGGCAACCGCGCAAAGGCCGATAACAGCCCGTGACGCGGGCCGGGCTTTGCGCTAGAAGCGCGCAACAACCCGCAGGGGAATGAAGGAGGCAGGCATGGCAGCAGCACGTTTGGTTCTCGCGATTGCGGGCGCGTCGTTGCTGATGGTTGCCGGCTGTGGCGGTTGGCGCGAAAAGCCGCCGCATCTGATGCATCTGCGCTCTACCACCGATGGGCCGGACGAATTTTCCATCGTTCCGCCCAAGCCGCTGGAAATGCCCGAAGATCTGGCTGCCTTGCCCGAACCCACCTTGGGTGGCGAAAATCGCACCGACCAGCACCCGAAGGATGATGCCATTGCAGCCCTTGGCGGCAAACCCCGCGTGGCAAGCGCCAAAGTTCCGGCCAGCGACGGCGCGCTTTTGGCCTATGCCGGGCGCAGCGGCGTTGCCAGCGACATTCGCCCGACCCTTGCCGAAGAAGATCTGGAATATCGGCGCAAGAACAATGGCCGCCTGCTAGAACGGTTGTTTGGCACCAATGTCTATTATCGCGCCTATAACAAGCAATCGCTGAACCAACAGGCAGAACTGGAACGTTGGCGTGTCGCGGGGGCGGCAACGCCTTCGGCCCCGCCGCGCAAACCGGGCGAACGCTAAATCTGCGTCACATCACTTTTTCGCAAGCGGGCTTTCGCGCCTGCCGGATGCTTATTACCGTTTGATTTGTCACCCCATTGCCGGAGTTCGCCCGATGCGCCCCACCCCGCTTGCCGCACTGGCCCTTGGCCTTAGCCTTGGCCTTGGCACAACCGCAGCCAGCGCCGCAGAGGATGTCTCGACCTTCACCTTGCAAAACGGGCTGGAACTGGTGGTGATCGAAGACCACCGCGCCCCGGTCGTCACCCATATGGTCTGGTATCGCATCGGCGCCGCAGATGAAGCGCCGGGCCATTCCGGCATTGCGCATTTCTTTGAACATCTGATGTTTCAGGGCACCGACGATCTGGCCCCCGGCGCCTTTTCCGCCACGGTTGAGGCGCAAGGCGGCAATGACAATGCCTTCACCAGTTGGGACTTTACCGCCTATTTCCAGAATGTCGCCGCCGATCGGCTGGGCCTGATGATGCAAATGGAAGCAGATCGTATGCGCGATCTGACCCTTTCCGAAGATGATGTTGCGACCGAAAGACAGGTCATTTTGGAAGAACGCGCCCAGCGCACAGACAGCGACCCCGGTTCGCTTTTGCAAGAACAAATGGGTGCCGCGCAGTTCTTGAACCACCCCTATGGCCGCCCCGTGATCGGCTGGAAACACGAAGTTGCCGGCCTGAACCGCGATATGGCCCTTGCCTTCTACAAGGCCAATTACGCGCCAAACAATGCCATTGTGATCGTTGCGGGCGATGTCACCCCAGCCGATGCAAAGGCCCTTGCCGAAACCTATTACGGCCCGCTTGCGCCCTCGACCGGCCTTGCACCGCGTATCCGCCCCTCAGAGCCACCGCAATTGGGCGAACGGCGAATCACCATGCAGGATGAACGGGTGTCCGAGCCCTATGTTATCCGCAGCTATCTCGCCCCCGAGCGCAACCCCGGCGATCAGCGCAAAGCGGCGGCCCTGACCCTTTTGGCCGAACTGCTGGGGGGCAATCCCACCACCTCGGTCTTTGCCCGCGAGCTGCAATTCAACACCGGCGTCGCCACATGGTCTGCCGCCTTTTACGATGGCACCTCTGTCGATCCCAACAGTTTCGGCGTTTATATCATGCCCGCCCCCGACCATAGCTTGACTGAGGCCGAAGCCGCGATGGATGGCGTGATTGCCCGTTTCTTGCAAAGCGGCGTCGATGCCGATGAGCTTGCGCGCATCAAAACCCAGATGCGCGCCGCCACGATCTATGCCCGCGACAATGCCGGCGGGCTGGCACATCTTTACGGGCAAGCCCTGGCCGTGGGGTTAACCGTGCAAGACGTGCAAGACTGGCCCAACATCCTGCAATCCATCACCGCCGATGAAATCATGGCCGCCGCAAACGCGGTGTTTGACAAGAAAAACGCCGTCACAGGCTGGCTGGAGCCCACCACCGCCACCACAGACACCCCCGCGAACGAGGTTCAGCCATGATCTGGCGCGCAGTTCTTTTGGTGCTTGCCCTTGCAACCCCGCTCAGGGCCGAAATCGCCATTCAGGAAATTACGTCGGCCGGGGGCATCAAGGCTTGGCTGGTCGAAGACCACAACATCCCCTTCACCGCGCTGGAAATCCGCTTTCGCGGCGGCACATCGCTGGATCAGCCCGGCAAACGCGGGGCGGTCAATCTGATGGCCGCAACCCTGGAGGAAGGCGCGGGCGACATGGATGCGCAGGGGTTTGCCGCCGCCCGCGATGCGCTGGCGGCTAAAATCGGCTTTGACGCCAGCCCGGATGAGATTTCCGTCTCGGCCCAGTTCCTGACCGAAAACCGCGACGCGGCAATGGACCTGCTGCGCCTTGCGCTGAATGCGCCGCGCTTTGACCAAGACGCCGTTGACAGGGTCAAAGGCCAGATTTTGGCCGGGCTACGCGGCGAAGAACAAGAGCCCTCCGTCATCGCCGCCAAGCTGGCCAGCGCGCGCAAATACGGCGATCAGCCCTATGGCAGTTCAGGCAGCGGAACGATCGCCTCGGTCACAGAGCTTAGCCGCGATGACGTGGTTGCGGCGTGGCAGGGTTCGCTTGCGCGCGACCGCATCTATGTAGCGGCCGCAGGCGACATTTCGGCCGAAGATCTGGGCCAGCTCATCGACACGGTTTTGTCGGGCCTTCCCGAAACCGGCTGGCCGCAACCCGCCCACGCAACGCTGAACGACAAAGGTGGTGTGCAGGTGGAACAGTTTCCCGGCCCGCAATCGGTCGTGCTTTTTGGTCAGGGCGGAATTGCCTTTGACGACCCCGATTTCTTTGCCGCCAGCCTGCTGAACGACATTCTCGGCGGCGGCCGTTTCGGCGCGCGCCTGATGACCGAATTGCGCGAAAAGCGCGGGCTGACTTATGGCATCGGCACCGCCCTTGCCAGCCGTGATCTGTCAGAAGAATGGGCTGGGCAATTTCAGGCCAGCAATGAAAAGGTCGCTGAGGCGATAGCGGTGTTGCGCGCTGAATGGGCCAGGATGGCGGCGGGTGATATAGCCGAAGATGATCTGGCCACCGCCAAAACCTATATGACCGGGGCCTATCCGCTGCGCTTTGACGGCAATCGCCCCATTGCCAGCATTCTGGTCGGGATGCAGATGTTGGGCCTGCCGTCCACCTATCCCAAGACCCGCAACGACATGGTCAACGCCGTGACACTGGCCGATCTGAAACGCGTTGCCGCGCGGCTGATGAAACCGGAAAACCTGTATTTCACGGTGGTCGGCACCCCCGTTGGGGTGGAAAGCAGCGAATAGCATCTGCCCCGGCCGAATCTGTGGCCTTGATCCGCCCATCCTGCTAGACTTGGGGGTATGACAGTTCACGCCCCCAATATATCCGGCTCTCAGCGCCCGATCATCCGCCCCTTGGATGAAGCAGCGATCAATCGGATTGCCGCGGGCGAGGTGGTGGAACGCCCGGCTTCGGCGGTAAAGGAACTGGTGGAAAACGCGCTCGACGCCGGCGCGCGGCGCATCGCGGTGGACTATGCGGCAGGCGGCAAAGTGCTGATCCGCGTCACCGACGATGGCTGCGGCATGACGGCCGAAGACCTGCCCTTGGCCGTGGCCCGCCATGCCACATCAAAGATTGATGGCTCTGATCTCTTGAACATCCGTTCCTTCGGGTTTCGGGGCGAGGCACTGGCCAGCCTTGGCGCTGTTGGCCGGCTGACCATCACCAGCCGGGCCGAAGGCGGCGATGGCGCGCAGATCACCGTGGCGGGAGGGCGACTTTCCGGCCCGCGCCCGGCGGCAGCGCAAAAAGGCACGGTCATTGAACTGCGCGATCTCTTTTATGCCACCCCCGCACGGTTGAAATTTCTGCGCACCGACCGCGCCGAAGCGCAGGCGATTGCCGATGTGCTGCGCCGTTTGGCCATGGCCGAACCTTCCGTCGGCTTCACCCTGTCAGAAGTGACCGAAGGCGAGGCCCCCCGCGTGATTTTCCGCGCCGACCCGCAATCGGGCGACTTTTTCGATGCGCTGCATGGGCGGCTAACGGGAATTCTGGGCGCAGAATTCACCGCCAACGCCCTGAAGATCGACATCGAACGCGACGGGCTGCACCTGACGGGCTATGCCGCCCTGCCAACCTATTCGCGCGGCTCATCGGTGCAGCAATTCGTGTTTGTCAACGGCCGCCCGGTCTTGGACCGTATGCTTCTGGGCGCGCTGCGCGTGGCCTATTTCGACTTTCTGTCGCGCGACCGTCACCCGGCGGCGGTCTTGAACCTGATCTGCGATCCTGAGCGGGTGGATGTGAACGTGCATCCTGCGAAATCCGAGGTCCGCTTTCGCGAACCCGAAGCCGCGCGCAGCCTGATCATCACCGGCCTTCGCACCGCACTTACCGCTGCCGGCCATCGCGCCTCGACCACGGTGGCCGATGCCACGCTGGCGGCGATGCGCCCGGAAGTTCCGGCTTTTGCGCCACGCGTCTATCAAATGGATCGCCCCTCGCAGGCAAGCTTTGCCCGCGCCGCCACATGGCAGGCCCCGGAAACCGCCGGTTTTGCAGAAATGCCGCAGGCAAGGATAGAACCCGCGGAACAACAGCCCCAGCCTAACGACGAATCTTTCCCCTTGGGCGCAGCAAAGGCGCAGCTTCATGGCAATTACATCGTGGCGCAAACCGCGCGTGGCATGGTGATTGTCGATCAGCACGCCGCGCATGAACGGCTGGTCTATGAACGGCTGAAACGGCAGATGACCGAAACGGGCATCAAGGCGCAGGCCCTGTTGATCCCCGAGATTGTCGAACTGTCGCCAACCGATGCCAGCCTGCTTCTGTCTCATGCTGACGCCTTGGCCAATCTCGGCCTTGCGCTTGAACCTTTTGGCGGCTCTGCCGTCGCCCTTCGCGAAACGCCGGCAATTCTTGGCGCGGTTTCTGCCGCCGCCCTGATCCGCGATGTGCTGGACGAGCTTTCTGACCTTGGCCGCAGCGGTCTGCTGCAAGCCAAGATCGAAGCGATCCTGTCGCGCATGGCCTGCCATGGCTCGGTTCGTTCTGGCCGCCAGTTGCGCCCGGATGAGATGAACGCGCTTTTGCGCGAGATGGAGGCCACCCCCCATTCTGGCCAGTGCAACCATGGCCGCCCGACCTATGTCGAATTGCAACTTCATGATATTGAACGGTTGTTTGGCCGCAGATGATTACGCTTTTTGGTCAATCCTACGCTTGGAATTCGCCCGAAGTGTTGATCCTCGGCGGGATGGCGGTTCTGCTTGTCGGCCTTCTTCTGCTGACGCTGCGTTCTGCCGGGCGCTCGGCCAAATCGGCCGAACCTTTGCTGCGTGAAATGGCGTGGATGTCGCAGCGGGTGCAATCCCTCTCTGACGGGCAGGAACGGCTTGCGGGCGGTTTGCACCATGTGTCGGAAAATCAGGCCGTCAGCCAGACCGCGATGCTGAAGGTGATGGAGCAACGTCTGGCCGAGGTCACACGACAGATGGGCGAAAGCCTGCACGGCACCGCCACCCGCACGGCGCGGTCCTTGGGCGAATTGCAGCAACGGCTGGAAACCATCGACAAGGCGCAGGCCAATATCGAAAAGCTGTCGGGCAATGTGCTTGGCCTTCAAGACATTCTGGCCAACAAGCAGACGCGCGGCGCTTTTGGCGAAATTCAGCTAAATGACATCGTGCAAAAAGCCCTTCCCGCCGACGCCTATTCCATGCAGGCGACGCTTTCGAACGGCAAGCGGGCCGATTGCCTGATCCACCTGCCCAATCCGCCCGGCCCCATCGTCATTGACGCCAAATTTCCGCTCGAAGCCTATGAGGCCCTGCGCCGCGCCGACAATCCGCGCGCCGTGACCGAGGCACAAACCCTGCTGCGCGGCGCGGTGCGGGCGCATATCAAGGCAATTGCCGAAAAATACATCCTCGAAGGCGAAACCGCCGATGGCGCGCTGATGTTTCTGCCCTCAGAAGCCGTCTATGCCGAATTGCACGCCAATTTCCCCGAGGTGATCCGCGAAGGTTTTGCCGCGCGGGTCTGGATCGTTTCGCCCACCACCTGCATGGCCACGCTGAACACCATGCGCGCCGTGCTGAAAGACGCCCGGATGCGCGAACAGGCGGGCGCCATCCGCACCGCCCTGCGCCAGTTGCACCGCGATGTGGAAATCGTGGTCGAGCGGGTGGACAAGCTGAACACCCATTTCAATCAGGCCCGGCAAGACCTTGACGGCATTTCCACCGCTGCCGAACGCGCGGGCAAACGCGCCGCGCGTCTGGATAATTTCGACTTTGAGGAATTGAAGCCGAGCGACCCTTCCCCCCTTCTTGGACCGCAAGCCGCCGAATGATGCGCCACCTGACCCCCGTCGATTACACCGTGATGCCTTGGGCCAATGGCAAAGGCAGCACGATTGAAATGCTGAAAGTCATGGAAGACGGGCGGCTGAAATGGCGGCTTAGCCGGGCTTCCGTGGTGGAAAACGGCGATTTTTCCATCTTTCCGGGGATTGAGCGCAACCTTACCGTTCTAACCGGGCCGGGCTTTGATCTGGTGGGGGCCGGGTTGCACCTGCCCGCCCGCCCTTTGGTGCCAGTGGCTTTTGCCGGGGATGTGCCGGTCAGGGCGGAAAATCTGGGCGCGCCTTCGGATGATTTCAACGTCATGACCGCCCGCAACCTTCCCCGCCCCGAAGTTGCGGTCATCACCGGCGCGGCGCGGCTTGCCGCCGGGGGGACTTTGGCGGTTTATGCCCTGACCCCGGCGCAGGTAAACGGCCAGAGCCTTGCGCCCCAAGATCTGGTCCTGACAACCGAAGCACTGGTTTTGCAAGGCCAGATGATCGTGGTGCGCCTGCTGGGTTAATACCCTAAATCCGGCGCGATGGCACAAAGGCATAGCCCGAGGGCGAAAGCAGAACCGCCTCTCGCAGGCCATGGCCGGGTTTGTCCGTTGCAGGTTGTAACACCATGCCACCCGCATCTTCACAGCGGGCCACAGCCGCATCCGGGTCAGCCTCGTGCAAGCGTATTTCAATCCCCGCCCCGCGCGCACCGGCTTCGGGCAAAAGCTGCGGCAACGGGTGGCTTTGATAGGCCGCATCCGAGTGCAATTGCATTGGCTGCCCCGCATGAAGCAAAATGGCAAAATCAGCCGATTGACGATGCGCGGTCATGCCAAAAACCGTGGTCAGAAAGGCCACTTCTGCTGGCAGGTTCCGGCACAAAAGGTTGACGGTGATCTTTTGCAAGGAATGCCCGAAATCACGGGCGGGAACGGTTTCATAATCCATAAAAGCACCTCCGGCACACAGGCTGGCCGAGGCAGAACAAAAGGTCAAACCTGCGCTCTTGATCTTCGCGGTCAAGACGATGATTGTGCCAGCATGTTTGACCTGATCCCCCTTGAAACACTTCTTGCCTTCGCTTCGGCCGGCATCCTTCTGAACCTGACACCGGGGGCAGATGTGATGTTCGCCACCGCCAGCGGCATGGCAGGCGGGCCGCGCGCGGGCATGGCGGCGGGTGCGGGTGTAGGGCTGGGTGGGTTTTGGCATGTGGGGCTGGCCGCGCTGGGTGTTGCGGCCCTTTTGGCCGCGCATCCGGCTGCCATGGTTGGGCTGCGCTGGTTCGGCGCGGGCTATTTGCTTTATCTGGCATGGGGCGCGTGGAACGCCGGTCCCGCCACTGCCGGGCGCGGCATTTCCAGCCTGCCCCGCGCCTTTTGGCGTGGCTTTGTGACCAATGCCCTGAACCCCAAAGTGGCGCTTTTCGTGCTGGCCTTCCTGCCGCAATTCACCGATCCGGCGCGCGGCCCGGTCTGGCAACAAATCCTGATCCTTGGCGCGGTCTTTACCCTAAGCGGCATGTGCATTACCGCGGGCTATGGTGCGCTTGCGGGCTTTGCCGGACAGGCACTTTCGGCCCGTATGGGCATCATGAACAAACTCGCCGCCGGGGTTTTCGGCCTGATGGCGCTGCGGATACTAAAGGAATGAACATGGTGACGATTACCCTTCTGGATGGCGGCATGGGCCAGGAACTGGTGGCGCGGTCGGGCGATGAACCAACGCCGCTCTGGGCTACCCGCGTGATGATCGACCATCCGGGGCTGGTGAAGGCCATCCACGCCGATTACTTCGCCGCAGGGGCTTCGGTTGCGACGACCAACACCTATAACATCCTGCATGATCGGCTGGTTGGGGTTGGGCTTGACCATTACTACCACGCCCTGCACCTGCGCGCTCTGATGGAGGCACATGAAGCCCGCGCCGAAGCTGGCCGTGGCACCATCGCCGGTTCCATGGGGCCCTTGGGCGAAAGCTATCGCCCCGATCTGACGCCACCTGTTACCGTTTCAACCGCGCTTTACGCCGAAAAGGCGCGGCTTATGGCGCCGCATGTCGATGTGATCTTGTGCGAAACCATGTCTTCGCTGGACCTGTGCCGCGGTGCTTTGGCAGGCGCGCAGGCCGCGGGCCGCCCGGTCTGGCTTTCGGTATCGGTCGATGACCGCGATGGCAGTCGCCTGCGCTCAGGAGAGCCGGTCGCCGCGCTGGCCGAGGTGATTGCCGAACACCCGACAGCCGCCGTGCTGGCCAATTGCTCGATGCCCGAAGCGATGGAGGCCGCACTGGCCGTTCTGCGCGACATGGGGCGGCCCTTTGGCGCCTATGCCAACGGCTTTTCGGAAATCTCCAGCCTGCCCCTGCCCGATACCCATGACGCGCCCGATTATTGCGCCCGCCATGATCTGACGCCCGAAAAATACACCGCCTTTGCCCTGCGCTGGGTTGGTATGGGCGCAACCATTGTTGGCGGCTGCTGCGAGGTTGGCCCCGCCCATATCGCGCATTTGGCCGCCGCTTTGCGGGCTGCGGGCCACAACATCGCATGAGACCCGAGTTTGACTATCGCCCCCCGGATGTGCCCTTGGACATCCTGTATCAAGATGAACTGATCTTGGTGGCCAACAAACCTGCCGGGCTGCTGTCGGTGCCCGGCAAACTGGAAGGGCGGCAAGATTGCCTTGTGTCGCGGCTGCAAGCGGCCCAATGGGATACCCTTTTGGTGCATCGGCTGGATTGCGATACCTCGGGCGTGATGATCTTTGCCAAAACCAAGAAAGCGCAGGGCTTTCTGGGGCAAGAGTTTGAACAGCGCCGGGCGCAAAAGACCTATGTCGCACGGGTTCATGGGGAAATCGCGGGTGAATCTGGCCATATAGACCTGCCACTTTGCGCCGATTGGCCGAACCGGCCCCGACAAATGGTCAGCCACGAACACGGCCGCCCCGCCCAGACCGATTGGCAGGTGATTGGCCGTGCGCCGGGCGAAACCCGTGTGCGGCTGTTTCCCAAGACCGGCCGTAGCCATCAGTTGCGGGTGCATATGCTGGCCTTAGGCCACCCAATTCTGGGCGACCCGATCTATGCCAGCGGCACGGCAGCCGACTATCCCCGGCTGATGCTACACGCCGAAACGCTGGCGCTGCATCATCCCGGCACCGGCGAAATGGTAGAGTTTCGCGCAGACTGCCCGTTCTAAAGCCGTTCTGAGCGCCGGGCCTTTACAGGCCAAGCGCCAGCTTTCGCCCTTCGTAAAAGGCATAGGCGGCCAGGCGCGGTGCGGCGCAATCCCCGATACGATGGGTGGCCTTGCCAGAAAACGCCTCGGGCCATGGGTCAAAGCTGCGGTTGGTCGTGGCCATGACCAAACCGCTGGCAGGCAGGATTTCTTCTGCGCCGGTGAGAAGGCTTTTCACGCCAACCCCATTGCCATGCCACCCGGTCAGGCAATGTTCGGTCAGGAATTTGACCCCCAGTTTCGCCATTTTTTGCCGCGTGCCCGCATCAATCGAGGTGCGGGCAATTTCCTTGCCGACGAAGGCTTGCGGTGTGACAATCGTCACCTGATGCCCACGTTCGGCCAGCGCCCAAGCCGTGCCAACCCCGCGCCAATTGCTGCCTTCATCAAAAAGAACGACGGTGTCACCAAACCGCGCCTCGCGCCGCATCGCCGCCTCGGGCGACCAGACGCCGGCCTTTTCAATACCGGGCAGGCTGGCAAGATGGGGCTGCCAGCGCTGAAACCCGGTTTCATCGGGCAAGGAGCCGGTTGCCAGCACCACCACATCGGCGGGATGGGCCGCGATTTCGTCTTCATCCATGAACGTATTCAGCCGCAGCGTCACCCCCAGCTTGGCAAGCTGGCGTTCATACCAATCCATCAGATCCAGAATCTGCGCCCGGCGTGGCTGCATACCCGCCAGCCGGAACTGCCCGCCAATAACCGGCAGGGCCTCAACGATTTCAACCTTGTGGCCACGTTCGGCGGCAACCCGCGCGGCCTCTAGCCCGGCCGGGCCTGCGCCGATCACCAACACCGATTTCGGGCTTGCGGCCGCTTCGAACCGATCACCGCCCCATTCCCATTCACGCCCGACAGAGGGGTTGATAAGACAGGAAATCCAGTAATCCCGGCTGCGGCGCCCCCAGCACATCTGGTTGCACGACAGGCAGCCACGAATATCGTCGGCACGCCCCTCGGCGACTTTGCGCGCCAAATGCGGGTCAGCGATCTGGCCGCGCACGATCGACACCATATCCGCCTCGCCCGAGGACAGGATGGTTTCCGCATTATCCGGGGTGCGAATTGCCGCCTCAGAGGTGACAAGCGCGTGTTTAACCACCGCTTTCAGCCGCACCGTCATCGGCGTGGTCAGCTTTTCGCCTTCGGTAAAGCCGGGGATAATGCCTTCAAACTCCAGATAGCTGCCATAGCCGCAGGTGACATAATCCACATCTCCCGTCGCATCATGTAAAGCGACGATCTCGCACAGCTCATCAATTGAAAGCGAAACCGAATAGGCCGGCGAATAGCTGATCGCCAGCCCAATAATGAAATCGGCGCCACAATCACGGCGGATGCGGGCAATCAGCTCTCGCGAAAAGCGGGTGCAGTTTTCAAGGCTACCGCCCCATTGGTCATCGCGGCTGTTCGACCATGGCGTCCAGAACTGGTCAATCAGCGAATGATAGGCGGCCCAGATCTCTACCCCCTGAAAGCCGCTGGCCTTGGCACGGCGGGCGGCGGCAGCGTGCGATTCCAAGATTTCTTCAATCTCGGCCTCGGTCATCTTATGGCTGCCGTCGCTGACGTGATAGGACGGCCCGCCCGAAGGTGACCAATGCGGCTGGAACGACAGATCGGAATCGCCATGCGCGCCGATATGATAAATCTGCTGCACGATCACTGCCCCGGCAGCCTTCACCTTATCGGTGATGGTGCGGAAATGCGGGATGATCGCATCGCTTTCATGGGCCAGATTGCCACGGGTCAAAACGCCCGTGCGATGGCCGGGAACCGGCTCGGTCACAATCATGCCCGCGCCACCCAAGGCGCGCTCCAGCCAATAGGCGCCCTGCCGTTCCAACGGCAGCCCGCCTTCGGCCATGTTATTGGTATGGGCGCCAAAAACGATGCGGTTTCGCAGGGTGTGGCCACGCAGGGTAACGGGCGACAAAAGGCGGGGGTGCTGGCTCATGTGGGTTCCTCGGCTGACAGGCGCAGGGAAGAATAAATCGACATATGTGTCAAGTTTTCTTTGCGCAGCGCGCGCCCTTTGACGCTACCCCGGATCCTGTCAACCTTCCGCCGGATCCCAAGCGGAAACGGCCTTGACCTCAAGAAATTCTTCCAGCCCCCAAACGCCCCCTTCGCGCGCACGCCCCGATTGCTTTACGCCACCAAAAGGCGAACCCGCCGCGCGGCTTTTGCCGTTCATCTGCACCATGCCAGCCTTTAGCGCCCGTGCCATACGGTTACGCCGTGCGCCATCTTGCGACTGGACGTAATGGGCCAGCCCATAGGGGGAATCATTGGCGATCCGCACCGCGTCGGCCTCATCCTCAAAAGGAATCATGCACAGAACCGGGCCAAAGATTTCTTCGCGTTCAATCGTCATGCCGGGGGTCACATCGGCAAAGATCGTTGGCTTGACGAAATAGCCCCGGTTAAAACCATCGGGCAGGCCCGGACCGCCAGCGATCAGACGCGCCCCCTCATCAATGCCTTTCTGGATATAGCCCTGAATCTGGTCCCACTGGCGCTTGTTCACCACCGGGCCGATATGCGAGCCTTCTTCCAGCGCATTGCCGATCTTGATTTCGCCCGCCACTTTCGCTGCGATTTCAACGGCTTTGTCATATATCCCACGCTGCACCAGCATCCGGCTGGGCGCGTTGCAGGATTGGCCTGTGTTGTCCATCATATGGCGCACGCCACGTTCAACGGCGCGCTCATCGGCATCAGCGAACACAACATTCGCCCCCTTGCCCCCCAGCTCCAGCGTTACCCGTTTCAGCGTGTCGGCCGCCGCCTTTGAAATCGCCCGCCCGGCGCGGGTTGATCCGGTGAAGGAAATCATTTCCACATCGGGATGGCTGGAAAGGCGGCTACCCACCCCCGCGCCATCGCCGTTCACCAGATTGAAGACCCCCGGCGGCAATCCGGCGTCATGGCAAAACTCGGCAAAGATCATCGCATTCAGCGGCGATTCCTCCGACGGCTTCAGCACACAGGTGCATCCCGCCAGAATCGCCGGAATGGCCTTCAGCGCGATCTGGTTCATTGGCCAGTTCCACGGCGTGATAAGGCCAACAACGCCAATCGGCTCAAGAATGATCCGGTCGTTCGGGGCATGGTCGCCCAAAGGGCGGTCCCATTGCAGGCTGTCAAAGGCGGTCAGGAAATTTCCGGCGTGCCAAGGCAGACAAGGGGCCTGCTGTTCGCGCGCGTGTTTCAGCGGCGAGCCCATTTCAAGGCTGATCGCATGGGCCAGTTCGTCCTTGCGTGCCTCATATTGTGCCAAAATTCGCACCACGGCGGCCCGTCGTTCCGCCGGCGACGTGGCAGCCCAAAGCGGAAAAGCCGCCTTCGCCGCCGCGACAGCCGCATCGCAATCTGCCTCAGAGCCAAGCGAGATAACTGCAACAGGTTCTTCGTTTGACGGGTTGATAACCTCGCAATCGCGGCCAGAGATGGGCTTGACCCACGCACCGTTGATATAAAAATCGCGTTTGATAAGCATGATCGCCCCCTGATTTCACCGGCAAAATTGCCAGCCCCGCAGCCGACCCACAAGCCTGATCGCGACAATTTTGATCAAATTATTGCCGCCATCGGGCAAATCATGACCCGCCCTGAACTTGCATCTTCTTGCCCCATGGGGGATGTATCCCCACATAAAGGCCTATGCCAACAGCATCACCAACCGGAGTTTCCCATGTCTGTCCGTATCAACGACATCGCCCCCGACTTTACCGCTGAAAGCACCGCCGGCACCATCAGGTTCCATGACTGGATCGGTGACGGCTATGCCATCATCTTCAGCCATCCGCGCGATTTCACCCCGGTTTGCACCACCGAATTCGGTGCTGTGGCCCAACTCGCGGCGGAATGGAAAAAGCGCAACACCAAGGTGATCGGCGTTTCGGTTGATTCGGTCGAAGACCACCAGAAATGGAAGCGCGACATCGAAGCCTTCTCGGGCGCGGCAGCGGAATTCCCGATCATTGACGACACATCGCTGACGGTCTCCAAAGCCTTCGATATGCTGCCGGCCGATTTCTATCTGCCGACCGAAGGCCGCACCCCGGCGAATTCGGCCACAGTGCGCACCGTCTATATCATCGGGCCCGACAAGAAAGTTCGCCTGACCATGTCTTACCCGATGTCGGTGGGCCGCAACTTTGCTGAAATCCTGCGGGCATTGGATGCCGTGCAGGCGACCGATGGCGTGCCTTTTGCCACCCCTGCCAACTGGGTTCCGGGGCAAGATGTGATCGTCGCCATGTCGGTTTCCACCGATGACGCCAAGGCCAAGTTCGGCGATCTTGATATTCGCCTGCCTTACCTGCGCTTCACCAAGCGCCCGGCGTAAAAGAAACGGGGCCGCAAGGCCCCGTTTTCATTCTGCGGCAATGGGTTGCGCGGCGGCGGCCAGTTTCCTGACGCGGCGCTGATAGCGGGCATAGCCCAGATCGGCGCTGTCAATCTCGGTTACCCGGCCTGAGATCATATCCGTCAGCACCCGGCCCGAACCCGCGGCCATGGTCCAGCCCAATGTGCCATGGCCCGTGTTCAGGAAAAGGTTTGGCACGGTTGAACGCCCCACCAACGGCGTGCCGTCAGGCGTCATGGGGCGAAGGCCAGTCCAGAAACTGGCGCGCGACTGGTCGCCCGCTCCGCCGAACAGATCTTCGACCGACAGTTCAAGCGTGGCACGGCGGCGTTTTGGCAGGCTATGCGAAAAGCCCGCGATTTCGGCCATGCCGCCCACACGAATGCGATCCCCAAGGCGGGTGATGGCGATCTTGTAGGTTTCGTCCATCACCGTTGATACCGGCGCACGGGCTTCGTCAACGATCGGCACCGTGATCGAATAGCCCTTCATCGGATAGACCGGCAGCCGCATCCCAAAGGGGCGGGCCAGGGCCGGCGAATAGCTGCCCATCGCCAGAACATAGGCATCGCCTTCGATCATGCCTTCACTGGTTTGCACGCCAGTAATGCGCCGCCCGTCGCTTTCCAGCCGATTGATTTCAACACCCCAGCGGAAGTTCACGCCCAATGCAGCGGCCATCTCGGCCAGATTATTGGTGAATTTAAAGCAATCGCCAGTTTCATCGCCCGGCAAACGCAACCCGCCCGCGATCTTTTCCCGGTTCGGCGCAAGGCCCGGCTCAGCGGCGATGCAGCCTTCGGCATCCAGCACCTCAAACGGAACACCATCGGCCTTCAGCACCTTGATGTCCTTTTCGGCGGCCATCACCTGCTTTTCGGTGCGGAACAGTTGCAAGGTGCCCTTGCTGCGTTCGTCATAGGCGATGCCGGTGTCTGCGCGCAATTGGATCAGGCAATCGCGCGAATATTCTGCCAGACGCACCATGCGGCTTTTGTTCACCTGATAGGCGGCCGAAGTGCAATTGCCCAGCATCCGCACCATCCATTCCACCATGGCCGGATCGGGGCGCGGTTGAATGACCAGCGGCGCATGGCGCTGGAACAGCCATTTCAGCGCCTTCAGCGGAATGCCCGGCGCGGCCCAAGGGCTGGCATAACCTGGGCTGATTTCGCCGGCATTGGCGAAAGAGGTTTCCAGCGCCGGGCCGGGCTGGCGATCAATCACCGTTACCTCATGGCCCTCACGGGCCAGATAATAGGCCGAAGTCACACCAATGACACCTGCACCAAGAATGACGACGCGCATGGAAATCTCCTGTTCCCGGACTGCACGCACAATAGTGAATTGGTGCGAAATGTTTTGGGGAAGATTCGGGCTTATTGCGATCGCTATCGAATAAACGTCCAGAAATTCGCCATTTTGTCGAATAATAATCTGCTATGAAAAACTATGCGCGAAGAAAAAAGCCCCAGGTTTCCCCAGGGCTTTTCGATAAATCGGGTTTCGGGGGTTATCAGCCCTCGGCGCCTTCTTCTTTCTTTTCGGCCACGATCTCGGCCCCGGTTTCCTGATCGACCATCTTCATGCCAAGGCGCACCTTGCCACGGTCGTCAAAGCCCAGAAGCTTGACCTTCACTTCCTGACCTTCTTTCAGAAGCTCATTCGGGTGGTTCAGGCGCTTGTTGGCGATCTGGGAAACGTGCACCAGACCATCGCGCTTGCCGAAGAAGTTCACGAAAGCACCGAAATCAACCAGCTTCACCACCTTGCCGGTGTAGATCTGGCCTTCTTCCGGCTCTGCCACGATCGACCAGATCATGTCATAGGCCTTCTTGATGTTCTCGGCGCTGGACGAAGCAATCTTGATGATGCCGTCGTCGTTGATGTCCACCTTCGCCCCGCTCGTCTCCACGATCTCGCGGATGACCTTGCCGCCCGAGCCGATCACTTCACGGATCTTGTCGGTCGGGATTTGCAGGGTTTCGATCTTCGGTGCGTATTCCGAGAAGCCCTGCGGCGCCGAAAGCGATTTGTTCATCTCGCCCAGAATGTACAGGCGGCCGTCTTTGGCCTGCGCCAAAGCCTGCTTCATGATTTCCGGGGTGATACCGGCAATCTTGATGTCCATCTGCAACGAGGTGATGCCAGATGCGGTGCCGGCAACCTTGAAGTCCATGTCGCCAAGGTGATCTTCATCGCCAAGGATGTCGGTCAGCACGGCCCATTTGCCATCGTCTTCCAAGATCAAGCCCATGGCCACACCGGCCACCGGCGATTTCAGCGGCACACCCGCATCCATCATCGACAAGGAACCACCGCAGACCGAAGCCATCGAGGAGGAACCATTCGATTCCGTGATCTCAGACACAACGCGGATAGTGTAGGGGAAATCGGTCGGCGCCGGCAGAACAGCCTGAAGCGCACGCCAGGCCAGCTTGCCATGGCCGATTTCACGACGACCGGGCGAACCCACGCGACCCACTTCGCCAACCGAATAGGGCGGGAAGTTGTAGTGCAGAAGGAAGTTCGACCGGGTGTTGCCGTTCAGCGCGTCAATGATCTGCTCATCTTCGCCGGTGCCAAGGGTGGTAACAACCAGACCCTGGGTTTCGCCACGGGTGAACAAAGCCGAACCATGGGTGCGCGGCAGAACGCCGGTTTCGCAAACGATCGGACGGACGGTCTTGGTGTCACGGCCGTCGATGCGGATGCCATTCGACACCACGTCACCGCGCAGGATCGAGGATTCCAGCTTCTTGATCGCAGAACCAAGGTTGATGTCGGCAAGATCTTCTTCCGACAGCGCAGCCTTGATCGCGCCAACCGCAGCGCCGATGGCGTTGGTGCGCTCTTGCTTGTCCTTGATCGCAAAGGCAGCGCGCATCTGCGCTTCGCCAGCCGCCTTCACCTTGCCAAAGATGGCCGAGATGTCGGGCGGGGTGAAATCGAAGGGCTCTTTCGCTGAATTTTCAGCAAATTCGATGATAAGGTCGATGACCGGCTGCATCTGCTCATGGCCAAAGACGACCGCGCCCAGCATTTCGTCTTCGGTCAGCTCATAGGCTTCCGATTCCACCATCATCACGGCGTCTTTGGTGCCAGCGACAACCAGATCCAAACGCTGATCGGGCTTGGTGCGCAGTTGGGTCATGTCATCCATGGCCGGGTTCAGCACATATTTGCCATCGACAAAGCCAACACGCGCCGCACCGATCGGGCCCATGAAGGGCACGCCGGAAATCGTCAGCGCGGCCGAAGCGGCGATCATCGCGACGATGTCGGGGTCATTGTGCAGGTCACAAGACAGCACAGTTGCCATGACCAGAACTTCGTTCTTAAAGCCTTCGACGAACAGCGGGCGGCACGGACGGTCAATCAGGCGGGAAACCAGCGTTTCCTTTTCCGACGGGCGCGCTTCACGCTTGAAGAAGCCGCCGGGGATTTTGCCGGCTGCGTAGTATTTTTCCTGATAATGCACGGTCAGCGGGAAAAAGTCCTGCCCCGGCTTGGGGGATTTGGCGAAGGTCACGTTGGCCATGACCGAGGTTTCGCCAAGGGTTGCAATGACCGAGCCATCGGCCTGCCGGGCAACCTTGCCGGTTTCCAGGGTCAGCGTTTCGTCGCCCCACTGGATGGATTTCTTAGTTACGTTGAACATCTATCGTTCCCTATATGGAAGCACCCATGGCCCCTGCCATGTCTTCCTTTTGCATGGCGGCCCCATTGCCGCCGCCCCCTATCCTTTGCATGTGGCCGGGGGCGGGCCTCACGTCACAGATGGCGCGCGCATACAGGAAAAGCCGCCGTTTGGGAAGGGAAAAGACCTGCGTCGCAGCATGGCGGGCAAGGGCAGGCAAGTTTGCAAAGTGCTGTTGTGTCGGCTTGCGCTTTGGGTGAAATTGGTCCAGCAAATCAACAGACCGAAGACAGACCAAGACAGCCCCGCGCAAATGGGGACCGTCCAGGGAGGCAGAATGCACTATCACACCCCCAAAAGCTTCGATGAGGCCGCAACCATCTCTGCGGGCGCCAAGGGCGTTACGCGGTTCCTTGCGGGCGGCACAGACGTGTTGGTGCAGTTGCGCGCCGGCATGGTCACGCCCGATGATCTGATCGACCTGAAGCATATTCCCGGCGTCAAGGACATCACCCGCACCGCCGATGGCGGCTGGCGAATCGGGGTTGCCGTTTCCGGGGCCGAACTGAGCCGCCATGCCGCCCTGTGCGCCGATTGGCCGGGGGTTATCGAAGGAATGAACCTTGTCGGCTCTACCCAAGTGCAGGGCCGGGCCACGTTGGTTGGCAATCTGTGCAACGGCTCGCCCGCCGCAGATTCCGTGCCGGGCCTTGTTGCCGCCGGCGCAAAAGTGACGATCACCAGCGCCAATGGCAGCCGCGATGTGGCGGTCGAAGACATTCCCGCCGGACCGGGCCGCAACGTGCTGAAACCGGGCGAGGTGATTTCCGCCGTTATCCTGCCACCGCGCGGCAAGGATGGTGGCGACGCCTATCTGCGTTTTATCCCCCGCACCGAAATGGACATCGCCGTGGTTGGCGCAGCCGTGAACCTGACACTTGCGGGCGGCAAGATTGCCACCGCCCGCGTTTCATTGGGGGCTGTGGCACCCAAGGTTCTGCTGGTGGACGAGGCCGCCCGCGCCATTATCGGCACCGATCTGAACGATGCCGCGCTTGAGGCCCTGACCACCGCCGCCCGCGCTGCGGCAACCCCCATCAGCGACAAACGCGGCACCGCCGAGTTCCGCACCGAGGTCGTGGGGGTGCTTGTGCGCCGCGCGGCCCAGATTGCCATGGCGCGTGCCAAGGGAGACAAGAAATGACCAAGATCCATGTAACCGCCACCGTGAACGGCGATCCGGTAGAATTTCTGACCGACCCGCGTGAAAGCCTTTTGGATTGCCTGCGCGACCGTCTTGGCCTGACCGGCTCAAAAGAGGGCTGCGGCACCGGCGATTGCGGCGCCTGTTCGGTTCTGGTCGATGGGGTTCTGGTTTGCTCTTGCCTTGTTTTGGGCGCCGAAGCCCAAGGCAAAAAGATTGAAACCGTCGAAGGCATCGCCAATGGCGAAGAGCTGCACCCCTTGCAGCGCAAGTTCATTGAACATGCAGCCCTTCAATGCGGGTTCTGCACGCCGGGCATTCTGGTGGCGGCCAAGGCGCTTTTGGCGCAAAACCCCGATCCGACTGAAACCGAAGTGCGTTATTGGCTGGCGGGCAATCTGTGCCGTTGCACCGGCTATGACAAGATCATCCGCGCCGTGATGGACGCCGCGGCGGAAATGCGGGGGGCTGCGTGATGGCAAAAGACGAAATGAAAACCGGCTATCGCCTGATCGGCACCCGTCCCGACCGTCCCGACGGTCTGGACAAAGTGACCGGCCGCGCCCGTTATGGTGCCGATGTCACCGCGCCGGGCATGTTGCACGCGGCCGTGGTGCGTTCGCCCCATGCGCACGCGCGCATCGTCAAGATCGACGCCTCGAAGGCGCTGGCAATGGAAGGGGTCAAGGCCGTCATCACCCGCGCCGATTTTCCGACCGGGCTGACGGGCGAAGACTGGAACCTTCAGGAAAACACCATCGCCGGCGAAAAGGCCCTGTATGATGGCCATGCGGTTGCCGCCGTTGCTGCGACTTCAAAGCTTTTGGCCCAAGACGCCGCGAAGCTGGTTGAGGTTACCTACGAAGTGCTGCCCCATGTTACCGATGTGGATGCAGCCATGGCCCCCGGCGCCCCGGTGATCCGCGAAGGTGCGGCCGATCATTCGGTGCCCGAAGGGATGCACCCCAACGTCGTGCGCTATATCGACTTTGGCCATGGCGACATGGATGCAGGCTGGGCCGCCGCCGATCTGGTGCGCGAACAGACCTACAAGACCGAAGCCACCCATCAGGGCTATATCGAGCCGCACGCCTGCCTTGGCCAGCTTGGCGCCGATGGCAAGGGTGAGATGTGGGTTTGCACCCAGGGCCATTGGTTTATCCGCCGTATGAGCTGCGCGGTGCTGGGCATTGACGCCTCGCAACTGCGGGTGACGCCTTCGGAAATCGGCGGCGGTTTCGGCGGCAAGACCACCATCTTCATGGAGCCGCTGGCCTTGGCCCTGTCGCGCAAAGCGGGCGGGCGGCCGGTGAAACTGGTGATGAGCCGCTCAGAGGTGCTGCGCGCCACCGGCCCGACGGCCTCAGCTTCGATGGACGTCAAGATCGGCATGAAAAAAGATGGCACGATCACGGCGGCGCAGGTGAATTTCCGTATGCAGGGCGGGCCGTTTGTCGGCTCTTCGCCCATTGGCGAAGCCCTGTCTTGCGCCTTTGCCTGCTATGACATCGCCAATATCCAGCACGAAGGCTATGAGGTTCTGGCCAACCGGCCAAAGGCCGCGGCCTATCGCGCGCCGGGTTCGCCCATGGCGGCCTTTGCCGTGGAAAGCCTGATCGACGAAATGGCCCACGAACTGGCGCTTGATCCGCTGAAGCTGCGGCTGAAAAACGCCGCCCGCGAAGGCACCAAATCCAGCTATGGCCCCACCTATAATCGCATCGGTCTGGTGGAATGCCTTGAGGCAACCTTGGCCCACCCGAACCTTTCGGCACCGCTTGGCCCCAATCAGGGCCGCGGTGCGGCGGGTGGTTTCTGGTTCAACTGGGGCGGGGAAACCTCGGTTTCGCTGGCCATTGGCGAAGACGGCACGGTCACCGTATCAGTCGGCACGCCCGACATCGGCGGCAGCCGCGCCTCTATCGCGCTGATGACGGCGGAATGCCTTGGTATCCCTTATAAATCAGTCCGCGTGAACGTGGTTGAAACCGGGGCGCTTGGCGTCAACGAACCCACCCACGGCAGCCGCGCCACCTTTGCCAGCGGCCTTGCCGCGGTTGAGGCCGCAAAGCAGGCGATGAAAACCATGTGCGCCCGCGCGGCGGCAGCTTGGGGCATTGATGCGGATGCGGTGGAATGGGTCGATGGCGCGGCCGTTCCGGCAGGCGACAATGCGGGCAAGTTCCCGCCCATGACCATTGCCGAAATCGGCGCGACCATGGGCAGCACTGGCGGCCCGATCTCGGGGCACCACGAGGTGACGGCATCAACCCATGGCGCCAGCTTTGGCGTGCATGTCGTCGATGTCGAGATTGATCCCGAAACCGGCCGCACCACGGTTCTGCGCTATCTTGTCGTGCAGGATGCGGGCACCGCGATTCATCCCGCCTATGTTGAAGGGCAGTATCACGGCGGCGCGGCGCAGGGCATTGGCTGGGCGCTGAACGAGGAATATGTCTACGGGGCCGATGGGCGGCTGCAAAACACCGTGTTCCTTGACTATCGCGTTCCCGTCGCCTCGGATCTGCCGATGATCGACACCGTGATCGTCGAAGTGCCGAACCCCGGCCACCCCTATGGTGTGCGCGGCGTTGGCGAAACCGGCATCACGCCCCCCTTGCCGGCGCTGGCCAATGCCATTGCGGCAGCCACCGGTGCCCGCCTGCGCGCCCTGCCGATGTCGCCGCCAAAGGTTCTGGCGGCGATCCACGCCAAGGGCTGAGCCGATGCAGGCCAAGGTCAATCTTTGGTCTGGCCTGCGCCGCTTTACCGATGGCGAGGTGGTGGTCACGGTCGAAGCACGGACGTTGAAAGAAATGCTGGATGCGCTGATTGTGGCGCATCCAGCACTTGCCCAAACGATTAAGGCGGGCGTTTCCATTTCGCTGAACGGCATGATTGAGGCTAATCTTGCCGCCCCCATTCCCGAAGGCGCGGAAATCTACCTTATTCAGCGGATCAAAGGCGGCTGAGGTCAGGCTTTTTTCCGCTCTTTTTCTGCTCATGCCTTCATTCATCTTCAACTTTTCAACTCTACGTGTAATAATCACGCTTGTGCTTTTAAGAGGTTCCGCATTATGCGCCGCGTCATTACCTATGGGACATATGACACCCTGCATCACGGTCATATCCGGCTTTTGCGCCGCGCCCGTGCTTTGGGCGATTATCTGATCGTTGCGCTTTCAACTGATGAATTCAACGCGACCAAGGGCAAAACCGCGATGTTTTCCTATGAGGAACGCAAAGAAGATCTTGAGGCCCTTCGACTGGTCGATCTCGTGATCCCGGAATGCAATTGGGAACAAAAACTGCGTGACGTGCAGCTTTATCAGGTCGATGTTTTTGCCATGGGCGATGACTGGACCGGCAAGTTTGATTTTCTGAAAAGCCAATGCGAGGTGGTTTATTTCCCGCGCACACCGTCGATTTCCAGCACGCAGATTCGCAATGCCATGGGACAGGCTGCCATCGGCTAATTTGTTTTGAACCAATTGGTTATTAGATTAAGGCCCTAATCCCCGCCAAGGCGTTTACGGTATTCACTGGCCGACATGCCCAAACTGCGCCGGAACACGCGGGCAAAATAGGCCGGGTCTTCAAAACCCAAGGCGAAGCCAACTTCTTGCACCCGCATTCGGGTATAGGCCAGCAGGCGGCAAGCTTCGCGCATACGCGTCGTTTCCAAAAATCCATGCGCCGAAAGCCCGGTCGCGGCAAGGGAAAGACGCCGCAAATGGCGTTCGGAAATTGCCAGCGCGGCGGCGTAATCGGCCAATTGCCAGGCATCGGCCAAATGTGCCCGGATCAAATCTTCAAACGCGGCAAGACGGCTGCTTCCTGCCGCATTGCCGGCCACCGCGCGCACCCGCTCTGCCACCGCGCAGCACAGGCTTATCGCGGCCGCCCGCAGTTTCAGCCGCCGATAGGGCCCATGCGACACATGCAGTTGCGCGACACTTTGAAACATCGGCCCAAGATTTTCAGGCGTGGCAAGAAAGGGATGATCCAAGGCCGCGCTAAGTTCGCCATTCGGGCCAAAAATTTCGGGGAAATCGTCAGCGGGCAATGTCAGCACAAAACCCTGCGTTCCGGCCGAAAAGGTAAAGCCATGCACATGACCGCGTGGCATGTTCATGACCAGCGGCGGACTGGCGCGCTGGGTTTTGCCATCAATCGTCAGCCGCAAATCGCCCGACTGAATCAGAAAAATCTGATGCAAATGCAAATGGCGATGCGGGGAAATGTGCCAATCATGCCCTGCCGCCCGGTCTGTGATGGTTTCAATATGCACCAGATCCGGAAAGGGGCTTTGTTCGCCGTAAAGCTGCCACGAGGGGATGGGGGCGTTGTTCATGTCCGGATAATACCAGTTATTTGACATATCGTCCATTCGGCTTTTCCGCATCTTCTGCCATGAATTATGAAAATGGGGGAAAAGATGCGCACTCAGGTAGCGATCATCGGTGGCGGGCCTTCGGGGCTTTTGCTTTCACAGCTTTTGAACAAGGCCGAAATTTCGACGGTGGTGCTGGAGCGTAAAAGCCGGGATTATGTGTTGTCGCGCATCCGTGCAGGTGTCTTGGAAACCGGGGCCGTTGACCTGATCCGCGCGGCGGGTGCCGGGGCGCGGATGGACCGCGAGGGCCTTTTGCATGATGGCTGCTATCTCGCCTCGAACGGGCAGATGTTCCATGTCGATTTCAAAGGGTCATGCGGCAAACAGGTGATGGTCTATGGCCAAACCGAGGTGACAAAAGACCTTTACGACGCGCAAGATGCCATCGGTGCGACCGTCATTCACGGTGCCGAAAACGTCACCCTGCATGACCTGACCAGCGATGCCCCCTATGTCACCTATAGCCTTGACGGCCAGACGCACCGCCTGAACTGCGACTTTGTCGCCGGCTGCGATGGCTTCCATGGCGTCAGCCGTCAGACCATGCCTGCTGATGTGCGGCATGAGTTTGAAAAGGTCTATCCCTTTGGTTGGCTTGGTATTTTGTCGCGCACACCCCCGGTAGAACACGAGCTGATCTATGCCGCCCATGACCGCGGTTTTGCGCTGGCTTCGATGCGCAACGCGATGTTGTCGCGCTATTACATTCAGGTGCCACTGACCGACACGGTTGAGGATTGGTCGGATGATGCCTTCTGGACCGAGTTCAAATTGCGGATGCCCGCCGAGGTTGCCGCCCGCCTCGTGACCGGCCCGTCGATTGAAAAATCCATCGCGCCGCTGCGGTCTTTCGTGACTGAGCCGATGCGCTGGGGCCGCCTGTTTCTGTGCGGAGACGCCGCCCATATCGTGCCGCCAACCGGGGCCAAGGGGCTTAATCTGGCCGCGTCGGATGTGCATTATCTTTACGAAGGGCTGGTGCAGCATTACCGCCACGGCCAAAGCCACGGGATTGATGCCTATTCCCAACGCGCCTTGGCGCGCATCTGGCAAGCGATGCGGTTTTCCTGGTCTTTGACCACGATGATGCACCGTTTTCCCGGCGCCTCTGACTATGAGCGCCGGATGCAGGACAGCGAGTTGGCCCAGTTGGAAACCAACCCGACCGCCCGCAAGCTTATGGCCGAAAATTACACGGGCCTGCCCTATTAAACCCGTCTGCCGCGCGTGTGGCTAGGCGTATGGCGGGCGTATGGCAACGCGCCGGACAAACGCCCGCCTCATACCCGCAAAATCCGCATCGCGTTTTCCTTCAGGATCAGCGGCCGCACCTCCTCCTTGAAGGGCGCTTTTTCAAAAGCGTCGAGCCATTTTTCCGGCGCGATCATCGGCCAATCGCTGCCAAACAGCATCTTATGCTTCAACAGGCTGTTGGCATAACGGATCAGATTTTCGGGAAAATATCTGGGCGACCACCCCGACAAGTCGATATAGACATTGGGCTTGTGCAGCGCCACGGCCAGCGCCTCGTCCTGCCAGGGAAAGGACGGGTGGGCCATGATGATCGTCATGTCGGGGAAGTCCACCGCCACATCGTCAATATGCATGGGGTTGGAATATTTCAGCCGCATCCCATTGCCGCCGCGCATCCCCGACCCAACCCCGGTTTGCCCGGTATGAAAAAGCGCAATCGCGCCTTCTTCGGCAATTGCCTCATAAAGCCCATAGGCCGAACGATCATTCGGATAAAAGCCCATCTGCGTTGGATGAAACTTGAACCCCTTGATGCCGAAGTCCCGCATCAAGCGCCGCGCCTCACGCGCGCCCATCTTGCCCTTGGCCGGGTCAATGCTGGCGAAAGGGATCAGCACATCGGCATTGTCAGAGGCAATCCGCGCCACTTCTTCATTGGCGTAGCGGCGATAACCTGTCTCCCGCTCGGCATCGACGGGAAAGATCACGGCGGCAATATTTTGGGCGCGGTAATGGGCAGCAGTTTCCTGCATGGTCGGCGGATGCGCCCAAGGCGCGCCAAAATACTTGGCCATCGCCGCCTGCAAATCATCATAGCCATCATCGGCATGGCAACCGCAGGGTTCCTCGGCATGGGTGTGAAAATCAATCGCGCGAACCGCGGAAAAATTCACCATCTTACGCCCCCCTCAGCGCCACAGGATCATCCTGAACAGGCGCGTAACTGGCTGTTGTTTCATATTTTTCCGGCAAATCCGTATGCACGAAAGGCGCGGCAGAGCGGGTGAAAATTTCACGCGAAATCGGGAACCAAAAGCTCGGCGGATCAAAACTGCCCGCGGCGACGCCCAGTAATTCAGGCGTCATGCCAAGGCTCCACAGCACATTTGACCCGCAGTTCGGGCAGAAATGCGTGGTGAAAGAACGCCCGCTTTCCGTCGTAAACGAATAGTCCTTCACATTGCCCGAAACTGCCACCTTTTCGCGTGGGAAATACGCCGAAACCCCAAAGGCTGACCCGGTTCGCGTCTGGCAATAGCGGCAATGGCAGACCGCCGCCTTTACCGGCTGGCCCTGCACCCGATAGCGCAATTGCCCGCATTGGCAGCCGCCGTCGTGGATGTCTTCCATCTCGCCCTCCTGCATTGCCAAAGCATCAGGCCACGCGGGGGCTTGCCTTGCCAAGCCCGATGCGCCACCGTTTCACCGGGTGAAATGGAGATGCCATGCAGGTCAAGTCCATCAACGCGCTGGCCCGCGGGCTGGAGGTTCTGCAAATTCTGCAATCCTCGGGCGCCCTGACGCTGGCCGATCTGTATCGGCTGACCGGCATTCCCAAGGCCTCGCTGCTGCGGATTTTGAAAACCCTGATGCAAAGCGGTTTCATCTGGCAGCGCATGGTTGATGATGCCTGGGTGCCGTCGTTTTCACTGGCTGAACTCGCCGGGCGAATGGACCGCGAAAGCCAGTTGGTCGAAACGGCCTCGCCGGTTCTGGCGGCGCTGACAGCGGAAATCGAATGGCCAAGCGTGCTGGCCGTGCCGCGCCTCACGCATATGGAGGTGCTGGAAACCAATGCCGCCCGTGCCTATTTTGACCACATTGCCTTGGGCCCCGTTGGCTTTCAGGTCAATATGTTGCGGTCCGCCTCGGGCCGGGCCTTCATCTCCTTTTGCGAGGCGCCGCTCTGCGAGGCGATCTTGGAAACCTTGCGCCGGTCAGATCGGCCCGGCAACCGCATCGCCCGCAGCGCGGAACATGTCGCGCAGATCCTTTCCGAAACCCGCGCCTTGGGCTTTGGCCTGCGCGACCCGGATTTCGGCGGCGACTTCGATAAAGGCCGGGCGCTGGCCGATGACGGGCGCGAATCGCTCGGCGTGCCGATCCGGCTTGGCAACCATGTGCCCGGCACGCTGAACATCACCTGGACGCGGCGGGTGATGAAACGTGATCGCGCGATCCAGCTTCTTGCCCCGCCCGCCCAGCGCGCGGCCGAAGAAATCGCCCGCCGCCTGATGCGCGCCAACGTTTCACAGAGTGAAATCACCCCGAAAGCCGGTTGAGCCATCCCGCCTGCCCGCCCTAGCCTGACCCCAAGGGCAGGAGGGCCAGATGCTGACGCGCGCCGAAATTGATGACATTTTGAAACTGATCGACGGCTCCGAGTTCACCGAGTTGAAGCTGGAGATGGGCGATCTGAAGCTGGAACTGCGCAAAGGCCCCGTGGCCCAGCCTTTTCATCTTGGCAAAAATACCCAAAGCGGGATGCCCGCATCCCGCGATGCCGGAGGCACTCCCACGCCGCAACCCGCGCCGCCCGCAGCCGTTCCTGCCCCTATCATCGCCTCAGGCGGGGGGTCGGAAATTCCGGCCCCGCTTTTGGGCACTTTCTGGCACGCCCCCCGGCCCGGCGCAGACCCTTTCGTTAAACCGGGTGATCAGGTAGCGGCCGATACCGTTATTGGCATCATCGAGGTGATGAAGCTGATGAACTCGGTTCCCGCGGGCATCGCCGGCACGGTGCTGGAGATCACCGCCCCGAATGGCGAATTGGTCGAACATGGCCAGTGCCTGATCCGCATCCAGCCGCATTGATATGGCCATCCGCCGCATCTTTATCGCCAACCGGGGCGAGATTGCCGTGCGCATCATCCGCACCGCGCGGGCGCTTGGGATTGAAACCGTGTTGGGCGTTTCCACGGCCGACCGTGACAGCCTTGGCGCCAAACTGGCCACGCGGACGGTTTGCCTTGGGCCTGGCCCCGCACGCGACAGTTATCTGAAGGTTGATACCGTGGTGCAGGCCGCATTGGGCACGGGCTGCAACGCGCTGCATCCGGGCTATGGTTTTCTGTCGGAAAACCGTGATCTGGCGCTGGCTTGTGAAAAGGCCGGGATTACTTTTATCGGTCCCACCGCCGACAATCTGGCGGCGGTGGGTGACAAGCTGACCGCGCGGGGCCATGCCCTTGCCGCCGGCGTGCCCTTGGTTCCCGGTGGCAATGCCGCCACCTTGGCCGAGGCGGAGGCGGTCGCGGTCCGCATCGGTTATCCCTTGCTTATCAAGGCCGTCGCAGGTGGCGGCGGCAAGGGGATGAAGCGGGTGAACGCGGCCAGCGAACTGGCCCCTCAGCTTGCCCTTGCCATGGCCGAGGCCGCCGCCGCCTTTGGCGACGCGCGGGTTTATCTGGAACGTTTCGTCACCACAGGCCGCCATATCGAGGTGCAAATTCTGTCGGACGGCGAAACCATTCTTCATGCGGGCGAACGCGATTGTTCCGTGCAGCGCCGCTATCAGAAAGTGGTGGAAGAGGCACCGGCGCCGGGGCTTTCCCCTGCCTTGCGCACGGGTCTTTTGCAGGCCGCCACTGCCTACGCCCGCCATATCGGCTATCGCTCGCTTGGAACGGTGGAGTTCATGGTCGATGTGGACCGGGCGGCCTTTTATTTTCTGGAAATGAACGCGCGGATACAGGTTGAACACCCTGTGACTGAGGCGATTACCGGGCTGGATCTGATTGCCACGCAAATCGCCATTGCTGAAGGCCGGCCCCTTGCGCTGCGCCAAGATGACATCACGCCAACCGGTCATGCCATTGAATGCCGCCTGAATGCCGAAGACATCGCGCATGACTTTCGCCCCGCACCGGGCCGCGTTTCGCTGGCGTGGTTTCCCAGCCTGCCGGGCTTGCGGGTTGACACGCATATGGCCACCGGCGCGATGATTCCGCCGCATTACGACAGCATGATCGCCAAGCTGATCACCCATGGCCCAACCCGCGACGCGGCGATTGCCACCATGGTTCAGGCTTTGGCGACCCTACGGCTGGAAGGTATCGCCACCAACGCGCTGCTTCATGCCGCCATCATGGCCGACCCCGAATTTCAAAAGGGCGGCGTTGACACCCATTACCTTGCGGGCCTTTTGCCCCGCCTTGCCGGAGGTTGCCCATGACCCGCATTTCCCTGATCGACAACACTGTGCGCGATGGCAACCAGTCGAACTGGGGGGCGACGGGGCTGGATACGGCAATGATGCTGGGCATTGCCCCCACCATGGACCGGGTGGGATTTGAGGCGATTGATTTCACCACATCAACCCATATGGCCGTGGCGGTGCGTTATTCAAAGCAAGACCCGTGGGAGCGGCTGCGGCTGTTTCGTGCCGCCGCGCCGAAAACCAAGCTGTCATTCCTGACCACGGGAATGCGCTTTATTTCATGGGAAACCGCCAGCCATGAGCTGATGGAGTTTGCCTTTCGGCTGCTGGTCAACAACGGGATCGACCGTTTCGCCGTGATGGACCCGATGAACAATGTGCCCGCAATGCGCACCATGGCGGACCTGACGCGCAAGGCAGGCGGCAGCGATATTGTCGCCGCGCTGACCTTCACCCTTTCGCCCCTGCATGACGACGCCCATTTTGCCGACGCCGCCCGCAAGCTGACCGAGACGGGCCAGTTTGACCGGCTGTATCTGAAAGACCCCGGTGGTTTGGTAACGCCCGAACGCGCGCGCACGCTTATTCCGGCGATCAGGGCGGCAATCAGCGTTCCGTTAGAGTTTCATTCCCATTGCACCATCGGTCTTGCACCTTTCAGCTATCCCGAGGCGGCGCTTTCAGGCGCGACTTGCCTGCACACATCGTCTTCTGCCGCCGCCAATGGCACCGGCCAGCCCGCCATGACCCCCACCATCGCCAACCTGCGCGATCTGGGGCTGACGGTTGATGTGGATGATGCGGCGGTGGCGGAAATGGACGCCTGGTTCACCACGCTGGCCCGCGCCGAGGGGCTGGCTCATGGCGTGCCGGGAGAGTTCGACCGCAGCTATTTCCGCCACCAGATGCCCGGCGGCATGATGGGCACGATGAAGCGCCAACTTGCGGAAATGAAGCGCCTGCACCTTCTGCCGCAGGTGTTGGAGGAGGTGGAGCGCGTGCGTGCCGATCTGGGCTATCCGATCATGGTGACGCCGTTTTCGCAGCTTGTCGGCTCACAAGCCTTGATGAATGTGCTTTCGGGCGAACGATATATGAATGTGCCGGATGAGGTGACGCGCTATGTTCTGGGCCGCTTTGGGGCGCCGGCGATGCCGCTTGATCCGGCGGTTGAAGACCGCATCAAATCATCAAAACGCGCCAAGGAATTAGAGGATGAGCCGCATATGGCGTCGTTGGATGAGCTTCGCGCCAAGGTTGGGCGCGGTTATTCGGATGAGGAATTCCTGCTGCGCGCCGTGATGCCTGCCGATCAGGTTGACGCCATGAAAGCCACCGGCCCCGCCCCGCGCGATTACAATCCGCAGACGCGGGCCTTGAAATATCTGGTCTCAGAACTCACAAAACGGCCCAAGCTCACGGGCGTAAAAATCACCAAGCCCGGCTTTGCCCTGGAACTGAACGGAGACTGCTGATGCACCCCCACCCGATCCGCGCCGCGGTTTTCGACATTGATGGCACGCTGGCCATGATGGACAAGGACAGCGGCACCTATACCGCCCTGCCCGGCGCGGTTGCGGCACTGGCGGCGCTAAAGGCGCGCGGCCTGCCGGTGGTGGCCTATACCAACGGCACCTTCTTTCCGCCCGCGCATTACTATCCGCTGTTGGCGGATGCCGGGTTGGTTTTGGACCCCGGCCATATCCTGACCCCTGCCACCGTCGCTGCGCGGCAATTGGCCCGCATGGGGGTGAAACGGCTGTTGGTGATTGCCGCCGATGGCACCCGCGTGCCCCTGCGCGATGCCGGGATCGAAGTTGCCCTGACCGGCGATGGCGGCGCGGTGGATGGCGTTCTGCTCGGCTGGACCAAGGATTTCGGCGCGGCGGATCTTGAAGAAGCGGCGCAGCTTTTATGGGCTGGAAAGCCTTTGTATGCCACTTCGATCGCGCCGCATTTTGCCGGGGCCAAGGGGCGGCTTTTGGGCATATCCGGCGCGGTGGCGGCGGCTTTGCACAATGCGACCGGCGTCAAGGCCAAAGTCTTTGGCAAGCCGGAAACCATTGGTTTGACAGATATTTCTGACATGCTGGGTATCCCCGCGCAGGAAATGGTGGTGATCGGTGATGACCCCAAGCTGGAAATTGCCATGGCCCGCAAGGCCGGGGCCTTTGCCGTGGGTGTGACCACCGGCACGGTGGATGCGGCAGGCTTTGCAGCCGCAGATGCGGACTTGCGCGCCAATATTGTGCTGCCGGGGCTAGAGACGCTGATGGCGCAGGGCTGGTGGTAATGGTCACCGAGGGCGAGCTGCTTTGGCAAGCGTCAGAGCCCCGCAAAGCCGGGCTGAACCTGACCGCCTTCATAGGCTGGCTGAACGCGCGGGGCCATGATTTCACCGGCTATGCCGATCTGCATCACTGGTCGGTCAGCGATCTGGCCGGGTTTTGGGGTGCGGTGCGCGATTACTTCGGCCTGATTTACGAAGGCCAGCCCGAGCCGGTTTTGACCGACGCCCCCATGCCGCGCACCCGCTGGCTGCCCGGCGCGCGGCTGAACTATGCCGAACATGTTTTGCGCCATGAAACATCAGGCGATCCCGCCCGCCCGATGCTGCACCATGTCTCTGAACTTCGCCCCATGGCAGAAATGAGTTGGGCCGAAGTGGCCGGCAAGGTGCGCAAACTGGCCACGCGGCTGCGGGATATGGGCATTGGGCCGGGTGACAGGGTGGTGGCCTATATGCCGAACCTGCCGGAAACCGTGATTGCCATGCTGGCGACCACCGCTATTGGCGCGGTCTGGTCGTCGGCGGCGCCGGAATTTGGCGCGCAGACGGTGATCGACCGCTTTTCGCAAATCGCGCCCAAACTGGTCTTTGCGGTGAATGGCTATCGCTATGGCGGTAAGGATTTTAACCGCCGCGCTGATCTTGAGCGCATCCTTGCCGCGCTGCCAACGGTGGAAACCGTGGTGATGCTGGATTATTTGCCGGGCGCGGGGCTGATGGAAAACGCCACCGCATGGGACACGCTTTTTACCGGGCCTGAGGTGGCGCGCGACGGGTTTCAATTTGCCCGCGTGGCCAGCGATCACCCGCTTTGGGTGCTGTTCACCTCGGGCACCACGGGCCTGCCGAAACCCATCACCCATGGCCACCACGGCATTGTGCTGGAACACCTGAAAACCGCGGCTTTCCATTATGAACTGAAAGAGGGGCAGGCGCTGTTGTGCTATTCCACCACCGGCTGGATGGTATGGAATACGCTGATGATGGCGCCTTTGATGAATGGCCGCGCGGTGCTGTATGACGGGCACCCCAGCCACCCCGACGCGCGGCGCATGTGGCAGATTGCGGAAGAAACCCGCGCCTCGCTTTTTGCCACCTCGCCCACCTTCATTCAGATGGTTCGCGGGCAGGGAATTGATCTGGAAAAGGAATTTTCGCTGCCCGCCTTGGAAACCCTGCTTCTGGTCGGATCGCCTGCCACGCCCGAAGCTTTTGACTGGGCGCAAAACGCCGTGAAACCCGATCTGTGGGTAACGTCACATTCTGGCGGGACTGAATTTTGTTCTGGCACGCTGGCGGGTTCGCCCCTTTTGCCCACGCGCGCCGGGGAAATTCAGGCGCCAGCGTTGGGGGTTGATGTGCGGGCGCTGTCGGAAAGCGGCGAAATGCTGATTGATGCCGAGGGCGAGTTGGCCATTCTGCGCCCCATGCCTTCGATGCCGCTTTACCTGTGGGGCGACGGTGATTTCGCGCGTTATACCGACAGCTATTTTGACACATGGCCGGGTATCTGGCGCCATGGCGACCGGCTGCGGATGTTGGCCCATGGTGGCAGCTTTGTTCTGGGCCGGTCGGATGCCACGCTGAACCGCTTTGGCGTGCGGATCGGGTCGGCGGAAATCTACCGCACGATGGAGGGCATCACCGGGGTGGCCGACAGCCTGATTATCTGTATCGAGGATGGCAAGGGCGGTTATTGGATGCCCTTGTTCGTGGCCATGGCCAAAGGCACCGCGCTGGATGACGCCAAACGCGCCGAGATTGTGCGGCGGTTGCGCAGCGAACGTTCGCCCCGGCATGTGCCGGACGAAATCATCGAAGCGCCGGAAATTCCCGTCACCCTGACCGGAAAGAAAATGGAAGTGCCGGTGCGCAAGCTGATGCTGGGCCTGCCCTTGACCAAGGCGGCCAGTCGGGATTCTGCGCGCAACCCCGCCGCGCTGGATTGGTTTGCCGATCTGGCACGAAAGCGGCAGGGATGAGCGCGGCCGAAATCTTTTCGGTGCGGGGCAAGGTGGGCTTTGTCACCGGCGCCGCGCAAGGGTTGGGCCGCGCCATGGCCGAAGCATTGGCCGAAAACGGTGCTTCGGTGGCGCTGTTTGATCGCGACGCCACGCGGTTGGAAGAAACCGCCCAATCGCTGCGCCGCCATGGCGGGCGGGTGATGACCCTGCCCGGCGACGTGACCGATGACAGCGCGGTGACAGCGGCGATTGCCGATACCGTTGGGCGATTGGGGGGCCTGGACATCTGCATCGCCAATGCCGGGGTTTCCGATGCACAGCCGGGTCTTTTGCATGACACCCGCGACAGCGATTGGCATCATGTGCTGGATGTCAATCTGAACGGTCTTTTCTACACCTGCCGCGCCGCGCTGGCCGCCATGTTGCCGCAAGGCCGGGGCAAGATTATCACCGTGGCGTCGATGTGGGGGCTTGCCGCACCTGCGGGGGCCTTCCCGCGGCCGGCCTATGCTGCCAGCAAGGGTGCGGTCATCAACCTGACGCGGGAAATGGCGCTGCATTATGCCGACAAGGGCATTCAGGTGAACGCGCTGTGCCCCGGCATTTTTCAAACCGAAACCCGCCCACGCAACCCCGAAGCCGCCATTGCCTATACGCCGATGGGCCGTTTGGGCCAGCCGGATGAAATCAAGGGCGCCGTGCTGTTTCTTGCATCACAAGCATCTGATTTCGTTACAGGAACGGCGCTAGTGATTGATGGCGGGGTTTTGGCGCGTTGAAAAATGCTGCACTTTCGCTGCGCAGCATTTACCGGCCCGTCGCCACCTGAAACACCGCGCCTTCAAGGGCATCGGTCACGATAATCTGGCAGGTCAGCCGGCTGTTTTCACGCGGTTCATGGGCGTTGAATTCCACGGTATCGGCCTCATCAGGTTTGGGCGGCAAAAGCGCGCCCTCAGCGGCAGCGACCACATAGCAATGGCAGGTCGCGCACATGGCAGAGCCGCCACATTCCGCGATGATGCCCTTCACGCCCGCATTGCGCGCGGGATACATCAGCGGCTCGCCCAGCTTGGCATCAATCACGCGCCGGGTGCCATCTGCTTCGATAAAGGTGACCTGAACCATCCAAATTCCCCTTCAGATAAACTGCCGCCCGCCGTCGATAACCAGCGTCTGGCCGGTCATGTAAGACGACAGGGGCGAGGCGAGCATCAAGGCGCCGCCAACGATGTCTTCCACCTCGGCCGGGCGTTTCAGTGCCGCGCGATCCACGCCATAGCTGCGGGCGTTTTCCATCAGGCCAAGGCTGGCTTCGGTCATGGTAAAACCGGGGGCCAGCACATTCACCCGCACGCCATCGGCCCCCATTTCCTTGGCCATGGTGCGGCTAAGGCCAATGACAGCCCCCTTTGAGGCGACGTAATGCATCCATTGCGGCGAGCCGGAAAATACCGTGGCCGAAGCGATGTTGACGATCGCGCCTTTGGTTGCGCGCAGCATCGGGGAAAAGGCGCGGCACATCTGCCAGACGCCTTTGACGTTCACCGCCATGACCTGATCCCAGACGTCTTCGTCCAGGTCTTCGAAATTGCGCCGCTCTAGCCCGCCATACATGGCGGCGTTATTGACCAGCACATCCACCCCGCCCATGCGCGCCTGCGCCAGATCGGCCAGCGCGCGGCAACTGGTGGTATTGGTCACGTCAACCTCGGCGGCCAGTCCGCCGGTTGCAGCGGCGGTTTCCTGACAGCCCGAAAGATTCAGGTCACAGGCCAGAACCTGCGCGCCGGCATCGGCAAAGGCGCGTGCAAAAGCCCGGCCAAGCCCGCCCGCCGCGCCGGTGACGACAACCCGTTTTCCTTGCAAGCCCAGATCGGTTGTCATGCGCCGGTCTCCATGTATTTCGTCAGTTCCAGTTCGGCCCGCAGGCTGGCGGTAAAGCCCTCGGCCATAGCCTTGCCCGGTGTGGTCAACAGCCGCGGGTTTGACACGGTGGTGACCATGTCGATGTATTCCGCCAAGGACCAGTCATACCAGCCGCGGATGATCCGCATCCCGTGCGGGGTGGTGCGCCAGCCCTTATCGGCATCTTTCATCACCGCATCATTCAGCGAGCGCGCCTCATTCGTTGTGTCATGACCGTCGATGATGGCGAGAATTTCATCAACCCGGCCAATGCCATGCCGGGAAAGAATATCGCGCGCAATCACGACCGAGTGGCGTTCATGTTCAAAGACCAGATCGCGGCGGGTGGGGTTGCGGCCGATGGCAGCCAACAAAAGATCGGGCGGGATGCGTTTCCAGCCGACATCATGCAAAAGGATCGCGGGCAGAACGACATCTTCTTCCGCCGCGGGCAATTGCGCCAAAAGCGCCTTGGCCACGCCATAGGCGACCAGCGTGTGTTCATCATTGTTGCGCACATCAAGATAGGGCTTGGCTTCGGCCCAAAGCGGCGCATCCTGCGGCCTGAGAAGGCTCATCTCGGAACCTCATAGCTCAGATACATGGTCTTGTATTCCAGATAGCTTTCCACGCCATAGCGTCCCTTTTCGCGGCCGACACCGCTTTCTTTCACGCCGCCGAAGGGTTCATAATGCGATGAACGCTGAATGTCATTCAGCCAGACCGAACCGGCCTCCATCCCCTCACACAGGGTCAGGCCACGGGCCAGATCGCGGGTAAAGACAAAGCCGGCCAGGCCATAGCGGTTGTCATTGGCGAATTTCAGGGCAGCCCAAGGGTCATCCACCGGGCAAATGCCCAAAACGGGGCCAAAGGTTTCTTCGGTCAGGATCAGCATTTCATGCGTGGCATCGGCCACAAGTGTTGGCTGATAGTAAAAGCCGCCATCAAAGCCGGGGCCGGTCTGGCGCTGCCCGCCACAAAGAATGCGCGCCCCTTTGGCGCGGGCGTCGTCCACCTGAATGGCAGAGTTTGCATAGATCTTTTCATTGACCAAGGGGCCAAGATCGCCCTCGCCCCCGGCCGGAGCCAGGGTGAATTGCTGCACCTTTGCCAGCAGCTTTTGCAGGAAGGTTTCATAAACCGCGCGATCGACATAGATGCGATTGACCCGATAGCAAAACTGCCCCGAGTTGGCGAAGCCGTGCCGGGCAATCGCCTCGGCAGCCTTGTCGATGTCGGCGTCCGCACAGACGATGGCCGCCGATTGGCCGCCCAGTTCAAGCGTTACACGCTTCATCGTTTGCACCGCCGCCGCGGCAATCGCCTTGCCCGCCGTTGTGCCGCCGGTAAAGGCAATTTTGCGCGGGACCGGGTGATTGACCAAGGCATCGCCAATCGCCCGGCCCGTGCCGGTGACCACATTGAAAACGCCGGCCGGAAGCCCCGCCTTATGGAATATCTCGGCCAGCATCAGGGTTGAGATTGGGGTATCTGCCGAAGGCTTGGCTACCACCGTGCAACCCGCCACCAAGGCCGCCCCAAGTTTGAACATCAAAAGGTTCAAGGGGTAGTTAAAGGGTGTGATCGCCACCACAACGCCGACCGGGTCACGGGTGACGATGGTTTTTTCCCCCATGCCGCCCGAGGTCATATGCGATTGCAGCCGCAAGCCTTCCTCGGCGTAAATGTCCAAAAGATCCGCCGCGCGGTTCACCTCGGCCAGACAGGCGGGCAAGGGGCGGCCAAGTTCGCGGTGCAGAGCGCAGCCCACGCTGTCCGCGGCCCCGCGCATGGCCTGCGCCAGTTTCTTTTGCAGGCGCACCCGGTCAGCCATGGGCAGCTTGCGCCAGATTTCAAATGCCGCGGCGGCAGAGCGAAGGGCAATATCGGCATCAGCCGCCGTGCCATTTGGCACCGTGTCAATGACCGTGCCTGCGCGCGGGTCTGTCACGGGCTGGGTCGCCCCGCTGACCGACGGGGTCCAAGCCCCATTGATGAACATTTCCATCGTCAGCCCCTAAAGCACATGCAGTTTCAATGCCTTGCGGGTTTCCGCAAGGGCCGCTGTGGCCATGGCGCGCCCCGGTTCGGTTTCAAATTTTGGCAGAATTTTTTCATTCCGCAGGCAGTTCTGCGCCGGCGTGTCGCCAAACCAATCGCAGCCTACCGCCGTTCCTGTCACCTCATAGCGCCAAAGCTTGTCACTGTCGCGCACGATACGGTCGTTCAGATGGCGCGGGTCTGGCCGCGTGTCGTGGCCGTCAATGATTTCGCAGACCTGCGCGATGATTTCCGCGCCCCAGCCGGTTTCGCACAGCACCTTGGTTGCAAGCTTCACGCCTTCGGCCTCGTGCCGATAGCGCACATCCGATTGCAGGATGTTTTCGCCGCGAAACCCTTCGGAAATGATGGTTTCCATGTCGATGGCCCACCAGCCAATATCGTGCAAAAGGATCGCCAGCAGGCATACATCGCGGTCAGCTTCGGGAAAATGCGCCAAAAGCCGCACGCACCAGTCAAAAGACAGCGGGATATGCACATCATTCTTGCGCGCGCGCATATAGGGCTCTGCGGCGCGCCAGACCGGGTCATAGCGCGAAAGATCCTGCGTCATGGGCTATTCCATCATCGGAAAATGGGAGGCGCCCCCCAAACGGGGGGCACCAAGGTTTCAGTCCAGAATTGTCACGGTGCCGGTGTTGCCATCAACCCGCAGCCGCATTCCGGTTTTGATCTTGGCGGTTGCGGTGCCGGTGCCGGTTACGGCGGGCAGGCCATATTCGCGGCAGACGATGGCGGCGTGGCTCATCATGCCGCCGATGTCGGTAACGGCGGCCGAGATTTTGCCAAACACCGGCGCCCAGCTTGGCGCGGTAACGGGAGTGACAAGGATTTCGCCCTTTTGCAATTCGCCCAATTGGTCGGGCGAACGCAGCACCCGTGCGATACCTTCCACAGCCCCCGGCGCGGCGGCCATACCTTTCAGCCCACCGCTTTCGTCGCCCTTGCCTGTCCAGCGGTCAATGGCGTCTGAGGTGATGCCCCAAAGCATGATGGTGAAGGGTTCGGTGATAACCTCGGGCGGGTCGTTCAGGGCGGGCAGCGGCGGCTGGCTGGCCAGTGCCTCAACCAGTTTGCGGCGACGCGCCACTTCCTCGGGCCAGACGGCGGAACCGACATTCGGCGTGCCAATGGCCCAGGCGGCAGCATAATCCCACAGCACATCGCGCACCTCGTTGCGGTGCAGGAAGAACATGCCATCGGCTTCGTTCCAGAAGCCCGCGCCTTGCAACAGCACCGACAATTCACGCATCTTGCGCCAGAACACGCCCAGCGCCCAATGTTCGATATAGAAGTTGTGATCTTCGACATAGGGGAACACGGTGCGCGCAAGGCCCAGTTTGCCGTCAAACACGGCCTGCGCTTCTTCGTCCATCATGTCGCGGTATTCTTCGGTGATCCGGTCGCGCTCTTTCAACAAACGCTCGGTCGGGCGTTCGATCTGCTCTCCGGCTTTGGCGCGCGGGATGTAATCGCGCAGATAGGACAGCGGAATATCGAGATGGTCGATCCAGTATTTATCGGTTGAGTAGAAGCCGTTGCCAGAGGTGAAGTTGAACCACGGGTCTTGCGCGGCCTTCCATGCCGCCAGCCATTTCGCGCCATTGGCCTGTTTGCCAACCGCCGCCAAAGCCTCATCAACCGAACCTGTCATCAAGGCCCCGTCAACGCCCAGCTCCACCGCCAACCGCGCGAGTTTCTTGATTTCGTCATCGGGGCGGAAAAGTTCGCTATCCACGCCCTGCACCATTTTGGCGATGGCCTGATCGGGAATGGTCGGGAATTGCGATTTCACAAAGCCGAAGAAATCCAGATAGGCGGCATAGCCAAGGTTCAGGAATTCAAAGTGGTATTGCCAGATCTTGTAGGAAAGTTCGATCGCCTTGTCATAGGCTTCGAAAAGCGCGTTGGTATTGTCCAGCCCCCGGCCTTCCTTGACCCATTCCACCGGCACCACATCGGGCAGATCGGTAAAGGAAATCGCATCCAGTTCCGCGATCATCGCCAGAACCTTCTTTTTCCAATTGGCGTAAAGATCGCCCCAATTGCCAAAATAATGCCCGGCACGGTCAAGAAACTGCGGGATGCGGGCCTCGATATTCTCGGGCGCCACGGCGACGGGGCTGAAATAGACAAAGCCGTTCAGAATACGATAGTCGATCCCGTTGGCCGGCGGCACCAGAAGATGACGGCTGTTATACTGGCCCAGACATTTGATCGCGAAATCAAGGAAGATCACGTCAAAGGGGCGCAGCGGGGTTGGCCAGTGCTGGCTGTTGCAGAACCAGAACTTCGCGTCATCTTCCTTGCGGCGCGCGGGCTGAAAACGGGTGTAATAGGGGTAAAGGCCCTCCCAGCCTTCGGCCCCCTTTGGTGCCTTTACGTCAAAGGCGCTGGGGAACAACGGGGTTTTTGCGTCCATTTGCGTTTCCTCCCTGAAACGGACTTTTGTTTGGACCGTGTGTTAGCGCTTCACGGTCAAGGCAGAGTTCAGCGTGCCAACGATCCCCATCATGCCTGTTGCATAGGTCTTTTTCGGGGTTTCGGCTTTCTTCTGGCTCCAGATCGTCTCGGGCCGCGATTGCAGCGCGAGAAGGTTTTCGCCCTCGGGCAGATCGGCGTCGATGGCCCATTCCACATCTTGCGGGCATTTGTTTTGCCGCTCCAACCGCTTGGCGAGCGCGGCCACGGCCACCACCTCGGCGTCAGACAGGCATTGGATGTGGCGACGGGCTTCGGGCACTTCGCGTTCCACCGCCTCGCCCGCCTCGGCATCACCGACCAGTTCAACATGCTTGTCAGAAATCTTGCGGTTGGTGATTTCCATCAACACCTTTTCGACGGTGAAATTATCCGGGGTGACAACCCCCGAAACCACCATTTCCCCAAGGCCCCAAGAGGCATCAATGACAATCTTGGTGCGGTCGCCATTGACCGGATCAAGCGACATCACCACCCCGGCCGTGCGGGCATTGACCATTTTCTGCACGCCGACTGACATCAGCACATCAATATGCGGGATGCGGTTTTTCTCGCGGTAAGCCACGGCGCGGGTGGTATAAAGCGAGGCCCAACAATCGCGCACTTTTTCCACCACCTGATCGGCCCCGCGCACCCACAGATAAGTGTCTTGCTGGCCGGCAAAGGACGCGTCCGGCAGGTCTTCGGCGGTGGCAGATGAGCGCACGGCCACCGGCATGTTATCGCCCATGGCGGCATAGGCGCTGCGGATCGCGGCTTCGACATCGGCAGGCAATTTGTGACTGCGGATGCGAATACGAATGGCCTGCGCCGCGCGATCAACCTGGTCAATGTCAAAGGGATCAACCCCGGTCAGGTGGCGTTCAATCTCCGCCTTCATGCCGTGGTGATCTAGCATCGCCTGATAGGCTTCGGTCGTAACGGCGAAACCCGGCGGCACGGCAACGCCGGCCTGTGTCATTTCGCCAAGGCTGGCACATTTGCCCCCGACACGGGCAAAATCGGCATGGCTGATACGGGAAAAATCCAACGTGTAAAGATCACTCATTTGCCGGTCTCCACCATTACCGATTTCGGCACGCGGAAAGTGATATTGCGGTGATATTCCGCCTCAAACCCCGGTGTCAGACGCAGATCGGGGAAACGCTCCGAAAGCTGCTTGAACAGTTCCGACGCCTCCATTTTGGCAAGCTGAAAGCCAAGGCAATAATGGATGCCATAGCCGAACGACAAATGCGTGCGGGCGTTTTCGCGCGTGATGTCCAGCTTTTCGCCGTTTGGAAATTGCGCCTCATCACGGTTGGCAGAGCCGGTGATCATCAGCACCTCGGCCCCGGCGGGCAGATCTACGCCGCCCACGGTTACGGCATTGCGGGCCTTGCGACGCCAGCCCACAACCGAAGGCATGAAGCGCAGCATTTCTTCCACCGCGTTGGGGATAAGCGAAGGATCGGCCTTCATCTGTTCCCAGGCATCGCGGTTTTGCATCATGGCCAGCACATAATTGCCCATGAAGGTAGAGGTGGTCTCATGCCCGGCAAAAAGCGTGGAATAAAGCACGCCGGCAATTTCTTCGTCGGTGATTTCGGCACCTTCGGCTTGCAGGCGCAAAAGATCGGAGGGGAAGTCATCGCCCGGATTTTTGCGGCGCATGTCCAGCAGGTCATGGATGTATTTCCAATAGGCCACCATGTCATGCGCGACCGGGATCTGTTCTTCGTCAGACAGATCAGACCAGGTCATCTTGCCGCGCGAGGCACCGTATTGCTTGATCTTTGGCACATCTGCATCGGGGATGCCCATCAGGGTAAACAGCACATAGGCGGGCACCGGATAGGCCACCACCTCCCAGAAATTTACCGGGCCATTCGCCCCCTTGGCTTCCAGATCATCAAGGTGGCGGCGCACGATGCCTTCGATCTGCGGCTGAATGGCTTTGAACCGGCGCGGGCCGAAACAGGATTGCGCCACCTTGCGGATGCGGGTGTGATCGGGGGGGACGCGGGCGGTCAGGCCGGAATAGGCGGTAAAGCCACCATCGTGCAAAACCTTACGGCCGGCCTCGCACATCGGGCGCATCGGCTTTTGCGCGTTTTCCGAAGAAAAGGTCTTCCAGTCATCAAAAATCGCCTTGATGTCATCGTAGCGGCTGACAACCCAATAGCCCGTGGCCTCGTGATAAAAAATCGGTTCTTCCTTGCGAAACTGTTCCCAGCGGGCGTGGGGTTTGTTCAGGTCGAACGGGTCAAAGCCATCAGACGGCGCAGCGTTGGCGTGGTCTTTCATCGCGGTATCCTCCCTTTGATGCCGGGCGGCCCTCTCCCAAAAGCTGAGCCTGACATGTTGAGAATCAGGCTAAGCCGGCTGGCTTTGGTTTTTCTTTGGCGAGATTTTCCAAGGTGCAAAATCGCTCAGACCGCTTTGGAAAGTTCCCGATAAAGCGATTTGATTTCAATGCCTTCACGGGCGCCGATTGCCTCAAGCGCGGCAAGGTATTGGCGGTATTGGCGATGCATTGCATCGGTGCGGCCTTGGGCGACGAAGATTTTCATCGCTTCGGCATTGGCGCCCTCGCTGGCCGGATCAATCGCCAGCGCCTTTTGACAATGGGCCAGCGCCTCGCGGGTGCGGCCCGAGGACATGCAGACTTTGGAAAAGTCATATTGCAGCTTCACCGCCATTTCGCGCAGCCAGATGCGGCGCGGCATACACCAGTCATCGGTTTCCGAACGCACATATTCCAAGGGCAAATCTTCAAACAAATCACCGCCATAAAGCTGATCGGCAGCGGCATAGACGCGCAAGGCCGCGTTCAGCTCGCCGCGTTTGTAAAGTGACAGGCCGCGGCGGCAAAGCTGTTCAAACGTGTCAATGTCGATCCAGCTTCCGGCGGGCGCGTTCAGGCGATAGGTCTCGCCCACGCGTTCAACTGCCGCCGCATCGCCCAGCGTTTTGCGCAGCATGGCGACGGTGTGATGCAGCCGCGTGCGCTTCTGATCCTCTGATTCGCCCTCGGGCCAAAGCAGTTCGCCCAACTGGTCGGCATGGGCGCCCTTGTCACCGCTTTGCAGCAAATAGGCAAAAAGCGTGCGGGTCTTTTTCGGCGCGCCGCCGGGCAGTTGCCAATTCACCTCTTGCCCGCCGATCAGCACCTTGAGCCGCCCCAGACAATGCACATGCCAGCGCAACCCGCCCGCCGGATTGCCAAGACCGGCCCGCGGCGGTGCCAGCCAAGACGGCGTGGCCCCGCGCGCAAACATTTGCCCCTGCTGGCGCCGTGCCAAAAGCCCGGCATAATCCGGCACCACGCGGCCCAGCATAAAGGAAAGTTGTTCGTCCAGCGCGCCCCCCTCCAACAGACTGGCGGGAATCCAGTAGGGGTTTTCATAGATCCCCGAAGGCGCGAGAAATTGCCGGTGCGCCCGCAGCGCGGCCTGTATCTGCTCCTCGATCGTCAGATCCTGATTATAGAGCGACACGACAGGCAGGTTGAAATGCGCCGAAAGCCGATCAGCCACCCCGCCCCAGCTTTCCAGCCCCATCACCCCCTGCATATTGCCGATGACCCAGCCCATATCCACCACCAGCGCCGCGATGCTTTTGGCGGTTTCCAGTTCTTGGCGCAGGCGAACAAAGACTTCCTCTGCATCCATGGGCGCGTGATCCAGCCCCACCTCGGCAAAGCCGATCCGCCGCGCGGCGGGCATGTCAGGCAAAAGCCGCAGATCATCGCTGACAAGCCAGATCTTTGCTGGCACCGTCAGTTGCGACAAGGCGCGAGTCACAAAACCCGGCACGGCAAAATCTGCGATCAGCGCGGCATTGGTGCGTTCTGCGGGTTTTGGCTTGCGCGGCATAAGGGCTTTCCTTTGGCAAAACTATGGTCAGCATATCAACAATGCCCAAAGTTTTTCCAAAGATAACCTGTTAAGCTGATTCGAAGAAGACCCCGAAATATCGGGGCTGGGAGGTTCTGACGGAAATCATGGGCCCGGCGTTTTGCCGGGGCGCTGGTGCTTTGTGCGGCCAGTGCCGGGATGCCCCATGCCCGCACCTTCTGGCAAAGTATGGGACCGCGGCGCATGGTGATGGAAGGCCAGTTCGATTACGTCATCGTTGGCGCCGGGTCTTCCGGGGCCGTGCTGGCCAATCGGCTGTCTGCCGATCCGCGCCTGCGTGTTTGCCTGATCGAAGCCGGGCCTGCCGATCGCAGCCCGTTTATCACCGTGCCTTTGGGCGTGATGAAGCTGTCGAAAGACGCGCGGCACAACTGGCTTTATACCACGGCCCCGCAGGCGGCGCTGGATGGGCGAGAAATCTCGGTGCCGCGCGGCAAGGTCTTGGGCGGCTCATCGGCCATCAATGGCATGATCTATATTCGTGGCCACCGCGCAGATTATGACGCCTGGGCCGCGGCGGGCTGCACCGGTTGGGGCTATGACGAGGTGCTGCCCTATTTCCGCCGGTCGGAGGACAACCGCCGCGCCGGGATCGACACGGCGCATCACGGTGTGGGCGGTGAGCTGGCGGTATCTGACCTGCGCGATGCAAACCCCGTGGACCGCGATTTCATCGAGGCGGCAGGGCAATTGCAGCTTCGGCCCTGCGCCGATTTCAACCAGCCAGAACCCGAAGGCATGGGGATTTATCAGGTCACGCAGAAAGACGGCAAACGCCACTCAACCGGGCGGGCCTTTCTGACGGCTGACGTAAAGGCGCGGCCCAATCTGCATATCCTGACAGGGGCCGAAGTCTTGGGCGTGAGGCTTGCCGACAGGCGCGCAACCGGCGTGACGCTGCGGCGCGCGGGGCAGATTGAAACGGTGGCCGCGCGGGGCGAGGTGATCTTGTCGGCAGGCGCGATTGGTTCGCCCGACATCCTGCTACGGTCGGGCATCGGGCCGGGGGCTGCGGTGGCCGCATCTGGCACGGTGCAGCATGATCTGCCCGGCGTCGGCCAAAATCTGCAAGACCATGTCGATTGCATGGTGATCTGCAAAAGCCGCTCGCGCACGCCCTATGGCATTTCGATTGCCGCCCTGCCGCGTTTGGCGCTGGAGGGGGCAAAATGGCTGTTCGGCAATCGGGGGATGTTGTCGTCAAACATGGTTGAGGCGGGGGGTTTTGTCCGCACATCGCCCGCGGAAACCCGCCCTGACATCCAGTTTCATATCATTCCGGGGCGCAAAAGCCACCGGGGCCGCATGGTGGAATATGGCCATGGGGTTTCGGTGCATACCTGCGTTTTGCGCCCTGAGAGCCGGGGTTCTGTCAGCCGCAGCACGGCTGAAGGCGCGCCGGTGATCGACCTTGGTTTGCTGCGCGATGACCGCGACATGGCAAAACTTTTGATGGGCGTGAAACTGGCCCGCCAGATTTTGCGCCAAGAGCCGATGGCGCGCCATGGCCTGACGGAAATCATCCCCGGCGCGGGCGTTGAGGCTGATGACGCCTTGCGCGCCTATATCCGCGCCAATGCCCGCACCGTCTATCACCCGGTCGGCACCTGCGCGATGGGCGTGGGGCCGGGGGCGGTTGTTGATCCGCGCCTGCGGGTTCACGGGGTGAAATCTTTGCGTGTGGTCGATGCCTCGATCATGCCGACCATTGTAAGCGGGAACACCAACGCCCCCGCCATCATGATTGCAGAAAAAGCCGCCGCGATGATCCTTGAAGATCGCAAATCGGCCTGAACCACCGCCGGCCATGGGAGGGCCGGGACTTTGACACCAAACGGGAGGAAACGCTGATGAATTTGAAACACGGATTGGCCGGGGCCTTGGCTCTGGTTTTCACCAGCCTTGCGGGGGCTGCTTTTGCCGCGCCCTCTTGCGGGGCCAATACCGGGCAGGCTGCCACCGGGGCGCCGATTGTCGTGGGTGGCATCTATTCCAACGGTGCGCCGGGTGACTGGTCTTCTTCGACCGATGCGGCGGCGGCCTATTTCGCCTGCGTGAACGCCAATGGCGGCATCAACGGGCGGCCCATCGAATACCACGTCGAGGATGACCAGTGGAACCCCGAGACCGCCGCCGCCGCCGCCGCCAAGCTGGTGAATGACCAGAAGGCCGTGGCCATGGTGGGTAACGGGTCTTTCACCGAAATGGCAGTGAACGCGCAAACCTATGTTGACCAAGGCATCATGGCCATGGCTTCGGCCTGCGCGATTTCGGAATGCTTTGAAACCCCGAACCTTGTGTCCACCAACCAAGGCCCGCTGGCCTCAAACCTTGGGGCGGCGCAATATGCACAGGAAGAATTGGGTTCGAAAAACATCGCCTGTATCGGGCTGAATATTCCGAATAACGGCATCTGGTCTTGTCAGGCGGTCATTGATTACATGACATCCAAAGGGGGCACCGGCAGCATGGCCATGCTGAACCCCGGCGCACCGGATGTGAATTCGGCGCTGTTGGAAGCGGTGGCTTCGGGCGCGGATACGATCCTGATGAACCTGCCCGCGGGCCTTGCGCTGGCGGTGTTGAAAGCCGCGCAGGAACAGGATTTGCGCGACAGCTACACCTGGATCGCGCCGACGCCGCTTTATGATCTGTCGGTGCCGGATGCTGTGGGTGACTACTGGCATGGCAAAATCTGGGTCAACGCCGAACTGGCGCCGATCAATCAGGGCGGCCCGGATGGGCAAAACTGGCTGGCCGTGCTGGACGCATTCGGCAAGGCAGATGACCCGCGCGATACCTTCAGCCAGGCGGGCTATCTTTCGGCCGAATTCTTCGTGAAGGCGATGCTGGAGATGGACCCGGCCGGGCTGGATGACCGCGCCGCCGTTTCGGCCGCGATCCGCGGCATCAAGGGCTACACCTCTGATCTGATGTGCGGCCCCTATTATGTGGGCGATGCGGCGTTCCACCAACCGAACCACGCGGGCCAGATGGTCAAGGTTGTGGCCGGCGGGTTTGAGGTTGTCCGCCCCTGCTATGAATATGACAGCGCCTATTTCGACCGCCACAAAGAGGTGGAAAAGTCGCTGGGCATGAACTGAGCCCCCCCTGCCCCCGGCCAGATACGGCCGGGGGTTTTCCTGATCGCGGAGCAAGCATGACGCGCGGCGCAATACTGAACGGGCTGATCTATGTCGTCGTGATGGGCGGCATCTGGGTGGCGCTGGCAGGGGCCATGCCCTTCAAGGTGACGGGGATGTTTCTCGCCTCGGGTCTTGCCATCGGGTCGCTTTACGCCCTGGGCGGCATTGGCATGGTGGTGCTGTATCGCGCCTCGGGTGTGCTGAATTTTTCGGCCGGCGCGGCGGGCGCTGCGGGCGCCATGACCGCGTGGCAATTGGGCCAATGGGGGGTCTGGGCGCCGTTGAACTGGCTAGCCTGCATTGCCGTGGCGCTGGCGCTGACGCTGCTTTATGGCCGCTATCTTGCGCCGCGTCTCGCATGGCGCGAAACCGTGGTGAAGGCCGTGGCCACCCTGGGCTTTGCCCTTATCATTCTTGGCCTTGTGTCTTTCATCTGGGTTGATGACCCTCGCAGCCTTGAACTGCCCACCGATCAGGTCGGGATCGTGCTTTTTGGCCTGCGGGTAACGGCAACGCGGCTGATCGCCTTTGCCGCAGCGATTGCCATTGTCATCGGCATCTGGGCCTTTCTTGGACGCACCGAGATTGGCCTGCAAATGCGCGCCGTCGCCAATTCGCGCGACCTTTCCGCGCTTTTGGGCATTCCAATCGCGCGGGTGGAAACCATTGCCTGGGGAATTTCGGGCCTTCTGGCAGGATTTACCGGGCTGATGTTTGCAAACCTTATCAGGCTGGAACCCGTGGTCATCACCTTCATGGTCATTCCATCCATCGCCGCCGCGCTGGCGGGCCGGCTGAACAGCCTTGCGCTGGTATTGGTGGGCGGGCTGTCGATGGGGGTTATCGAAAGCCTGCTGACGCTTTCCCCCTTTTTGAAAGGCGTGCGCCCCATTGCCCCCTTTGTTATCGCCGCCCTTGTCCTTCTTTGGACCCAACGCGGCACGAAACTAACCTTCGGAGGGCGTGACTGATGGATCGCTCGCTTTTCCGCCTGACCCCATCCGGCACCTCAGGCCTGATCTTCGCCGCCCTGTGCTTTGCCTTTCTGCCCATGCTGGCCGGGTCTTACTGGCTGGCGATTTTCACCTCGGCCACGATTTTTGCCATGGCGATTTCCGGCGTCGCCTTCATGTATGCACGCCTTGGCATGGTCAGCCTGACGCAAGTGGGTCTTATGGGCGTTGGCGGCTGGGTGACGCTGCGGCTGAACCACCTGTTCGACTGGCCGTTTGAGGTGAACATGGTGCTGGCCGCCTTTGCCACCATGATTTGCGGCTGGATTTTGGCCCTGCCGGCGCTGCGGATGCGCGGGCTTTATCTGGCGCTGGTCACCTTGATGGCGGCTGGTGGTTTGGAAATCCTGTTTGCCACCTATCAATTCCCCAACGGCGGGGCTGGCTTCTGGGGTGTCAAGATCGGCTCGACTGAGCCTTTCCGCCGCCCCTTTCTTGCCCAATCGCCCGAAGCCTATCTGCGCTATTGCATCACCATCGCCACGCTGGGTTTTCTGTTCATCGAAGGCCACCGCCGCCTTTTCCCTGGCCGCGCCTGGGCGCTGATCCGCCGGAGTGAGGCGGCGGCCATGGCGGCGGGTGTCAATGTCACACTTTACAAAACATGGGCCTTTGGCATCGCAGGGGCCATTGCCGGGGCGGCGGGGGCGCTTTTGGCCGGCTCGCTTGGGCTATTGGATGACGGCACGTTCCGGTCATCGGAATCGATCATGCTCTTTGCCCTTGCCGTTGTCGGCGGCGCGCGGTTCTGGCTGGGTGCGGTGATTGCTGCGGTGCTGTTTCGCATCTTGCCCGGCCTTTTGAACACATGGGGTGTCGATACCGATCTGGCCTTTGTCATCTTTGGGGTGGGGCTGTTGCACGCGCTTATTACCGCGCCGAACGGGATTGCCGGGCAAATCCATGAGCTGATCGCCAAGTTGCGGGGGGCAAAACCATGATCGAGATTGATACGATCACCGTGCGTTTTGGCGGGCTTGTCGCGCTGAATGAGGTTTGCGCCACCCTTGCCGCCCCCGTCGCCGGGATCATCGGGCCAAATGGCGCGGGCAAGACCACCTTGATGAATGTGGTGTCGGGTTTCATCACCGCGCGCTCTGGCCGGGTCATGGTTGAGGGGCAGGATTTCCTGCGCCTTGCCCCGCATCGCCGCGCGCAAAAGGGGCTGCGGCGGTCCTTTCAGAAAGAGCAGATTGCAGATGATCTGACGGTTTTGGAAAATGTGCTGGTGCAGACCGATTGGTCGCTGACCAACACGCGCGCCAAACGGGCCGAAGCGATGGAGATGCTGGCAGCCGTTGGGCTTGCCGACAGGGCGCACAAGATTGGTGCCGCGCTTTCGGGGTTTGAACGGCGGTTAACCGATGTTGCCCGCTGCATGGTGGGCCAACCCCGGCTTATCATGTTCGATGAACCGGCGGGCGGCCTGTCGGTTGAGGAAACCAGCCGTCTGGGCGATCTGATCTTGCAAATCCACGGGCTGACCGGGGCGCAAACGGTGATCATCGACCATGATGTCGAATTGATCCGCCGCATCTGCGCCGAAACGCTGGTCTTGGATTTTGGCCGCCGCATCGCCTTTGGTCCTACCGCCGATGTGCTGGCCGACCCGCGCGTCAAGGCGGCCTATCTGGGCACCGAGGAGGTGGCGCAATGACGCTGCAAGTTCAGGGGCTTTCGGTTCAGGATGGGGCCCGCATGGCGGTGCAGGCGGTTGATCTGACGGTTGAGCCGGGCAAGGTAACGGCGGTGATCGGGGCCAATGGTGCGGGCAAATCAGAATTGGTGCTGGCCTTGGCCGGCATGTTGCCGATCAGCGCCGGCACCATGTTGTTGGACGGCCAGCCACTTGCCGCCCGCAGCCCCGAAGCGATCCGCCGCGCCGGTATCGCCGCCGTGCCGGAAGGCCACCGCGTGCTGACCGACCTTTCCATCGACGACAATCTGCGCGCCGCCGGAAGCCTGATGCGGGGCGATCTGGCCGAACGGCTGGCCGACACCTATGCCATTTTACCTGAACTGGCTGAGCGCAAGGCCCAGCTTGCCGGCACGCTTTCGGGCGGGCAACAACAGATGGTGGCCTTGGCCCACGCGCTGATGTGCCGCCCGCGCTATCTGTTGATCGACGAAATGTCGCTTGGCCTTGCGCCCCTGATCGTCAAACGGCTTTTGGGCGTGGTGACGGATCTCAAGGCGCGTGGCACGGGCATTTTGCTGATCGAACAATTCACCGACATGGCCTTGGGCGTTGCGGAAAGCGCGGTGGTGCTGCGGGCGGGCAAGATGCGTTACAACGGCCCGGCCAAAACCTTGGCCGAAGATGCCAAGCGGTTGCATGAGGCATATTTCGGAGAGTAGCGCGATGTTTGACTTGCAGGGCAAGATCTGTCTTATCACCGGCGGCGCGGGCAGCATCGGGCTTGCCTCGGCGCAGGTCTTGCAAAGCCATGGGGCAAAGATTGCGCTGGTGGATCGCGATACCGAGGCGCTGGCCAAGGCCGCCGCCGCCCTTGGCCCGGATGTGCTGACAATCACGGCCGATGTGGCGGCCGAACCCGACGCCGCGCGCTATACCGCCGAAACCGTCGCCCGTTTCGGGCGGATTGATGTGCTTTTCTCCAACGCGGGCAATTTTGGCACCGTGGCCCCGATTGAACACTATCCGACCGAAACCTTTGATGCGGTTCTGGCGGTGCATGTGCGCGGGGCTTTTCTGGCGGCAAAATATGGCGTGCCGCATATGGGCCGCGGGGGAAGCATCATTATCACCTCATCCGTGGCGGGGCTGCGCGGCGACCCTGGCGTTTACGGCTATATCACCGCCAAACACGCGCAAACCGGGCTGATGCGGGTTCTGGCCAAAGAGCTTGCCCCGCGCGGCATCAGGGTGAACACCATCAACCCCGGCCCGGTGGCCAATGGCTTTCAAGCCCGTGTCGAGGGGGATCTGACGCCGCTTCTGGGCCGCGATGCCACGCAGTTCTTTGATGACAACATCCCGCTGGGCCGCCATGCCACGCCGCAGGAAATTGCCGCTTCGGTGCTGTATCTGGCATCTGACCAATCGGCCTATACCACCGGGCTGATCCTATCCGTCGATGGCGGAATGAGCGTTTAGGCCCCAATCCGCCCCCTGCATTTCGCGCAAACGGCTGGCGGTGCGTTCAAATTCAAAGGCGCCGGAACCTTCAAGGTAAAGCCGCTCTGGCACATCGGCAGCAGAACAGATCAGCCGCGACTTCGCCTCATACAAGGCGTCAATCAGGGTGACGAAACGCTTGGCCTCATTATAGTTTTCCGCTGAAAGCTGTGGGATGTCTTCAAGGATCAACACCCGCACCGCCTGCGCGATGGCCAGATAATCACCGGGGCCAAGCGGGCGTGAACACAGATCCCAAAACGTCGCCCGCGCCACGCCATTGGCAAAGCGCGGCACATCAATCGTGCGGCCATTCACCGGCAAGACCAGCGCCATGCCCTGCGCGCCGCCGGTCAGATCGTTCCAGATCGCCTGAATTTCGCCCTTTACCCGGCCTGCGGGGTGAAAATACACCTGCGCCCCGGCAAGCCGATGCTGGCGATAATCGTTCGGGCTTTCCAGTTCGACCACTTGCAGCTTTTGCCGCAGCATGGCGATGAAGGGCAGGAACAACTGGCGGTTCAGGCCGTTCTTATAAAGCTCCTCCGGCTCACGGTTTGATGTGGTGACAATCACCACCCCCGCCGCCATCAGCTTTTCGAAAAGCCGTCCGACGATCATGGCATCGGTAATGTCCGTGATCTGCATTTCATCAAAGGCCAAAAGGCGGATGTCGCGCGATACGGCTTCGGCCACCGGGGCAAGCGCGTCATCGACGCCTTGTTTGCGGGCCTCGTGCATCCCTTTGTGGATTTCCTGCATGAAGGCGTGGAAATGCACCCGGCGCTTTTGCGTGATGGCGGTGTTTTCAACGAAAAGATCCATCACCATCGACTTGCCGCGCCCGACACCGCCCCACAGGTAAAGACCGGGCGGCGGGGTAACGGGTTTGGCGAACAGACCGGCAAACAGGCCGACACGCCGGGTGGCGTTGGCCTCAAGCCATTGGCGCAGGTTTTCCAGAATGGGCAAAACCCCGTGTTGCGCCGGATCAGGGCGCAATTGCCCGGCGGCGACGCGGGCGTCATAAATCTCGGTCAGGGTCATTCGCATACCATTGCATACCGCACGCCGCCCCGTCTGGGAAGCGCATCATGCAAAGATCAGGCGTTTTTCAGCGCCGCGGTCAGCTTGTCGAGATCGCCCTTTTGCTTATCCAGCATCGCGCCAATTTCGGCACGTTCACTGGCCAGCATATTCACCCCTTCGATGATGAGGTTGAAGAACCTGAGCGAGCCGGACTTGTCCGACACATGCCAGCGCAGATCAAACGGGGCTTCGCCCTTAAGATGCGCAATCGAGATCACCTCGTAATAGCTTTTCACCGGCTTGGCATTGGTCACTTCGATGGAGCCGCCTATGAATTCACGGAAGCGGCGGCCATATTTGCGGCTGATGTAGCCCTGAAACGCCTTGGTAAAGGACGACATCTGCGCCTTGGACGCCTGTTTGGCCGCCGGGCCAAGGGCCGAGCGGGCAATCACCGGCACATCGGCGTATTTCGCGAAAATACGTTCAAAATCAGCAATCATCGCGCCTTCGCTTTTACCCGAAGCGATGACCGCGTTGATGTCACCCACCGCCTTGTCGATCAGCGCGCGGGCCTGATCCACGTTCAGCGCGGCAGCGCGCATTGGCAGCGCGAAAGCCACCGTGCCAAGGGCAAGACCCGCAGCAAAGCGGCGACGCGACAGGCTGGAAGTATCATTCAGCATAGGGGTCCTCGTAAGGGTCGACGAAACCAGTTTCAGCACTGCCCTGGCCCAAGTGATGACGGCGATTCTGCAAATAGATTAGCCGCGACTGGGCATAGCTGTCTGCACTTTCATATAGGATCGAATCCACGAAATCGGAATAGCGGCCGCGGTCGGCCACTTTCGCCGCCAGCTTCGCACCCGTGGCCCCAAGCGCCTGATCGCGCGGCAAATGGTTGACCGGGTCAAGCGCCAGATCAACAAGCGTGCCTGCCAGATCGCGCGTGGTAGAGGGGCCCATGAAGGGCACTTCCAGATAGGCACCTTCGCCCACACCCCAGACATGCAGGGTTTCGCCAAAATCGGTGTCGTTTTGCGGCATACCGGCTGCGGTTGCCACATCGAAGAAACCACCCAAGCCGAAGATGACATTCATGCCAAAGCGCAGGGTGTTTTCGCCAGCCTTCACCAACCGCAATTGCAAAACGTTGTTCACAATATCAGCGGGCTTCCCAAGGTTCGACGAAAAGTCGCTTAACCGCTTGGCCACTTCGCCATTGCCCCGCGTGGCAACAGCGACAGGGCGCAGCGCGTTTTTGTCGAAGCCGCGGTTAAAGGCGTGGACCTGACGGTTGAAAGGCTCCAGCGGGTCACGGGTGGCCAAAGGGTCTGGCCCCTGCGCGCAACCGGCCACACCTGCGCCGACAAGGCAACATAAGAGAAAGTTTGATATAACTTTCCGCGAAAATAGTATCGAAAGATATGGCATCACAGGCAACATAGGTCTAGGTTCCCGCCGGATATTAAGCTGGCACAGACTGGCACCGGGGAATGTAAGGCATAAGCCGCCGCCCCGTCCAAGACAACGGTCAAACGTAGCCAATTGGTGGCGCAGGTAATTTTCCGCCCAGTGTTTCGGGGCGGGCAGCAGGCAGGGGGACGCATGTCTCAGAATGAATTCGCCCGTGGCTATGCCGAATTAAAGGCGGCGCGGGCAGATCACCGAAACCTGTTCTGGGCGGTGGGCCTGTTTTCGGTTCTGGTCAATATCCTGATGCTGACGGGTCCGCTTTACATGCTTCAGGTCTATGACCGGGTGTTGGGCAGCCGGTCAGAGGCGACGCTGGTTGCGCTTTCGCTTTTGGTCAGCTTTCTGTTTCTGGCCATGGGGCTTTTGGACCATGCGCGCGGCCGTATCATGGCGCGAATTGGCGCGGCCATGCAGGAAAAGCTGGATCGCCGGGTTTTTGCCGCCGCGATGAAACGCATATCGCTGGTGCCAACAGACCCGGTTGCCCTGGCCGCCCAGCGCGACCTGGAGGCAGTTCAGCGGCTTTGGGGATCGCCTGTGCTGATGTCGATCTTCGATATTCCCTGGACCCCGTTTTTCGTGGCCGCGATCTTTGTTTTTCACCCTCTGCTTGGCTGGCTCGCGGTTGGGGGCGGGGTGTTTTTGGTTTTCGTGACCGTGCTGAACCAGCGCATGACGCAAACACCGATCACCCGCACCAATGGCCTGACCTTGCAGGCCGAGCGTATGTCAGACCTTATCAAGACCGAAGCCGAAGCGGTGCAGGCCCTTGGCATGACCGGGGCCGCGTTTGAACGCTGGCACAAGGCCCGCGCCGCAGCCCTTGCCGAAGGGTTGAAGGCGGGCGATCTGGGGGGGCGTTTCGGTTCGCTTTCCAAAACCTTCCGGCTGTTTTTGCAATCTGCCATGCTGGGCCTTGGCGCCTGGCTGGTCTTGCAAAACCAGCTTTCGGCGGGGGCCATGATTGCTGGCTCCATCCTGATGGGGCGGGCGTTGCAGCCCATTGAACAAGCCGTCGGCCAATGGGCCATGGTCACCCGCGCCCAAGAAGGCAGCCGGCGTCTGGCCGAATTGCTGACGCGCATTCCGCCTGAACCACAGCGCACCGCCCTGCCACGGCCGCGCGCCATTTTGGATGTCTCCGCGCTGTCAGTTGTGCCGCCGGGCGAAACACAGGCGGTTTTGCGCGGCGTGACCTTCCAGTTGGGCGAAGGTCAGGCGCTGGGCATCATCGGCCCTTCGGGGGCGGGCAAATCAACGCTGGCGCGCGCCATTATCGGCGTGTGGAAACCGGCGGGCGGCAAGGTGCGGCTGGATGGTGCCGCGCTTGACCAATATGACCCCGATGTCTTGGGCAGCTATATCGGCTATTTACCCCAGCGCGTAACCTTGTTCGAAGGCACGATCGCGGAAAACATCGCCCGCCTGCAACCAAAGGCTGACAGCGCCAAGATTGTTGAGGCCGCGCAAAAAGCCGCCGCGCATGACATGATCCTGCGCTTGCCCGAAGGTTATGACACCCGCGTTTCCACCCTTGGCGGGCGGCTTTCCGGCGGGCAGATCCAACGGATCGGCCTTGCGCGCGCGCTTTATGACAACCCCGTGCTTCTGGTACTGGATGAGCCGAACTCCAACCTCGACAATGACGGCACCATGGCGCTGAATGTTGCGATCCGCAGTCTTAAGGCCGCCGGCGGTTCGGTCATGATCATGGCGCACCGTCCGGCTGCCATTCAGGAATGCGATCTGCTTTTGGTGATTGAGGACGGGATGCGCCGCGCCTTTGGTCCGCGCGATCAGGTGCTGAAGGAAATGGTGAAAAATCACAGCGAAATTGTCCGCTCTGCCGGCCCCGGAGGTGTGTCATGAGCCTTTTGCGCAAGACCCGGCCAGCGCCGCCAGTGCCCGCGAAACCAACCCCGGCCAAAGCCGAAGCACCGATTCGCCCCCCCAGCACGACCGAGGTGGACGCCCTGCTTTCCGCCCGTAAATCGGTGCTTTTGGGCGGCATTACCGCCGGCGTTTTGGTTTTTGGCCTTGGCCTTTGGTCGGTGGCCAGCGAAATTTCCGGCGCTATCGTTGCCTCTGGCCAGCTTGAGGTGGCCGAAAGCCGTCAGGTCGTGCAGCACCCCGATGGCGGGGTGATCGCGGAAATCGCCGTGAAAGAGGCCCAGCCGGTGAAGGCGGGCGATCTTTTGCTGCGGCTGGATGGCGCGCTGGTCAAATCGGAACTGGCCATCGTCGAAGGCCAGTTGTTTGAAGTGATGGCCCGCAGCGCCCGGCTTGAGGCCGAACGCGATGATGCCACCGCGCCGGTGTTTCCCGCGGAGCTGACAGAGCTGGCCACTACCCGGCCCGAAGTGGCGGAACTGGTCGAAGGGCAGCGCAGCCTGTTTAGCGCCCGGCAGGATTCGGTCAAGAAACAAACCGAACAATTGCAAAAGCGCGCGGCCCAGATCACCGCGCAGATTGAAGGCGTTGATGCTCAGGTTTCTGCGCTGTCAGAACAACTGGCGCTGATCGAACAGGAATTGCAGGGCCAGCAAAGCCTGCTGGACAAAGGGCTGGCGCAATCGTCGCGGGTGCTGGCGCTGGAACGCGAAGCTTCGCGGCTGCGCGGCTCGGTCGGAGAGCTGATTTCGTCGCGCGCGCAGGCCGAAGGGCGCGGCACCGAGGTTGAAATCGAAGTGCTGCGCCTTGCCGCTGTGCGCCGGGAAGAAGCCAATACCCAATTGCGCGACATCGGTGCGCGGGTTCTGGAACTGGCCGAACGCCGCCGCGCGCTGAGCGAACAAATCGCCCGGCTGGAGATTCGCGCGCCAGTATCCGGCACGGTCCTGGGCCTTACTGTCACCACGCCACGTTCGGTGATCCGCCCGGCAGAGCCGCTGTTGTATCTTATCCCACAAGACCGCCCGCTGGTTATCAACGCGCAGATCCAGACCATTCATATCGACGAGGTGCATGTAGGCCAGAAGGTGCGGCTGATGTTCCCGGCCTTTTCCAGCCGGACCACACCCGAGGTTTTTGGCCATGTGGTGACCATTTCCGCCGATGCCTTGGTAGATGACCGCAGGCAAATGGCGTTTTACAAGGCCGAAATCGTGCTGGACCCCGGCGAGGCAGAGCGCATGAAGGGCCTGACGCTTATTCCCGGTATGCCGGTTGAAGCCTTCATCGAAACCGGCGCGCGCAGCCCGATGGCCTATCTCTTGAAACCCTTTACCGACTATTTCAAGGTGGCCTTCCGCGAAAGCTGACCCCCCACAAGGGGCGCAAAAAACCACCGGGGCTATACAGGCCCCGGCTTTTCCTTTATGGGCGGGCGATCGGCGCAAGCATCCTTGGGCAGTGGTCGGGCAGGGAGGCCCGGCTGCCAGAAAGAGGAAAGGTGCCGGACTTGGTACCTTCGGGCGGCAGGACCGCCCCCTTTTTGGAAAAGAACATGGAACATCTGAATATCGCCGCCCCCCTTGCGGCGGCACTTGCTGCCCGTGGCTATGCCAGCCTGACCCCCGTGCAAGAGGCCGTTCTGGCCGATGGCGTTGCCGGGCGCGACGCGCTGGTTTCGGCGCAGACCGGCTCGGGCAAGACCGTGGCCTTTGGTCTGGCCATGGCCCCCGAAATCCTGAACGGGGCCGATCAGTTGCTTTATGCTGATGTCCCGGTATCGCTGGTCATCGCACCGACGCGCGAACTGGCGCTGCAAGTCGCGCGCGAGTTGGAATGGCTTTATGGCACCGCCGGGGCCAAACTGGCCACCTGCGTCGGCGGCATGGATTATCGCAGCGAAAAGCGGGCACTGGAACGCGGCGCGCATATCGTTGTGGGCACCCCCGGCCGACTGCGCGACCATATCGAACGCGGCAGCCTTGATCTTTCAGGCATTCAGGCCGTGGTTCTGGACGAGGCCGATGAAATGCTGGATCTGGGCTTTGCCGAGGATCTGGAATTCATCCTTGCCGCCGCCCCGGAAACCCGCCGCACGCTGATGTTTTCGGCCACCGTTCCGAAAGAGATTGCCGCCCTTGCCGCGACTTTTCAGAAAGACGCGCTGCGCATCGTCGCCCAAGGCGAGCAAAAGCAGCATACCGATATTGAATACCGCGCTTTTTCGGTGGCGCTGCGTGATCGCGAACACGCCATCTTTAACGCGCTGCGCTATTACGAGGCCCGCACGGCCATCGTGTTTTGCAAGACCCGCGCCAATGTGAACCACCTGCTGGCCCGCATGGGCAACCGGGGTTTTCAGGTGGTGGCCTTGTCGGGCGAGCTTTCGCAACAGGAACGCACCCACGCGCTGCAAGCCCTGCGGGATGGCCGCGCCCGCGTGTGTATCGCCACCGATGTGGCGGCCCGTGGCATCGACCTGCCCGGCCTTGAACTGGTGATTCACGCCGATCTGCCTTCGAATTCGGAAACGCTTTTGCACCGTTCGGGCCGCACCGGGCGCGCGGGCCATAAGGGCGTATCGGCGCTGATCGTTACGCCGGCTGATTTCCGCAAGGCCAACCGTCTGCTGCAAGGCGCCAAGGTGGTGGCCGAATGGGGCGAAGCGCCCGGTGCCGATGAAGTGCAGGCGCGCGATGATCTGCGCATCATGGAACATTCCGCCCTGAACGCCGATGTGGCGGATGAGGCCGAAATGGCCGGCAAACTGCTTGGCCGTTTCGGCGCTGAACAGGTTGCCGCCGCTTTCGTGCGCCTGTGGCGCGAAGGCCGTTCGGCCCCCGAAGTTCTTTCCACCGCCGTAACGCCTGCCGCCCCGCGTGCGCCGCGTGAACGTGGCGAATTCGGGCCTTCGGTCTGGTTCCGCCTGTCGGTCGGCCATACCGGCCGCGCCGAGGCGCGTTGGCTTTTGCCCAAAATCTGCGAAACCGGCGGTATCGCGCGTGACAGCATTGGCGCGATCCGTGTGCAGCAGGACGAAACTTTTGTGCAAATCGCGCAATCGGCCGCCGGGCGCTTTGGGGCCCAGAACGAGCTTGAAGCCGGCCTGATGATGGACCGGATCGAGGGTGAGCCGAACCTGTCGCGCCCCGAGCGCCCCGCTTTTGGCGAACGTGGCCCGCGTGCGGGTTCTGCCCGTCCGGCCGCGGCACCGCGCGCGCCCAGAGCCCCGCGCGCCGACAAGCCCGCCTATAGCCCGAAACCCTCGCGCTTTGTTGAGGATGAGGCCGAAAGACCCGCCCCCCGCAAAGCCGCCGCTGCACCGCGGGAAGATGCGCCGCGCAAACCTTACGCCCCCCGCCCCGCGGGCGAGCGCAAGCCCTATGCCCCGCGCGATGAGGCCCCGCGCAAACCCTATGCACCGCGAGAAGACCGCCCCTATAGCCCGCGCGAAGATGGCGAACGCAAACCGCGTTGGGGGTCTGAGGAAAAAGGCAGGTCGTCGGCCGGAAAGCCCTTTGGCGGCAAACCGACCGGCCCGAAATCGGCTGGCTACAAATCGCATGGCGGCCCCTCTGACCGCCCGGCGCGCGCAGAAGGGTTCAAGAGCCATCGCAGCGACGCCCCGGCAAAACCGCGCTACGATGACGAGGCCCCGCGCAAACCCTATGCCCCGCGCGCCGAAGGGTCTGAGGCACGGCCTTTCGCCCGCAAACCCGGCCCGGCCAAAGCCGCTGGCTTCAAAAGCCACGGCGCTGAAGGCAAGAAACCTTTTGCCAAGGCCAAACCCGCAGCCCCCAAGGGCAACGCGCGCGACACCTCAAAGCGTTTCGTTCCGCCGAAAAAGAAGTGATCCGGCACAAAGCCACACAGGTAAATGGGGCCGCCTTCGGGCGGCCTCAGGTTTTTTGGGTCTCAGGTTTTCAGGCCAGCCAGAATTGCGCCATGCACCCCATGTGCCGCCGCAAAGATGCCCGCAGTCTTGGCCAAAGCCCGGTTGAACTGCAAAGGCTGGCCCAGCCGGTCTGTCACCATGGCGCCGGCCCGCGCGGCAATCAGGCTGCCCGCCGCAATATCCCATTCCCAGGCATCGCGGGTAGAGACCATGCCATCAAACGCCCCTTCCGCCACCAGACACAGCCGATAGGCGATTGATGATCGGAAACTGCGCTTCAGATCGGGGGGCGGTTGATGCCAATGTTCGGGAGCAAGAAAGCCTTTAGACATCAAGATATTGGCCCCTGCCAAATCCTGGCGGGCAGAGGCCGCAATCGGCGCGCCATTCACAAGGGCCGGGCCGTTTTCGGCCGCGGTGTAAAGCCGGTCAAGCGCGGGAAGATAGATCGCCCCGGCGCTGATTTGCCCGGCCCGCGCCACGGCGATAGAGACGGCAAAATGCTTTTCCCCCGCGATAAAGGCCCGTGTTCCATCAATCGGGTCGATGATGAACACATGGTCACATTGCAACCGGCCCGGCGTGTCGGCGCTTTCTTCGGAAAGCCAGCCATAGCTGGGGCGGGCGGCCTGCAACCGTTCAGCCAAAAGCGCGTTGACGGCCAGGTCTGCCTCAGTCACCGGGCCTTGGCCGGGTTTTTCCCAAACCTTCGGGTCGGCCTGCCAATAGCGCATGGCCAAGACCCCACCTTCGCGGGCCACTTCGGAAATCAGGGCAAGATCAGGCCCCGGCAAGGGTCAGCCCTTCGACCAAAAGGCTGGGAACGCGGGTTGAAAGATGCGGTCGGGCATCATTTGCTGCAATCATGCTGCGCAGCATTTCGCGCAGATTTCCGGCAATGGTGCATTCGTTGACAGGATGTGTCACCTGCCCGTTTTCCACCCAAAAACCCGACGCGCCCCGCGAATAATCCCCCGTCGTCGGGTTGATCGTGGACCCGATGAGCGAGGTCACCAATAGCCCGCTGCCCATTTGGGCAATCAGCGCGTCGCGCGACAGATTGCCGGGGGTCAGGTCGATATTCGATGTTGCCGGCGAAGGCGGCGCGGATGTGCCACGCGCTGCGTTGGCTGTGCTGGGCATTCCGAGTTTGCGCCCGGTGGCCAGATCAAGCGTCCAGCCCTGCAAGATGCCATCCGCCACAATCAACCGCCGCGCCGTGGCCAGACCTTCGCCATCAAAGGGGCGCGAGCCGGAAATGCGCGGGCGCAACGGGTCTTCGACAATAGAAAGGCCCTTGGGCAGCACTTGTTGGCCCAAAGCATCAGCAAGCCAGCTTGCCCCGCGGGCAATGGACGTGCCGTTCACCGCCGAAAGCAAATGGCCAATCAGCGAGGCCGCGATACGTTCATCAAACAGCACCGGAAAATGGCCGGTGCGCGGCTTGACCGCCCCAACCCGCGCAAGGGCGCGCGTGCCGGCAAGGGTGCCAATATCAAAGGCGGCGGGCAGATCGGCCTGAAACACCCGGCTTTCACCGGCATAGTCACGCTCCATCCCGGTGCTGCCGCCGGTAAAGGCAACGGCGGAAACCGAACGCGTGCTGCGCGCATAATGGCCAGAAAAACCGTTGGTTGCGGCCAAATGCACCTGCCGCGCGGAATAGCCCGCGCTGGCCTGAACCTGCGTGATACCCGTTTGCGCCATCGCGCCGGCCTCGGCTGCGCGGGCGTCTTGTTCCAAAGCGGCGGCGCTTGGCTCATCAGACGGGTCGGCCAGTTCCAGCGCCGCCAAATCCCAGGTTTTGGCAATTTGCGCCGGATCCGCCAGCCCTGCGGTGGGGTCATCGGGGGCCTCACGCGCCATGGCCACCGCCCGTTCGGCCAGCCGATGCAGGGTTGCATCCGAAATATCGGAAGCCGAAACGCAGGCTTGCCGCCCCCCAATCAGCACGCGCAAACCAATTTCGGTTGCCTCGGCACGTTCGGCCTGTTCCAGCGCACCGGCCCGAATGTCAATCGCGGTCGATCGCCCCGCAATTGCCATGGCATCGGCCGCATCCGCCCCGGCGCGACGCGCGGCCTCCAAGAGCGCCCCGGTCAGGCGTTCCAGTGTTTTGGTCATTGGCATTCCCCCAAGATTGACCCTTTGGCGCATAAGCCGCACGCCAGTGCAAGCCCCAATGCGGCGCCGGTTCCTGCGGACAGGTTATTGCAATTGCTGGCCATTGGCGAAGAAATGCTTGTCCTTGAATTCCAGAGCCGATGTCAGCTCATCTGCGCCCGGACCAACCTTGGCAAACATGGCCAGCATCAGGCGCGCGCCCATCGCCTCATCCGGGCCAATCAGGCCCATATTGACCAGCTTGTCCAAGAACGCATTGCCGCCCAGAAGCTTGAAATCAAGTTTGCCCGTGGGGGCCGGAACGCCGGAATAGGTGGTCAGATCGTCATTGTCGAAGGTAAGCGCCCCCTGACCCGTCAGATCTGCCCCGCCAAAGCGCGCGGTGATTTCGTTGATCGACAGGGCGTGCAATTCGCCGTCTGGCGCGGCACCTTTGGCGCTGGCCATCAGATCCGACTTCAGCCGCACCTGCCCCGAGGCATCAACCACCAGCGTTGCCGGATCATGTGGCAAAAGGCCCATGGGATCAAACAGCGCCCAAAGCTCCTCAACGGTTTGCAGGTTCACGATTTTGGTCAAAACGGTGAAATCTTGTGGGCCATCGGCCTTGGCAAGCGGCATGGTCAGGTTGAAGGCGCCTTCATCATAAGAAAAGCCAACTTCAGGGATAGGCAAATCTGCGCTGGAAAAGCTGGCTTTCACCGACTTGCCGCTGCCCGCCATCAGGATTTTCGCGGCATCAATTGCAATGCGCATGTCGCCACCCTGCGAATCCCCGGCCAACCGCGCTGATTCACCACCCGAAACGTCAAAGTCATAGTTCAGCGCCCCAACGCCAAAGCCCATATCCACGGCAAGCCCCTTGGCCAGCGCATCGGCAAGATCAGCTTCTTCAAAGCCAGCGAAATTTCCCGTCATATGTGCCGAAACATCCGCAGCATTGACCGAGGCCCGAAGGCCCGTGTTCGCATCTTCGCCGTCGAGATTAAGCGCAGCCGAAGATGCCTTAAATTCGCCATCCAATTGCTTGGCATCCGCGGGCCCGGCAAGGTGATAGCGGGCGATGCAGCCTGACAAAAGCAGTTCCAGCTTGCCTATGGCCTTGCCGTCCTCGCGCGGTTCAACCAAGAGATCAAGCTGCGGCATCTCAAGCGCATAGGCCATATCCTCGGGCGTGCCGGAAACCGTTCCCAGCAAATCGGGCATCTTGGCGCGGCCCTTGGTGCCGATGGTCTTTGCACCCTCAAAGCCTGGCGTTTCCGACGAAAACCGCAACTCGTCTGACATGGTCACCTCGACCGTGCCATCGCCAAGATCGCGCAGGCGCAATTCATCAAGCGCCACCTCATTTTTGCCCAAACCGGCATCAACGGTATTTTTCAAACCGCTGATAACCAAAGTGTCCCCGATACGGTCAACCGAAGTGGTGGTCAGCTTGCCGCCCATCTCGGCATAAATGCCCTGCCAGTTTTGCCAGACATCTTCGGGGGTCACATCAGCCAGGGACGGCTGCGCCAGCAAAAGGGACAAAACGGCGCTGCCGCCCAATTTCAAGGCTTTCATATCGAACACCTGCATCATCAATAAACCTAAGGGAACATCAGCCCGGCCATGCCCAGCGTCAAGGCCCCCAATTTATTCCTGCGGTTTCAATTGCCGTTGGTCTTGGCTACCACTGGTTCATGCCAGAAAATCCAGAGCGCAAGGAGGGCGTAACATGCAGGGAAAAGTGGTGGTCCTGACCGGGGCAAGCCAAGGCATCGGCGCAGCGGCAGCGCGGGTTTTCGCGGCGGCGGGGGCCAAAGTTGTGCTTTTGGCCCGCAACCAAGCCGCAATTGATGCGATTGCAGGCGAAATCGGCCCTGCCGCGCTGGCGCTGCGCTGCGATGTGGCGGATTGGGCTTCGGTGCAAAACGCGGTTGAGGCCGTGCTGCGCGCCTTTGGGCGGCTGGATGTTTTTATCGGCAATGCCGGCACAATCGACCCGATTGCACGGCTGGCCGAAGCCGACCCTGCGGCATGGGGCCGTGGCATTGATGTAAATCTGAAGGGCGTGTTTCACGGGATGCGCGCGGCGATCCCGGTGATGCGGGCGCAAGGCGGCGGCACGATCATTACGGTGTCATCGGGCGCGGCGCAGAATGCGCTGGAGGGTTGGTCGAGCTATTGCGCGGGCAAGGCGGGGGCCTTGATGCTGACCCGCGCCGCGCATCTGGAAGAAGGGCCGCATGGCATTCGGGTGCTGGGCCTGTCGCCCGGCACGGTGGCGACCGAGATGCAGGTGAAGATCAAGGCCAGCGGCATCAACCCGGTTTCGCAGCTTGACCCATCTGTTCACATCCCCGCCGAATGGCCGGCGCGGGCGCTTCTTTGGATGTGCGGGGCCGGGGCTGACCCATGGCTTGGCAATGACGTCGCTTTGCGCGATGAAGCGGTGCGGCAAGCAATTGGATTGACGAAATGATCGAGATTTCACGCGAAAACGGGCTGTGGGTTTTAACACTCAACCGCCCCGACAAGGCCAATTCGGTGACAAAGGCCATGCTGACCACGCTTGCCGATACGGTGGACGCGGCCCGTGCAGCAGGTGTCGCGGCACTGGTTATTACCGGCATGGGCAAGGTGTTTTCTGCCGGGGCTGATCTGGACGACGCCCGCGCGGGCCTTGCCACCGATCCGGTCTGGGAACGGCTGTCCTCTGCGATTGCCACCTTCCCCGGCCTGACCATCGCGGCGCTGAATGGCACGCTGGCGGGGGGCTCTATGGGCATGGTTCTGGCCTGTGATTTGCGGCTGGCGGTGCCGGGGGCAAAGTTCTTTTACCCGGTGATGAAGCTTGGCTTTCTGCCGCAACCGTCAGATCCGGCCCGTCTGGTGGCGCTGATCGGCCCGGCACGGGCCAAGCTGATTTTGATGGCAGGGCAAAAGATTGAAACCGATGAGGCACTGGCCTGCGGGCTGATCGACCGCATCGTGGCCCCTGATGCGCTGATGGAAACCGCCCGGCTGCTGGCCGCCGATGCGCTGGCGGCCAAGCCCGGCCATGCGGCCGCGATCAAGGCGATGATCGGTTAAGCCCCCACGCGCGGCCCGAACAGCCACCACTTGCGCCGGGGTTTTCTTACCCCGTCGCCCGTAACCAGCATCAGCATCGACGGCGTGACGACCAGCGTCAGGATGGTGGCAAAGGCCAAGCCATAGACGATGGCCGATGACAGCGAAATCCACCACTGCGTTGACGGCGCGCCGAAGGTGGTTTCGTGGTTCAAAAGCTCAAGGTTCAGGCCAAAGGCGATGGGCAGCACACCGAAAATCGCGGTCAGCGCGGTAAGGACCACGGGCCGTGCGCGTTCGCGGCAGGTTTCCAAGATCGCCTCGATCTTGTCCATGCCGTGATGGCGCAGATCATCATAGGTGGCGATCAGCACGATGTTGTTGTTCACCACCACCCCCGCCAGCGCGATGACGCCGATGCCAGTCATCACCACACCAAAGGGTTGGCCCATGATCATCAGCCCAAGGAAAACCCCGATGGTGGACATGATCACCGCCGACAACACCAGACCCACCGAGATGAATTTGTTGAACTGCGCCAGAAGCACGCCAAAAATCAGGAAAATCGCCGCGCCAAAGGCCTTGCCCAGAAAGGCCCCGGCTTCGGCCTGTTCTTCATCTTCGCCCGCCATGGTCCAGCGATAACCGGCATTGGCCAAACCCTTGTCGCGGAATTCGGTCTCGACCAGTTTTGCCACCGCATCCCGCACCGGCTGTTCCTGCACGCCTGCCGCGATGCCGGCCTGAATGGTGATGGTGCGCGCCGCGTCGATGCGGGTCAGCGTGCCGACGGTGGCGGCGGGCTGACGGGTGACGAAGTTGGAGATCGGCACCGGCCCATCTGGGGTTTCGATCCGCAACTGGTCAAGGGCAGCGATGTTGCGCTGCGCGGACGGCAGGCGCAGCACGATGTCTACCGCATCATCGCTGCCCGCTGGCCGGTATTCTGACAGTTTCAGCCCCGAAGTGACCATCTGAACCACAGCCCCCACGGCCCCCGGAGAGGCGCCATAGCGCGCCGCCTCGGCCCGGTTCACCCGCAACTCCCAGTCGATGCCGGGCAGGGGCAGGCCGTTTGAAACATCAATCACATGTTCGATGCCCGCAACCTTTTCGGCCAGATCGCGCGCCGCCTCGTTCAGCCCGGCCGGATCATCGGCGGAAAGCCGGATTTGAATCGCCTTGCCGGTGGGCGGACCGGCCTGCGGCACCGAAACCTCAATATCCACGCCGGGAATGCCCACCATGGCCGCGCGCAGATCGTTCAGAATTTCATTGGCATTCTTACGCTCTCGCCAATCGACGAATTCATATTGCAAGACGCCCACGGCATCAGCCGGGCCTTCGCTCATGGATTGGCCGGCGCTGCCCACGCGGGTGTAGATGGTTTTCACCCCCGGCCAGCCCAAAAGCCGCGCCTCGGCCTGTTTGACCAGCGCATCCTTTTCGTGGATCGACAGATTGCCCCGCGCCTTGACATAAAGCAGGCCATAATCGGGTTCGACATTGGGGAAGAATTCAACCCCCTTGCCGACCTTGCCATAAACCACCGGCACAGCGATCAGGCTGCCGACAGCCAGCATCAGCACGATCCACGGGTGACGGATGGCCCGGCCCACCAGCGCCATATAGGCCCCGTCCTTGTGGCGCGGCGGTTCCTTGAAGGGCCGGGCGATCAGCGCACCCAGAACCGGCACAAAGATCAGCGCATAGGCCATCGAGGCGGAAAGCGTGGCGATCAGGGTGATCGGCATGTATTTCATGAATTCGCCCACCACGCCGGGCCAGAACAACAGCGGCGAAAAGGCGGCGATGCGGGTCATGGTAGAGGCAATGACCGGGCCTGCCATACGGTGGCTGGCCTCGGCAAATGCCTGTTTGCGGTCTTGGCCTTCGGCCATGCGGCGTTCGGCATATTCCACCACGATGATGGCGTCATCGACCAACATGCCCACGGCCAAAATCAGGCTGAACAGCACCACAAGGTTCACCGTCAGCCCGGCCATTTGCAGGCCAAGAATGCCCATCAGGAAACTGGCCGGAATCGCCAGACCAATCAGGATCGAGGACCGCACCGTCAGCGCATAAAGAATGACGATGAACACCAGCACCACGGCCGTCAGAACCGAGTTTTGCAGGTCTGACAAAAGCTGGCGAATGGTGGTGGATTTGTCCTGGCTGAACGACACCACAACGCCTTCGGGCAGGTCTTTTTGCAGCGCCTCGGTGGTGGCTTTCACCGCATCGACCGTTTCGATCAGATTGGCGCCGACACGCTTTGACACCTCAATCGCCACGGCGGGTTTGCCATCCAGCCGGGTGATGGTTTCGGGGTCTTTCAGCGTGGGGCGGATTTCGGCCAGATCCATCGCCCGCACCACGGCGGTATCCGAGGCGACCACAGGCAGGCGGGCAATGTCTTCGGCAGTTTCAATCAGCGAGGGCACCTTGATGGCATAGCGGCCCTCGGCCCCTTCCATCGCACCAGCCGCAATCAACTGGTTATTGGCCATGACGCCCGCGATCATGGTGTCGGGGCGCAGCCCATAAGAGGAGAGCTTGGCCGGGTCGATGATGACCTCGACCAGATCGTCGCGCGTGCCGCGCAAACCGGCTTCCAACACACCGGGGATTTCTTCGATCCGGTCGCGCAGGGTGCGACCTGCGGCTGTCAGCACCCGTTCCGGCACCTCGCCCGAAAGCGTGACGACCAGCACCGGAAATTCCGAGATATTGACCTCGTTCACGGTGGGCTCGTCGGCCTCGCTCGGCAGATCGCGGCGGGCGTCATCCACCTTGTTGCGCACATCGGTCAGCGCCTTGTCCAGATCGGCCCCGGCCTGAAATTCCATCAACACGTTGCCGCCGCCCTGATAGGCGGTCGCGGTCATTTTCTTGATGCCCTGAATGGATTTCAGCGCGGTTTCCATTGGCCGCAAAAGCAGGCGCTCGCTGTCTTCGGGCGAAATGCCTTCGTAATGCATCGAGACATAGATGATCGGAATCTGAATATCCGGCTCGGCCTCTTTCGGGATGGTCATATAGGCCATGGTCCCGGACAGGATCAGAAAAATCAGAACCGAAAGGGTCAGCCGCGTGTTGCGGATGGCAAGTTCGACAAGGTTCATGGCTGCGAGGCCCCTTGGGCGGCCTTTTGCGCGGCCTCGGCTTCGGCGCGGGTCAGTTCCTTGGCAATCACCACATCGCCATCGCGCACAAGATCTTGGCCCGCCACGATCACCCGCGCGCCTTGCGGCACCCCCGCCACCATGAAGCCCGCTTCGGTATCATCAAGCAACTGCACCGGGTGAAAGGCCGCTACATCGCCATCACCCACGATGCGCAAACCCACCTGCCCCGCCTCGTTCAAGGTCAGGACCGAACGCGGCACCAAAAGCGCGGGCTGGGTTGCGGCTGTCAAACGCACTTCGGCCGTCATGCCGGAAGGAATGGCGCCATCGGGGTTCGGCAGATCAACCTCAAGCGCGAAGGTGCGGGTCTTGTCGCTGGCCTTGCGCGCCAGATGGCGCACCGTGCCTTCCAGCTCCACCCCTGAAACCAGCCGAACCGTCGCCTTGGCCCCAACGGTGACATAGGCCACGTCTTGTTCGCTGACCTCGGCCTTGACGACGATCGGGTCCAGCGAGATCAGGGTTGCAACCGGCGTTCCCGCCTGCACCCATTCCCCGATTTCTACATTCACCGCATCCACAGTGCCGGCAAAGGGCGCGGTCAACGACAGCCGGTCAGCAGCGGCCTGCGCCTGCGCCAAGGCCCCCTCGGCGGCGGTTTTGGCCGCGCGGCGGGCGGTAACTTGCGTTTCGGGCAGGCTGCCTTTGGCATTCAGCGCCTCGCCCACGGTCAATTGCTCGGCCGCTTGGGTAAGCTGGTCTTCGGCGGCCTTTACGGCGGCGCGCACATCTTCGCCTTCCAGCAACATAACGGCGGCGCCACGATCAACGCTGTCGCCGGCCTTGGCCCCCAATTCCTGCACAACACCGTTTGAACGCGCCGCAAGAATGGCCAGCTTGTCAGCCTCGGTCACGCCAGAGATGCGGATCAGCCGGGCATAATCGGCCAGTTCCGCACGCAGCACAGCAACGGTGCGCCGGGGGGCCGCTGCCGCAGGCTCTGCGGTTTGTGGCGTGTTCTCCTCGGCCGTTTCGCTGCCAACAGATGCGAAATGGCCAGTCAAAACCCATGCCGCTGCCGCGACAAAAACAATCAGAGCCAAGATGCGGTGCAGGGGCATTCGCGAAAACATATTGAAAAGCCTTTGTTCTTTCGGACCCAAACCAGAGACTATCGCCACAGGATAGAAGCCTTGAGCGGAAAGATCATGCCTTTTTGGAAAAGGTCAATGGCAGGTGTCGCTTTTCCCGCACCCTGGCCAAAGCTGTGATGCGCTCAGATCATTTTCAGAACATCTTTGCCCACCGCCAGCACATAGCCGCGCCGGGCAATGGTTTTCACCAAAAGCTCGCTGACCAACTGGTTGCCCAAAGCATCGCGCAGACGTTTGACGCGGGTCGCCCCGGCGGCTTCGTCGCAATCGGCCTCGCTGCGGCCCGAAATCACCGCCTCGATCTGGGCACCCGTCAGCACCTCATCATCCATCCGAGCTTCGGCCAGCACCGCCAAGGTTTCCAGCGCCGCCTCGGTCAGCGAAAACTCCATATCATTGATATAAACCGCCCGCGCTTCGCGTGAAATCAGCATGGTGGCCACCTGAATGCCCGAACGCTGAATGGCCGAAATCCGGCGGTTCAACGCAACGATGGTGACAAGAAACACCAGCGAAGCAATCAAAAGCGCAGTGGCGAAGACCAAAAGCACAAAGATGACAGACCGATAGCTGGCCAGCACCTCAGAAAAAGAAGTGCCGGATTGCGCCAGAATTTCCAAAAGCTTGATCTCGGCCCCGGTGGTCAGATTGTCGTTCTCAACGAAAAGCTGCTCAACCCGCGCGTTGAACGCATTGGCATCCGGCAGGCTGATGAACAAGAACACCGCCGCGCCAAGCAAGATAACCACGATGGCGGCAATACCAAAGCCAACCACCCGGTTGCCCGCGCGCAAACTGTCAGAAGCGGAGGAAATATTCTGCGGCACTGGCTTTCCTTTCCTCCAGCCCCTCGGGGCCAAAAACACCAAGAACATTCAACAACGTCCAACCCGCAGCGGCAAGCCGTGCGGTCAGTTCGGCCTTGGCGGCGGCCTTGTTGCACGCCTCAACCTGCGCCACGCCATAGTGCAGACGTAGCGGGTTATCCTGTTTGGCCTTGTAATCGGCATAGCATTCCGCCTGTGCAGGCAAGGCCAGCAAAGCGGCAAAGGTAACGGCAAGGCTAAGGCGCAACATGGCACGCTCTCCGGGTTTGGGTTGGCCCATCCTGCGCATTGGCTGTGGGCTATTCAATATCCAACAGGGTTTCAGGGCGCTGTTATCGCCTAACAACAGGGCGATATTGCCTGACTTTTGCCGTTGTTGACAGGTTTTGGCAACGAAAGCCGCCGATGGCACAACAGTGAGGCAGAAATGATTAACGCAAAGCAACACATCTCTTTCAAAGCCGCCCTTGGCCATGGCGCGCAAAGCCCCTTGGCCCGCATGATGGCCGGATTTACCGGCTTTGCCGTTGCGGCCACGCTGATTCTGGCCATGGCTATTCCCGCACCGGCCGAGCGCGCCTTTTGCGGGACGTCTTCGGAACCGATGGGCAGTTGTGCGCAATAATTGCCGCCCCCTTTTTCTTTTCACCATTCCGCGTTAGCCATGGTCATGGCCCGTATACCCCCTGATTTCAGCTTTGAAACCGCCGCGCAAACCCGTGGGCTTTGGCCCGTTGCGGGGGTAGATGAGGTTGGGCGCGGCCCCTTGGCTGGCCCGGTAACAGCCGCCGCCGTAATCCTTGATCCGGCGCGCATTCCGACTGGGCTGGCCGACAGCAAGACCCTGTCAGTCACAAAACGTGAACGGATTTTCGCGGAAATCATGACCATGGCGCAGGTTTCCGTTGCCCATGCCAGCGTTGAGGAAATCGACAGCCTGAACATCCTGCGCGCCAGCCATCTGGCCATGGAACGCGCCGTTGCGGGCCTGCCAACCGCCCCCGCCCATGTTTTGGTGGACGGCAATCTTATTCCCACGGGGCTGAAGCCCCATGCCGAAGCAATTGTGAAAGGTGATGCCAAATCACTTTCAATCGCGGCCGCCTCAATCATCGCCAAGGTGACGCGCGACCGCATCATGGTGGATTTGGCGCAACAGCACCCCGGCTATGGCTGGGAACGCAACGCCGGCTACCCGACAAAAGACCACCTGGAGGCGCTTCTAAATCTTGGGGTAACCGCTTGGCATAGACGTTCGTTCAGGCCCGTCCACAATATATTGTATCAAGAACTTTCTGTAAGTGATTGATTCAAAAAAGAATTTGACGACGAATCACTCCTGACTCATCTTAGGGACCATAAACGGCACAAAAAGATGCCGTGGCAGATGAGGCAAGAATGGCGACGAAAATGAAGGCCGTGCAGGGCAATCCCCTGCCGTTGAACCAGATTATCCCCGGCGACTGCATCGAAGTGATGAACAGTCTGCCCGCAGGCTCAGTTGACCTGATCTTTGCCGACCCACCCTATAACCTGCAATTGAAGGGCGAATTGCACCGCCCCGACAATTCCCGCGTCGATGCGGTTGATGACCATTGGGACCAGTTCTCCAGCTTTGCCGCCTATGACCGTTTCACCCACGAATGGCTGGCCGCAGCAAAGCGGCTTTTGAAACCCAATGGCGCGATCTGGGTGATCGGCAGCTATCACAACGTGTTCCGCCTTGGCACCGCGCTTCAGGATCAGGGCTATTGGCTGCTGAACGATGTGGTCTGGCGCAAATCGAACCCGATGCCCAATTTTCGCGGCAAGCGCCTGACCAATGCGCATGAAACGCTGATCTGGGCCTCGCGCGATGAAAGCGCCAAATACACCTTCAACTACGAAGCCCTGAAAGAACTGAATGACGGCGTGCAGATGCGGTCAGACTGGGTTTTGCCGATCTGCACCGGCCATGAACGGCTGAAAGATGAACACGGCGACAAGGCCCACCCGACGCAAAAGCCCGAAAGCCTGTTGCACCGGGTGCTGCTTGCCACGACGAACCCCGGCGATGTGGTGCTGGACCCGTTCTTTGGCACCGGCACCACCGGCGCTGTGGCCAAGATGCTCGGCCGCGATTTCATCGGGATTGAACGCGAAGAAAGCTATCGCAAGGCCGCGCAGGCCCGTATCGACCGGGTGCGCAAATTTGATGCCTCGGCGCTGGAGATCACCGGATCGAAGCGCGCCGAACCCCGCGTGCCCTTTGGTCAGGTGGTGGAACGCGGGATGCTGCGCCCCGGCGAAGAACTGTTTTCCATTGGCAACCGCTTCAAGGCCAAGGTCCGCGCCGATGGCACGCTGATTGGCAATGACGTCAAGGGCAGCATCCATCAGGTCGGTGCCCAGTTGGAAGGCGCGCCGTCGTGCAATGGCTGGACCTATTGGCACTACAAGCGCGACGGAAAACTTGTGCCGATCGACCTTTTGCGCCAGCAGATCCGCGCCGAAATGGAAAGCAACGAGCGCCGGCCCAACTAAGGCCCCTCTCCCGAATTTGGCAGTTTACGCCTGTGCCGCGGTCCGCCTGCGGCACAACTAGCCCCGGCATGTTCACCCATGCCGGGGCCTTTTGCATGTGAACGGTTATTTCGTTGCTTTCGCCCAATCGGCCACATCGGGGTAAAACTGCCGCCGCCACGCCCGAACCCGCGGGTTCATCCGCCGCCGCCACAGGGGCGGCACCATCGCCAGCGTCGCCATGGCCGGATAGCCAAAGGGCAACATCGGCGCCTCGGCCTCGGGATAGGTCTGCAACAGCGGAAAACGCCGGTCAGGTTTGAAATGATGATCCGAATGGCGTTGCAGATTGATCAAAAGCCAATTTGACGCCATCTGCGGCGCGTTCCAACTGTGATGCGGACGAACCGGCTCATATTTGCCATTCGCCAGTTTTTGCCGCACCAATCCGTAATGCTCGACATAATTGGTCAGTTCCAACTGCCAAACAGCAAAGAATGCCTGCATCAAAAACAGGCCAAAGCCATACCAGCCACCCGCCGCAAATGCGGCCGAAACCGCCAATGCCTGCAAGGCCGCATAACGCCAGAACGGGTTTGAACGGTGCCAAACCGGGCGGCCAACCTTGGCCAAACGCGCGGCTTCAGCCTTCCAGGCCGATCTTGGGCAGGCAAACAGCACCCGCCAGAAAAACCGATGGAAGCCTTCATTATAGGGCGCCGTCACCGCATCGCGCGGCGTGCCGACATGAACATGATGCACCAAGAGATGTTCGCTGCGGAAATGGCTGTAAAGCACGGTTGCCAGCAGCATATCCCCCAACCAGCGTTCCCCCCGGTTGCCCTGATGCAAAAGCTCATGCGCGTAAACGATACCAATCGTGCCCGAGGCAACCCCGATACCGAACATCAAGGCCACCGTCTCCATCAGCCCCATATCTGATCGCGACAGCCACCAGATCACGCCATAAATGATGGCCGCCTGCACCGGAAACCAGATCAGCGTGATAAGCCGATACCAAAACAACCCGGCCGTTTCGACATTGGTGTCAGGGTTTTCTTCGTTCAGGCCAAGGATCAGGTCCAAAACCGTGACAAGCGCCCAGGCATAAAGCGGCATCAAGACAACCGCCCAACCGCCCATCGTTGCCCCAAGCCAAGCCAAGGGCACCAACCCAAGTGAAAGCCAGAAGGGCAACGCTTTACGCAAAGTATCAAACATAACAAGCTCCACTTTGCTGAAACCCTAGACGCGGCACGGGCTTCACTCAACCGCGCTTGTGGTCGCAGCCTGCCAAGCCTTGTGCATCAGGCTGGGCAGATCATCGGGGTTGAAATCCGGCATGAACTCCCCCCTTTCAGGGTTGCCATCGGCCCGCGCCACCATGACCTGCAAGGCCAGATGGAAATGGGTAAAGGTATGGCGCACCTCGCCCGCATCACGCCATGCGGCGCGCAAAGGCGCTTCGCCATGCGTGCCATCCCAACCATCACCGGGAAAGCCCAACATCCCCCCCAAAAGCCCGCGCGCCGGCCGCCGTTCAACCAGCACCGCCCCGTCGCCACGCTGCACCACCCAGACGACCCCCCGGCGTTGCGGTTTGGGCTGTTTCGCCAGCTTCCGTGGCAGTTCCGCCGCAATCCCCGCCGCCCGCCCTGCGCAGTCATCTGCCAAAGGACAAATGCCACAGGCCGGATTGCGCGGCGTGCAGATCGTCGCGCCCAGATCCATCATCGCCTGCGCATGATCACCGGGGCGCAAAGCGGGCGTCAAAAGCCCCGCAAGCCGATAAAGCGCGGGCTTGGCGGCGGGCAAAGGCTGTTCCAGCGCAAAAAGCCGCGCGCAAACCCGCTCGACATTGCCATCCACCACAACAGCCGGCGCATCAAAGGCAATCGCCGCCACCGCCGCCGCCGTATAAGGCCCAATCCCCGGCAAGGCGCGCAACCCCGCCTCGGTTTCAGGAAAACGGCCCGCATGGTCACGCAGAACCGCGCGCGCACAGGCCAGCAAATTGCGCGCCCGCGCGTAATAGCCAAGCCCGGCCCATTCCGCCATCACCGCGCCATCATCCGCCGCCGCCAAATCCGCAACCGTTGGCCAACGCGCCACAAACCGGTGGAAATAATCCCGCACAGCCGCCACGGTCGTTTGCTGCAACATCACCTCAGACAGCCAGACATGATAAGGCTCGGGCCTTTGCCCAGCCGCCCGCGCCCCCGGCCCCACGCGCCACGGCATCGCCCGCGCGTGGCCGTCATACCAGCGCAACAACCGCAAACCCGCCGCTTCACATGCTATCTCACGCAAGTTTTACCCCCGCCCCCAATCCGCCCCATTTCCCACAAAAGCTCATAACCAATTGACTAAAATTGTCTTTCATCTTGGCAAAAAATACCCCACGGGGGTCCGGGGGTGTGAAACCCCCGGCGCTCCGGGCACGCAATACGCTTTCCTTTCTACCGCACCTGCCTAGAATAGCGTCAACCCCGGACAGGACCAGATGGCGCGCAGTGATCCCCCTTCCCCTTCCCGCCGCGAACGCGGGTTTGAAGCCACCGGCGGCTTGCTCAGGCAGCATATCCGCACGGCGGGGGAAAAGCGCGGCTTTGCGGTGGCGCGGCTTTTGACCCATTGGGCCGAAATCGCCGGAGAGGATCTTGCGCGTGTGACCCGGCCGGTAAAGGTGGGTTACGGCCGCGAAGGCATGGGCGCCACGCTGACCCTTCTGACCACCGGCGCCGTGGCCCCGATGGTTGAAATGCAAAAGGAACGTCTGCGCGAAAAGGTCAACGCGGCCTATGGCTATGCCGCCATTTCGCGCATCTTGCTGACACAAACCGCCGCCAGCGGCTTTGCCGAAGGTCAGGCCGAATTTACCCCGGCTCCCAAAGCCCCACCGCCACCTGATCCTGCCATCCTGGCCAAGGCCGCAAAAACCGCCGCACCGGTCAATGACCCTGATCTGCGCGCCGCGCTTGAAGCCATGGCGCAAAACATCTTAACTCGCCGAAATTCGTGAAAGGGCGCATCTGCATGAAACCGATCCTTGCCTCCAGCCTGTTGGCGCTGACCATGGTCTTTGGCCTTGCCCCCACGCTTGCCAGCGCCGAAGAAACCGCGCCCGCCGCATCGGCAGAGGCCCCCGCCGCGGCTGAGTTGAAAGATTTCTCGCTGGGCAGCCCCGATGCCAAGGTGAAGATCACCGAATATGCGTCTTTCACCTGCCCGCATTGCGCCAATTTCCACGCCGATGTGTTCAAGCCGCTGAAGGCTGATTACATCGACAGCGGCAAAGTCGAATTCACCTACCGCGAGGTTTATTTTGACCGCTACGGCCTTTGGGCGGCGATGGTGGCGCGCTGTGGTGGTGACATGCGCTATTTCGGCATTTCCGACATTTTGTTTGATACCCAATCGGAATGGCCCGCATCGGATGATCCGAATGTCGTTGTCGAAAATCTGAAAAAGATCGGCCGCACTGCGGGGATGGAAGACGCCACGCTGGATGCCTGCCTGAAAGACGGCGCCACGGCCGAAGCCCTGGTTGCGCGTTTCAAAACCAATATGGAAGCCGATCAGGTTGAAGGCACGCCGACCCTGTTCATCAACGGGGTCAAGCATTCCAACATGTCCTATGCCGATCTGAAGGCGATCATCGAAGAAGAATTGGCCAAGTAACATGAATACCCCGCTTGCCGGCATCAAGGTTGTCGAACTCGCCCGTATTCTGGCTGGCCCCTGGGCTGGCCAGACGCTCTCGGATCTGGGGGCTGATGTTATCAAGGTGGAAGCGCCCGAAGGCGATGACACCCGCCGCTGGGGGCCCCCCTTCATCGACCGCGAGGGCGAAAAATCGGCGGCCTATTTCCACGCCACCAACCGCGGCAAGCGCGGTATCACCTGCGATTTCCGCACAGCCGAAGGGCAGGAAACCGTGCGCCGTCTGGTGGCCGATGCCGATGTGGTCATTGAAAACTTCAAGGTGGGCGGGCTTGCCAAATACGGGCTGGATTTTGACAGCCTGAAGAAGGTCAACCCGCGGCTGATCTATTGTTCGATCACCGGCTTTGGCCAAACCGGGCCCTATGCCCACCGCGCCGGCTATGACTTCATCATTCAGGGCATGGCCGGACTGATGAGTGTGACCGGCGAAAAGGGCGGGCAGCCGCAAAAGGTGGGCGTCGCAGTGACGGATATTTTCACCGGCGTCTATGCGGCGACTGCCATTCTCGCGGCCCTTGTGCAGCGCGGGCGCACGGGCGAAGGCCAGCATATCGACATGGCGCTTTTGGATGTGGCGACCAGCATCATGGCCAATCAGGCGATGAACTTCCTCGTCTCGGGCAAGGCCCCCGGCATGATGGGCAATGCCCACCCGAACCTTGCACCCTATGCGGTGTTTGATTGCGCTGACGGCTGGATCATTCTGGCCACCGGAAATGATGCGCAATATCAACGGCTTTGCGCGATACTAGGGCTGGACGACATGGCCCGCGCGCCCGAGTTTCTGACCAATGCCGACCGCATCGCCAACCGCGCCGAAATGACCGCCCGCATCACTGCGGCCACAAAGCAATGGGCCAAGGCCGATCTGCTGCAAGCCTGCGAAGATCAGGGCGTGCCGGCGGGGCCGATCAACAATCTGGCAGAGGTCTTTGACGACCCGCAGGTGCAGGCGCGCGGCATGAAGATTGCCCCCGGTGGCCTGCCGGGTGTGCGCAGCCCAATGACCTTTTCAGGCGCCAGCCTGTCGCTTGATCGCCCGGCACCAAAGCTGGGCGAACATCAGGATGACATTCTGGGCGGCTGATTTTCGGGCTTAGCACGGCACAACGATCAGACGCGGCCCCCGCGTCTGCATCGCCTCGGCAAAGGCGGTGTTGAAGGCATCGGCGGTTTCAACCCGCACCGCCTGCACCCCATGGCCTTTTGCCAGCGCCACCCAATCCAATGTCGGTTCAACCAGATCAAACATCCGCGCCACGTTGCGGCCGGGTTTGGTTGCGCCGACATTTTCCAGCTCGCCATGCAAGATGCGGTAAGTGTCATTGGCGAAGATGACCGTGCAGACATCCAGCCCTTCGCGCGCCATCGTCCAAAGCGATTGCAGCGTATACATGGCCGAACCGTCCCCCGACAGGCACAGCACCTTGCGATCAGGGCAGGCGACGGCGGCCCCCACAGCCGTAGGCAGACCCGCACCAATGGAACCACCCATCGTGACCAGCCAGTCATGCCCGCGGGCAGTTTGCATCTGCCCGGCAACCGGCGCACCAGAGGTAATCGCCTCGTTCACGACAATCGTATCTTCGGGCATGAAATGGGCGATGGTCTGCCCCACCTTTTCCAGATTCAGCGCCCCACCGGGCAGCGCCGGCAAGGCAAGGGATTGCAGCGCATCGGCGGGCAGATCGGGCAAAGCGCCGATCTCGGCGGCCATGGCGGCCAATGTGGCGGGAATGTCCATGGTGATGTCGGCAAGGTCCAGAACCGTGGTGCCCGGCGCTTCGGGCAGGCTCGGCTTGCCCGGATAGGCGAAAAACGCCGTCGGGCGCTGTGCCCCACAAAGAACCAGCGTTTTGACATCGGCCAGAATGTCGATGTTCAGGTCCACCTCATAAAGCAGCCGCGCCATCTTGACCGAACCTGCGCCGCGCCGGGATCTGGCGGCGAAAAATGGCGCCATCAGCCGCGCGCCGGTGGCGGCGCAGATGCGGGCGGCGAGCTGGGCGGTATCTGTGAACAACGCCTCGCCGTCGATCATCAGCGCGGCACCGGGTTGGCGCAGCGCCTGCGTGGCGGCGGCGATCTGCGCCTTGTCCGGCAGGCGCAAGGCCGGGGGCGGGGCGGCCTTTGCCGGGGCAGAGCCCTGCTCCCATGCGGTGTTGGCGGGCAAAATCAGCGTGGCGATCTGACCATTCAGGCTGCGCGCGGCCTGCACCGCAGCAGCCCCGTCGCCAGCCACCTGGGCGGCATCGGCGCTGGTTCGGGTCCAGTGTGAAATCGCCCGGCTGATCCCGGCCGTATCGCCCTTGAGCGGGCTTTCATGGTGCAGGTGGTAGCTGGCATGTTCGCCCATCACATTCACCACACCCGATTGCGCCTTGCGGGCATTGTGCAGATTGGCAAAGGCATTGCCGAAACCGGGCGCCAGATGCAAAAGCGTCGCCGCAACCCGCCGCGACATGCGATAGTAGCCATCCGCCGCACCCGAAGTGCCACCTTCAAACAGGCACAGGATGCAGCGCATTTCAGGGTGTTCATCCAGCGCGGCAACAAAATGCATCTCAGAGGTGCCGGGATTGGCGAAACACACTTCCACCCCCGAGCCAAGCAGGGTTTCCACCAAAGATTCCGCGCCGTTCATCTGAGCCCCCTTCTGACATACACCGCCAGTCTGGTCTGGGCCGCGGGCCAAGGCAAGCTTAGCCCGTCAGAAAAAGCGGATCATGGGCGCGCCAGTAGCGTATCAGATCATGGCCACTGTAATGCGCCATCCCCAGCGCCTGTGCATCGTAAAGATCGGCCCCGATCAGCGCCGCCATACGCCAGGCATCGCGCGAAAGACGCTCTGCCTCGCCCCCGGTCAGGATATTTTCAATGCCACTGGCCGCCAGCGAAAGCACCAGCACATATTCCAGCGCCGGTTTTTGCGGCCAGCGCTGCACCAGAACGGCAAGTAACTGCCGCGCCGAGCCGTGCCCAGATAGCAGAAAATCAATGGCAAACTCTGCCAACTCATCGCGCACGTCCACGGCGCACCCCACACACAACATCGCCCGCAAAAGGCGAATCCCGTCCCCTTGGGGCAATTGGGCACAGCAAACCGGCCGAAGGCAACCGGTTTGTGCAATGTTTAGCGGCCCGTCACGCCGGGCGTGATCAGTAGACCACGACCGAACGGATCGACTTGCCTTCATGCATCAGATCGAAGGCTTCGTTGATGCGCTCCAAAGGCAGGATATGGGTGATCATCGGATCAATCTCGATCTTGCCATCCATATACCAGTCAACGATTTTCGGCACATCGGTACGGCCCCGCGCGCCACCAAAGGCAGTGCCTTTCCAGACGCGCCCGGTCACAAGCTGGAAGGGCCGGGTCTGAATTTCGGCGCCCGCAGGGGCAACGCCGATCACGATTGACTGGCCCCAGCCGCGGTGGGTGCATTCCAGCGCATCGCGCATCACCTTGACGTTGCCGGTGCAGTCGAAGGAATAATCCGCGCCGCCGATCTTGTCGAAAGGCGTCTTGGTCATATCAACGATCGCCTGAACCACGCTTGTGCCTTCGGGCAGTTTCTTGGGGTTGACGAAATGGGTCATGCCAAAGCGGCGGCCCCATTCTTCCTTGTCGTCGTTCAGATCCACGCCGATGATCATCCGCGCGCCGGCCATTTTCAGGCCCTGAATGACGTTCAGCCCAATACCGCCCAGACCGAAAACCACGGCAGTTGCGTCATTTTCCACCTGAGCCGTGTTCAACACCGCGCCGATGCCGGTAGTCACGCCGCAACCGATGTAGCAAATCTTGTCGAAGGGCGCGTCATCGCGCACCTTGGCCAGCGCGATTTCCGGCATGACCGTGTGCTGGGCAAAGGTCGAGCAGCCCATGTAGTGATAGATCGGCGTGCCATCCAGCATGGAAAAGCGGGTGGTGCCATCGGGCATCAGGCCCTGGCCTTGGGTGGCGCGAATGGCGGTGCAAAGGTTGGTCTTGCGCGACAAGCAAGATGGGCATTCGCGACATTCGGGGGTGTAAAGCGGGATCACGTGATCGCCCGGCTTCAACGATTTGACGCCGGGGCCGCATTTCACCACCACACCCGCGCCTTCATGGCCCAGGATCGACGGGAAGATGCCTTCGGGGTCAGCGCCCGACAGGGTGAATTCATCGGTATGGCAAATACCTGTGGCCTTGATCTCAATCAGAACCTCGCCTTCCTTGGGGTCATCAAGATTGACCTCCATGATCTGCAACGGCTGGCCTGCGGCAACGGCAACGGCGGCACGGGTACGCATAGTGAAAATCCTCCCCTTATCAACGCGTGCAGGCTGTGCCAGAACGTCAGAAATTGCAACGCAGGAAACGACATTTCATGAAGGCGATCCTCCTGATTTTCACGCTATTTCTGGGCGTTTCGGCCTGTGCCCCCAAACCCGCGCCGGCACCCGCCTATGACCCGGCCCTTGATGTTACCCCCGGCCTGAATGACAAAGAGCCTGACACCTGCCATGCGCGAAATTTCGGCTATTACATTGGTAAGCCGTTGGCAGAATTGCAAATTGCGCTGGCGGGTCAGCCGCTGATGGTGCTGGCGCCGGGGGCTTTGGGTTCGCAGGAATATAACTCGGCGCGGATCAATGCCTATGTTGATGCGGCCGGAATGGTCTATCACCTATCATGCGGCTAAGCGCGGGTCTGTGCCTTTCGGCCTTGCTGCTGGCGGGCTGCATCATGCCCGGCGGCGGCGATCGCATGGGGCCAGTGGATGAGATGTTGCGCCTCCAGCCCGCAGGTTCTTGCGGCCTGAACCGCCTGCCTGATCTTTCGGGCCAACCCATGGCCCGGCTGGCCGATTTTCGCCTGATCGGCCATTTGCGGGTGCTTTGGCCGGGGCAAGAGATTACCAATGAAAGTGAGCCGACCCGGCTGAACGCTCAGGTAGATGTAAGTGGCCGTATCCTGCGGCTGATGTGTGGTTAACCCAAAGGATAGCCGATGCGCCCTGTCACCCTTCCGCTGCTGTTCCTGCTTGCGGCTTGTAACGAAGACAAGCCGCAGCCCCTTCCGGCGCCACCTGCAAAAAGCTGCGCCGCCGCCGATCTGCAAAACCTTGTCGGCCAGCCGGAAACCGCGCTTGGCACCCTGCAAATTGACGGCCCGCTTCGCATCATCCGGCCGGGCATGGCGGTGACGATGGATTATTCCGAAGCCCGGCTGAATGTTAAGGTCGATGCAACGGGCCATATCACCGGGCTGCACTGCGGCTAAGGGCCGGCGGTGTTTCTTGGCGCCCGGCTATTTCGCCACGCGGTAATCACCGTGGCAGGCCTTGCACGCACCGCCAAGCGCCCCCATGCCCGCGCCGATGCTTGCAGCCGATGCGACATCAAGGGCAGCCGCCGCAGCGCCAAGCCCCTTTGCCTTGGCAAGAAAATCATCCCAATTGGTCCAGATTTCGGGCTTGGCGGTGCTGCCGGCATCTTCAACATTGGCGGTGAATTTGGCCTCTATTGCGGCCGCCCCGTTGATCAAGGTTTGACGCGCCACTTCGGCTGCGGCCGCATCATAGGCCAGCTCGCCCGCGGCCATTGCCCCCAGCGCCTTGGCTGCGTGCCCAAAGGATTTCATGAAGTCCTGACGGGCCACAACCTCGGGGGTGGTGGCTTCGGTTTCAGCAAATGCGCTGCCGGTCATCAAAAGGGCGCTGACAACAAGCGTTTTGGCAAAGGTTTTCATCGGGCTCTCCACTGGTTGAATCGCAGGAAACGGCATAGCCACAGCCTAACGCCATGCCGCGCGCGCCTGCTACGCAGATTAATTTGAATCCCCTATTTTCACGCGAAAGTTATTGCAGAGCGCGCAAAACGGTCAGGCTCGGGAAACCATCCGGCACAAAACCCTGCGCCTTTTGAAACGCCTTGATCGCCGCCACGGTTTTCGGGCCCATTCTGGCGTCGATCCCGCCTGTATCGAAACCGGCCAGAACCAGCGCCTTTTGCAAGGCCACCCGTTCATCAAAGGACAAGGCCCGTTCATCACGCGGCCACGCGGCCACAATCGGCCCGCCCCCCTTCAGCCGGTCAGCCAGATGCCCAACCGCGATGACATAGGCATCGGCGGTGTTATAACTTTCAATCACATGAAAGTTCTGAAAGATCAAAAACGCCGCGCCCCTGTGCCCGCCGGGCAGCAGCACAGATGCCGGGCCATGGTCGGGCAGATCGCCACCGGCGGCCAGCCTGACCCCCATGGCCTGCCAGTCAGCCACAGGTTTCTTTACCCGCTCGGTCGTCAGGTCATAGTCAAAACCCTGCGGCAGGCGAATTTCCACCCCCCAAGGCGCGCCCCTTTGCCAGCCCTTTCCCGCCAGATAGGCTGCGGTTGAGGCCAGCGCATCGGTCGGATCATCGCCCCAGATGTCGCGCCGGCCATCGCCGGTAAAATCCACCGCAAAGGCGTGCCAGCTTGAAGGCATGAACTGCGTATGCCCCATTGCCCCCGCCCAGGACCCGCGCAAAGCCGCAGACGTGGCATCGCCCAGTTGCACGATGCGCAAAGCCGCAATCAGCTCGGCTTCAAAAAAGGCCCCACGCCGCCCGTCATAGGCCAGCGTCGCCAAGGCGCTTAGGGTAGGCACATCGCCGCGCACGGCCCCATAGGCGCTTTCCAGCCCCCAGATCGCCACGAAAACCTCAGCATCAACGCCATAAGTGGCCTCGATCCGGTCCAGCATTTCCTGATGGTCTTGCAGGGCCTTACGCCCAAGGGCGATGCGGTCTTCCGAGACGGCCTTGTCCAAATATTCCCAAATCGTCTTGGTAAATTCGTTCTGGTGACGGTCATTATGCACGACCTTCGGCAGATACTCCGCCCCCGAAAGCGCATCCAGCGTGGCCGCAGAAATCCCTGCCGCCAAGGCGCGATCATGAAAGGTGGAAAGCCAGCCGTTCAGCCCTTCTTGCGTGCCGCTGCCTTCTGTCAACATCGCCTCCCCGACTGTTTCGCTCATCGCCGCTTCGGTATCTTGCGGGCCGGCCAGCACTTGCCCCGACCAGAGCAGAGCGGCCAAAGCACCCCCCGCAAGATGCCCCCGCGCCGTCACCCCCGCCGCCTTCGCACGACCTTGCGGGCAAGCTTTGCCGCCTTGGCCTTGGCCGCGCCGGGTTTGCGCGGGTTGAACCGCCCCCCCTTGCGCGACCGGCCCACGGCCAGCGCAGCCCCGTCGATTTCCAAAAGCTCCAGCGTCAGCCCCCCGGTTACAGGCATGGCTTCGGCCAGCTTCACCACCACCCGCTGCCCGATGCCAATGGTCATGCCGGTATCGGCGCCCGTCAGGCTTTGGCTCGCCTCATCAAAATGGAAAAACTCGCGCCCGACGGCCCGTATCGGAATAAGCCCATCCGCCCCGGTTTCATCCAGCTTCACAAACAGCCCGAAACGCTGCACCCCCGAAATCCGCCCCGTGAAGCTGCTGCCCACCCGGTCTGCCAGATAGGCCGCCAGATAACGATCCGTCGTATCGCGCTCAGCCGCCATAGAGCGGCGTTCGCAATCCGAGATTTGCTTGGCAGTTTCGTCAAGGTTTTCAATATCCCAGGCCGAAAGCCCGTCTTTGCCCCAGCCATGCCCCCGGATCAGCCCGCGATGCACGATCAGGTCAGAGTAGCGCCGGATCGGTGAGGTGAAATGCGCATAGTTGCGCAACGCCAGGCCGAAATGCCCGAAATTCTCGGCGTTGTAATAGGCCTGCGTCATGCTGCGCAGCGTGGTTATGTTGATAAGCTCGTCAAACTCGGTGCCCTCAGCCTGCGACAAAAGCCGGTTCAGATGCGCCGTCTTCAACACCTGCCCCTTGGCCAGCGTCAGACCCGAAGCTTCGGCCACCTCGCGCAGCGCATCCAGTTTCAGCGGCGATGGCTCCTCATGCACCCGAAACAGCAAAGGCTGCTTCAGCCGCACCAGTTCCTCAGCCGCCGCCACATTGGCCAGGATCATCATCTCCTCGATCAACTTATGCGCATCGAAACGCTCATAAAAGGCAACCGAAGTAACCTTGCCCGCATCATCCAGCACGATCTTGCGTTCCGGCAGTTCCAGATCCAGCGGCTGACGGGCAGCGCGGGCATGTGTCAGCGCCGCATATGCCGCATAAAGCGGGCGCAAGACCGGCTCCAACAGGGGCGCGGTCTTTTCATCAGCCCGCCCGTCCACGGCCGCCTGCACCTGCGCATAATGCAAAGAGGCCCGCGACCGCATCAACCCCCGCACAAAGCGATGCGACAGCTTGTTGCCCTGCGCATCAACCCGCATCCGAACCGCCATACAGGCCCGATCGACATGTTCATGCAAGGAACACAGATCGCCCGACAGAATATCGGGCAACATCGGCACCACCCGGTCAGGGAAATAGCTGGAATTGCCGCGCTTGCGCGCCTCGCGGTCCAGGGCACTGCCGGGGGTGACATAATGCGCCACATCAGCAATCGCGACCCAAATGACAAACCCACCCGGATTGCCCGGCTGGTCATCGGCCTGCGCATAAACCGCATCGTCGCGGTCACGGGCATCAACCGGGTCAATCGTGACAAGCGGCAAGTCGCGCAGATCTTCACGGCCGGTCAGGCCCACGGCTTCGGCACGGTCTGCCTCGGCAATGACCGGGTCAGGAAACTGGTCAGGAATGCCATGCTGATGAATGGCAATCAGCGAAACCGCCCGCGCCCCCGAAGGGTCTCCCAGCCGCGCCACGATGCGCGCCTGCGGCAAGCCCAAGCGCCGGCTGCCCACGGCCTCGGCTTCGACCAACTCGCCATCGCGGGCATCTGCCGTGGCATCGCGGGCCACCCGCCATTCTTTGTCTTGCCCCTTGTCGATAGGCACAATCCGCCCACCTTCATGGCCGGACCTAAATATTCCCAACACTTTCAGCGGGTTCGCGCCAAGCCGCCGGATAAGCCGGGCCTCATAGCCATGCCCCTCGGCTTTTACCGGCGTCAACCGCCCCAAGATCCGATCGCCCGCGCCCAAGGCCGGGTCGCCCTTCTGCGCCACGATCAGCACCCGCACCGTGCTGTCCACGCCTTCTTCCAAAGGCACGGCAAACAAATCGCCCGACCGATCCGGCGCCAGAACCTGCAACACCGCCACCGGGGGCAAAACGCCGGGTTCGCGGAAACGCCGGGCTTTCTTTTCCAAAGCCCCTTCATCCTCCATCTCGCGCAGGATGCGTTTCAGGTCGATTTTGGCATCGCCCCGAATGCCAAAAGCCTTGGCAATATCGCGCTTGGCCGAAAGGCCGGGGTTATCACTGATCCATTGGCGGATCTGGTCTTTGCTGGGTATCGGGTTCATGGCCATGACCTAGCACGCCTTGCCCCCCAAAGCCACATCCAGCCCTTTCATCTTGGCCTAAATACCCCCGCCGGAGGCCCCATGGGTAAAATCCGCGCGGCGGGCTGGGGGTAAAGGGGCATTTCGGCCTGTCAAAACCGCTGCCTAAGCGCAGCTTGCAGGCGCTGCCATTCCGGCTCGGGCCCCGGCAGACCAAGCCGCAACAGGCTGTCAGACCACGGGAAAATCCGGCTCCAGATCTGACCACGGGCCAGCCTGTCTTGTGCAGCTTTGGCATTGCCCGTGTCATAAAGCCGGAACAGTTCCGATCCCCCGGCCAACCGCCAGCCTGCGCCTTGGGCCAAGGCATCGGCCCGCGCGGCATCCGTAGCAAGCTGCGCCCGCATCGCCTTGGCCCAGGCCACATCCGCCAGCGCAAGCGCCCCGATTTCGATCGCAGGACCAGAGACAGGCCAAGGCCCGCTCATCCGCGACAGGGCTTCGATGTCGGCGGTATCACCAAAGGCAAAGCCCAGCCGCACCCCGGCCAGCCCGTAAAACTTGCCAAATGATCGCAACACCAACAGCCCCGCGCGCCCGGCCTGCGGCAAGAGTGAAAGATCAGGTGTCACATCGCCAAAGCTTTCATCCACCACCAAAAGCCCCACCTGCCCCATCAGTGCCAGCAGCGTATCGGGGGTAAAATGGCGGCCATCGGGGTTATTCGGGTTGACGACGATCGCCAGATCAGCCCCCGCAAGGCTGGCCAGATCAGACACTGTATCCACCTGCCAACCTTCGGCCTTCAGGCAAGCGGCGTGTTCGTTATAGGTTGGGCCAAGCACAGCCGCACGGCCTTTGGGGCGCAGGCGTGGCACCAGTTGAATCGCAGCCTGCGCGCCAGCAAGCGCCACGCCTGCAACGCCCTTAGCCGCCCCCCAGCTTGTGGCGGCTTGCGCGACCACGGCCATTTGCGCCGCCTTGGTTGGCAGATTGCGCCATGCGGCAGCAGAAAGTTCAGGCACCGGCCAAGGGCGCCGGTTGATGCCGGTGGAAAGATCAACCCAGTCGCCCGCACCATAGCGCGCCATTGCCTGATCAAGATTGCCGCCGTGATCGCGCATGATCCGCCCCCTTGTTTATGCGCCGCAGGTAGCCAGCCGATGCACCCCGCGCAAGCCCGCTTCGCGCAAACCCGCCACCCCATGCGGCGGTATCTGCCCCGGCGCAAAGATCAGCGCACGGGCGGCCCCGGAATGCGAAATCGCCCAGCCGAGCGCGCCAAGATCGCGGGCAAGCGTTGCGGTTGGGTCGCCCACAGGGCCACGGCGGGCAAGGCAGCGCGCGGCACTTTCGCTGGCCAGCGCCGCGCAGCGGGCCAGATCGCCCCCCGCGGCCCAAGCTGCGACCAGATCGGAAATATCGTCATAATCCTGATCGCCCGCGCAGGTCGGGCGCGCTGGCCCCCAGAACCCCGCCAAGAGATGGGCGCGGGGTTGGCGGGGCAGCGCCGCCAACACGCGGCCCTCACGCGGGGCCCACAAAAGCCGCGACGGGCGGGCAAACATCAGCGGATCGCTGGCCCCTTCTGCCGCAATACAAGCCCGCGCCAAGGTTTCCGGCGCAAAGACCATGCCTGTCACCCGCGCCACCGCCAAAAGCCCGGCGGTTGACATGCCGGTGCCCATCCCCGGCGGATAGGGCAAACGCAAGAGGATGCGGCCTTGTGGCCTTTGGTTCAGAGCGCGGCCAAAGCGGGACAAAACGGCAGGGGGCAATGCGCCAAAGCCGATGGCATGGCTGAAAAGCCCCTGCGCCGGGCGGTGCCATGCCGCCAGAGCAACGCCCTTGGGCATCAACGATACCAGCGCCAAGGGGCCATCCGGCCCCAACCTGCCCTGCAACCATTCTCCGAAATGGCAGGGCAGGAAGATCGGGCCCTCAGCCGGCATTCTGCCCCCAGCCTTCATGATAGATCAGCTCGTCCAATGGCAAACGCTTGGCCCAGCCTTTGGCCTGCAATTCGGGTTCGGAATAAAGTTCATCCACATGGCCCAGGCAAAGCCACGCCACCGGGCTGACATGATCGGGCAGGCCCAGAATGTCGCGCAGGTCTTCGCGGTGGAAAATGCTGACCCAGCCCACACCGATACCTTCGGCCCGCGCCGCCAGCCACAGGTTTTGCACCGCGCAAACGGTGGAGAAAAGATCCATCTCGGGCTGATGCGTGCGCCCCAGCACCACCGGACCGCCGCGCGTATGGTCACAGGTGATGCACAGGTTGACCGGGGCCTGACAGATACCTTCCAGCTTTAGCGCCGAATAAAGCGGGCGCTGCGCATCGGGGAACATGGCCTGAGCCTCGGCATTGGCGCGGGCAAAGGCGGCTTGCGCCTTGGCCTTCACCGCATCGGAGCGGATGACGATAAAGTTCCACGGCTGTGACAGCCCAACCGAAGGCGCATGATGCGCGGCGCTCAACAGGCGGCGCAGGGTTTCGTCCTCAATCGGGCGGGGCGTGAACTGGCTGCGGACATCGCGGCGCGACTGAATGGCGCGATAGACGGCGGCGCGTTCGGCGGGCGCGAAAGGCCCGGCGGGCTGGATGGGCATTTCGGCAAAAGCGGCGTCAGGCATGGTATTCCCCTTGGCGAAAAACGAAGCCTCCGCCGGCCTTCGGCAGCCCCGGTTTCGTCTGGCCGGTCTTCTGACTTGGCTTCAGCAAGCGCCGCGCCTTCCCAAGCCTTGCGGCCAGTGGCATTTGCGACCCTCTCCACCTTACAGCGTTGGGCACGTTGTGGAGTTGCACCACATTCCCGATTCTTCCCGCTCGCACGGGACACCAGACATCAGGCCGATACCGCAAGGCCGCGCTGCGGGCAAGCAAAGGCAAGGCATCCTTTTCGCCGCGCCAAAATCGCAAGGTTTAGCTTAGTTCATAGGCCGAAGCGGCAGCCCATTCCGTCAGCCGCGCCGCATCTGGCCCGATCTCTTGGGCAAGCCCGCTGGAAAATTCCAAAAACGCCTGTTTGTTCAGCGCATTAATCCCGACAAGCACAGGTATTCCGGCCTCTAACGCCGCCGCAATCACATCGCGAAAGCCGCGACCTTCGGCTTCGTGCTTGCCGAATTTGTTGATGATCAGCACATCCGCCCCGCGCGAAAGCCGGGCCTGCACTTCGGCCACGGCGCGTTCAAGCGCGGCCGGGTCCAGCCTGCACCCCTGCGCATTCGGGCCAAGATTTTGCGAAATGCGCAGAACCGGGCCATCGGACAAGACCCGCACATCCATGTCACACGACCCATCTTTTGCCCGTGGCGTGTTGATCTGAACCGTTCCGCACAGGCGCAGGCCCCGGCTTGAGAGCCGCTGCGCGACCTCGGCCAGAACCAGATCGGTATCGCCGCGACCGCTGGCCATCGTATAGGCAAGATGCATCGTCATTCCTTTCTTTTTGCCGCCGTTGCGGCATGGCCCCCGGCTTAACAGGCGGGCCCGGCTTGTCTCCAGATCAGATCAAGCCCCCTTCGCTGCATCATGGCATCGCGAAGGACATCCAGATCCGCCGTTTTCAGCCGCACCCGCGCCAAGGGCAGGATGATTGCGTTTTCAACGATCAGATCACGAGAGACATGGCGCGCAAAGTCTTTCACTCGCTGCCACTTCGGAGAAGGCACATCGGTGGTCAGATCACCATAACAGCCAAGATCGCGCACCACATCGGCCGCTTCGCGGGTGGTCTGGGCATGATTGCCCGCCAGTTCGGCAATGACCTGCCCGATTTCGTCTTCATCTGCACAACGTCGCAGCATCAAGGGGAAAAGGCTTTCGTCTTCATCCGCGAGATGCAGCGGAAATTCTTCGCGCAGATAGGCGCAAATATCGGTCATGCCGAGTTCATCGACAGGATCACGCGCGCCAATCCGCTGAAGACGCCCACATATATCGCGCAACTGCGCATGGCTTTTGACAATGAAATCAAGCGGGTTTCCAAGGGCCCTTGCCGCCTTGCGCACCGCCGAAGTCACCCGCGGTTGAACATTGCCAGTGCGGGGCATGGCCTATCCCTCTTGTATGGGCGCCGTCAGGTCTATGCCGCTGATTTCCGCATCACGGGCCAGCGTTTCCACAAAATGCCGCGCCCCCGCTGCCCAGCGCGCTTTTTCCATGGCATCGGAAATCTTTTGGCGCACGGCATCAAAGGGCAAAACCGCCCCTTGGGCCACGGCGTCAAGGCGGATCACATGCCAGCCAAAGCGCGACAACACGGGTTCCGCCGTGACGTCGCCTTCGCCAAGGCCGCGCAGGGCCGCTTCGAATTCAGGCACCGTATCGCCCTGACCGATCTGGCCAAGCGCGCCGCCACTGCTGCGCGAACCGCAATCGCTGTTTTCTTCGGCAAGGCGGGCAAAGCCCTTGGGGTTGGCCACGGCCTTTGCCGCAAGTTCCCGCGCCCGTTGTTCGGCCGCGGCAAGCATGGTTTTGTCGGCAGGATCACAGGCGATCAGAATATGCGAAACATCCCAAAGCGGCGGCACCCGAAACCTTTGGGGATCGCGCGCATATTCCTGACGCAGCTCGTCCTCATTGGGGGCGTCAATGACAACCGCGTCATCCAAAAGCGCGCGGACAAGCGCTTCTTCCTCGGTTTCAAAGCGGCCCGGAGCCAGTTCTTGCGGGGCAGCGATCATGCCGCGACCCCGCGCTGTTTGCAGCAAAAGCGTGCGGATTGCCACGGCACGCGCCGCCTTGCGCCACGCAATCCCCGGCTTTCCAGCCGGGGCCGAATGGTTTTGCGCTTCGGCCGCGATCTTGGCCTGCGCGACCAATTCGCCGTTGATGACAAGATCGGGGAAAAGCGCGGCACCCATCGTCTTACTCCGCCGCAGAGCGCGGGGCCGAACGGCGCGACCGCACGATCTGATAGCCGGGGCGCAAAACATAACGCACCGGGGCCGACAGCATGTGAACCAGCCGGGTAAAGGGGAAGACCAGGAAGATGGTCAGGCCCAAAGCCAGATGCAGTTTGAAGATCAGCGCCACATCCGCGATATGCGCGGCAGCGTTGGCTTCAAAGGTGAAAATCCCCTGCGCCCAAGCCATGAACTTGGTCATTTCATGCCCATCAAGATGTTGCAGCGACGCGGCAATCGTGCCGACGCCCAACACAAGCTGGGCAAGCAGCATGGCCAGAATGGCAATATCGGCAAAGCTTGAGGTCTTGCGAATCCGCGGATCGGTCCAGCGGCGGTGAAACAGCATTCCCCCACCGATCAGCGCCATGACCCCGGCAATGCCCCCGGCAACCACCGCAAGCGTTTGCTTGGCGCCATGGCTGACACCCAAAGTATCGAAAACTTCGATCGGGGTCAGAAGGCCAACAAGATGGCCGGCAAAGATCACCAACACGCCCAGGTGAAACAGGATTGATCCGACCACCAGTTGCTTGCGCCGCAAAAGCTGCGAAGACGAGGTTTTCCAGGTGAACGGGTCGCGTTCATAGCGCGCGATCGAACCGATGATCAGAACCGACAGGGCGATGTAGGGGTAGATACCGAAAAGAAAGTTGTTCATCTGAGGCTCCGTTTACTCAGCCGCGACACGCGGGGCGGGATTGACGGGTTCATCCATGCGCGCAAGCATGTCGCGCACCTGCGGGCATCCGGCGTTTGGATCCGGGCCGAAACGGACCTCGGATTCATTCCAGACGGCATCAAGCGCATCAAGATCGTCAGGGTTGTCTTCGGGCTCTGCCAACATTTCTGCGACGGCCTCTTGGTCAGGCACGGCATCGGCCAGTTGTAAAAGAGCGGCGAACGCGGCTGCATAAGGGCTTTCGCGCCGGGCAAGCCGTTCGTCGAGAACCTTGAAGATATGCGCCGCGTCCGCCAAAGTCTCCTGTGCCTCAGGTTTGGGACGCGTGGCCAGGAATTCCAACAAGACGGGCAAATGATCGGGCAGTTCGCTGGTGTCGGGCTCGAACCCGGCTTCGCGGTAGCTTTCGATCAGCGACACCATCGCACCGCCACGCTCACGGCCTTCGCCGTGAACATGTTCGAACAGATTCAGCGACAGCGTCCGCGAACGGTCAAACAGCATGACATACTGTTCTTCCAGATCGTAAATGTCGTCCGATGTCAGGGCATCGACCAAGGGGCGCAAGGCGCGCCGTGCCGCTGCCGTCAGCCGGGTTTCTGCCGCAAGCACACCACCGATTTCGGGCATGGCGGCCTGCAATTCGCGCGTCGGATAAGAAAGCAGCAGCGAAAATGCTTTCAGGGAACGGTCAAGAATGGCCATTACTGCACCTCCTGCGGCATCTTGAGCGGCCGCTTGGAACGGCCAAACAACGACCCTTGCGAAATGCCGGTTGAACAGCCGTTGGTATCGGTAAAGCCGCAACCCGTTTTAAGGTCATAGGCTTCTTCTACCTGTTCGCGGTGGGTGGTCGGGATCACGAAACGGTCTTCGTAATCGGCAAGGGCCATGATCTTGTACATGTCCTCGATCACCCGGCCGGTCAGCCCGACACGTTGAGCGATGCCTTCATCAATCACGCCTTCCACCGTTTTTGACCGCATGTAGCTGCGCATTGCCAGCATACGTTCCAGCGCGGTGACAACCGGGGCTTCGTCGCCTGCGGTCAGCATGTTTGCCAGATAGCGCACGGGGATACGCAGATTGCGCACATCCGGCATACCATCCTTGGAAGAAATCGCCCCGGCAGCAGCCGCGTTCTGAATCGGGCTCAGCGGCGGAATATACCAGACCATGGGCAGCGTGCGATATTCGGGGTGCAGCGGGAAGGCCACTTTCCACTCCATCGCCATCTTCCAGATCGGGCTTTCCTGTGCAGCCTTGATCCAGTCTTGCGGCACGCCATCACGCTTGGCGGCAGCGATGACTTCGGGATCATTCGGATCAAGGAACACACCAAGCTGGGCGTCATAAAGATCGGTCTTGGCTTCGGCGCTGGCCGCTTCGCTGATCTTGTCGGCATCATAAAGCATGACACCCAAGTAGCGGATCCGCCCAACGCAGGTTTCCGAACAAACCGTCGGATTGCCCGATTCAATGCGCGGATAGCACAGGGTGCATTTTTCCGATTTGCCGGTGGACCAGTTGTAATACACTTTCTTATAGGGGCAGCCGGAAACGCACATCCGCCAGCCGCGGCATTTTTCCTGATCAATCAGAACGATGCCATCTTCTTCCCGCTTATAGATCGCCCCCGAAGGGCAGGACGCAACGCAGGCTGGGTTAAGGCAATGCTCGCACAGGCGCGGCAGATACATCATGAAAGTATTCTCATACTCGCCATAGATGTCTTTCTGGATGCCTTCGAAGTTGTAATCCTGCGAACGTTTGGAAAATTCGCCGCCCAGAATTTCTTCCCAGTTCGGACCTTTTTCGATTTTCTCCATCCGCTCTCCCGTGATTTTGGAACGCGGGCGCGCGGTTGGGAAGGCCTTCATCTCGGGCGCTGATTTCAGGTGATCATAATCGAAATCGAAGGGTTCGTAGTAATCGTCGATTTCAGGCAGATCGGGGTTGGCGAAGATATTCGCAAGAATGCGCCATTTCGCCCCCTGTTTGGGGCGCAGCTTGCCGGATTTGCTGCGCTCCCACCCGCCATTCCAGCGCGACTGGTTTTCCCAATCGGTCGGATAGCCGGTGCCGGGCTTGGTTTCGACGTTGTTGAACCACGCGTATTCAACGCCATCGCGGCTGGTCCAGACATTCTTGCAGGTGACAGAACAGGTATGGCACCCGATACATTTGTCCAGGTTCAACACCATGCCGACTTGCGCACGAACTTTCATTTCGCGGACTCCTTCCCAGCCACCTCTTGGTCAAGCCAGTCGACCTTTTTCATTTTCCGCACCACGACAAATTCATCGCGGTTCGAACCAACCGTGCCGTAATAGTTGAAGCCGTAAGATTGCTGGGCATAGCCGCCAATCATATGCGTCGGCTTCAGAACGGCGCGGGTAACCGAGTTGTGGATCCCGCCGCGCAGCCCGGTTTTTTCCGAACCGGGCGTGTTCACGATTTTTTCCTGGGCGTGATACATGAAGGTCGTGCCGTCTTTCATACGCTGGGACACGACCGCACGGGCCGTCAGCGCACCATTGACGTTGTAAAGCTCGACCCAATCGTTATCGACGATTCCGGCCTTGCGGGCATCATTTTCAGAGATCCAGATCACCGGCCCGCCCCGGTTCAGCGTGAGCATCATCAGGTTATCGGAATAGGTCGAATGGATGCCCCACTTCTGGTGCGGCGTGATGAAGTTCAGCACCAGATTGTCGCCGCTGTCCTGCACCTCTTTGGTGATGGTCTTCAGATCGACCGGCGGACGATAGGACATGAAGCCCTCACCAAAGGCCAGCATCCACAAGTGATCTTGGTAAAGCTGCTGCCGCCCGGTCAGGGTGCGCCACGGGATCAGTTCATGCACGTTGGTATAGCCCGCGTTATAGCTGACCTTCTCGCTTTCAATCCCTGACCAGGTCGGAGACGAGATGATCTTGCGCGGCTGGGCGGCAATGTCGCGGAAGCGGATCTTGGTGTGATGCGCGCCTTCGGCAAGGTGGGCATGTTCGCGCCCGGTTGTCTTTGACAGAGCTTCCCATGCCTTGACCGCCACTTCGCCATTGGTTTCCGGCGCCAGCATCAAAATGACCTCGGCCGCATCAATTGCGGTGTCGATCACCGGCCGGCCAGCCGCCGGGCCATCAAGACGCAGCCCGTTCAGCTCTCCCAAGGCATCGACTTCGTCCTGGGTGTTCCAGCCAATCCCCTTACCGCCATTGCCCAGCTTGTCCATCAACGGACCAAGCGCGGTAAAGCGGTCATAAAGCGCGGGGTAATCGCGTTCGACCGCGATATAATTCGGCGCCGTCTTGCCGGGGATCAGATCGCATTCGCCCTTCTTCCAGTCGCGCACCTGATCTTGGGCGATTTCAGCCGGGGTGTCGTGCAGGATCGGCAAGGCGACAATATCGGTTTCCTTACCCAGAATTTCCGGCGCAATGGCCGAAAACTTCTTGGCAATGGATTTGAAGATTTCCCAGTCGGTCTTGCTTTCATAGGCCGGATCGACCGCCGCTTGCAGCGGGTGGATGAACGGATGCATGTCCGAAGTGTTCATGTCATCTTTTTCATACCAGGACGCCGTCGGCAAAACGATGTCGGAATAGACGCAGGTGGTGGACATGCGGAAGTCGATGGTCACCAGCAGGTCCAGCTTGCCCTTCGGGCTTTCGGCGCGCCATTTTGCCTCTTTCGGCAATTGACGGCCTTCTTCGCCCAAGTCCTTGCCCATGACGCCGTTATCGGTGCCCAAGAGGTGCTTGAGGAAATATTCATGGCCCTTGCCCGAAGACCCAAGCAGGTTAGACCGCCAGACAAACAGATTGCGCGGCCAGTTTTCCGGGGCATCCGGGTCTTCGCAAGACATTTCCAGCGCGCCCGACTTTAGCTGCTCGGCAACATAGGCCGGAATTTCCTTGCCCGCCGCCTTGGCCGCCTTGGCCACTTCCAACGGGTTGGTCTTGAGCTGCGGTGCCGAAGGCAACCAGCCCATCCGCTCGGCCCGGATGTTATAGTCGATGATCGACACATCCCAATCGCCAGCCGGCGCAGTCGGAGACAAAATCTCGTCCGCCGTCAGGGTTTCATAACGCCACTGATCGGTATGGGCATACCATGCCGAGGTTGAGTTCATGTGGCGCGGCGGACGCGCCCAATCCAGCGCGAAGGCCAAAGGCTGCCAGCCGGTCTGCGGCCGCAGCTTTTCCTGCCCGACGTAATGCGCCCAGCCACCGCCCGACTGACCAACACAGCCACACATGACCAGAAGGTTGATGACCCCCCGGTAGTTCATGTCCATGTGATACCAGTGGTTCATCGCCGCGCCGATGATGATCATCGACTTGCCTTTGGTGGTTTCCGCGTTCTGCGCGAATTCGCGCGCAACATGGATGATCTTGTCCGCCGGAACGCCGGTGATCTTTTCAGCCCATGCCGGCGTGCCCGGCATATCATCGGCATAATCCTTGGTGACCCAATCGCCCCCCAGACCCCGATCAAGGCCATAATTGGCGCAAAAGAGGTCAAACACGGTGGCAACCTGAATATCGCCATCCTTGGTTTTGACGGTTTTCACCGGGATATTGCGGGTCAGCACATCGGGGTGATTGGCGTCGGTGGCAAAAGCTGCGGTGGCGGCCCCGCCGAAATAGGGGAAGTCCACGCCCGCGACGGCGTCATGGTCTTCATCAAGAACCAGCGACATTTTCAGCCGGGTATCGGCCTTGTCGGCGCGCTCTTCAAGGTTCCACTCGCCCGTCTCGCCCCAGCGATAACCGATCGAGCCATTCGGCGCGACAAGCGCACCCGAGATTTCATCCAGCGCGACGGTTTTCCATTCCGGGTTATTGGCTTCACCAAGCTTGCCATCCAGATCGTCAGCGCGCAGGAAGCGGCCCGGAACCAGCCGGCCATCGCGTTTGTCCAGCTTCACCAGCATCGGGAAGTCGGAATATTTGCGGGTGTATTCTTCGAAATATTCAGCCTGACGGTCCAGATGGAATTCGCGCAAGATCACATGGCCGAATGCCATCGCCAGCGCGGCATCGGTGCCCTGTTTGGCGTTCAGCCAGACATCCCCGAATTTGGCCGCTTCGGAATAGTCAGGGCAGATCACCGCCGATTTGGTGCCTTTGTAGCGAACCTCGGTGTAGAAATGCGCGTCCGGCGTCCGGGTCTGGGGCACGTTAGAGCCCCACAGCAGCAGATAGCCCGCATTATACCAATCGGCCGATTCCGGCACGTCAGTCTGTTCGCCCCAGATCATCGGAGAGGCGGGCGGCAGGTCGCAATACCAATCATAAAACGACATGCAAACGCCACCAAGCAGGCTGAGATAACGCGAGCCGGCCGCATAAGACACCATCGACATCGCCGGGATGGGCGAAAAGCCGAAAACCCGGTCCGGGCCATAGGTCTTGGCGGTATAGGCGTTGGCGGCGGCGACGATTTCGGTCGCTTCATCCCAGTTCGCGCGCACAAAACCGCCCTTGCCGCGGTTTTCGACATAGCTTTGGCGCAGGATCGGGTCGGCCTGAATGGCCGTCCATGCCGCGATGGGCGACATGGTTTCACGCATCTTGCGCCATACCTTCATCAACTTGCCGCGCACCAGCGGGTTTTTCACCCGGTTGGCAGAATAGAGATACCAGCTATAGGATGCCCCCCGCGCACAGCCGCGCGGTTCATGGTTGGGCAGATCAGGCCGGGTGCGGGGATAATCGGTTTGCTGGGTTTCCCAGGTCACGATCCCCGATTTGACATAGATTTTCCAAGAGCAAGAGCCCGTGCAGTTCACGCCATGGGTCGAGCGCACGATTTTGTCGTGGCGCCAGCGGTTGCGATAGGTGTCTTCCCAATCACGATTTTCACGCGTGACTTGACCGTGGCCATTCGAAAACTGTTCCAGTTCTTTTGACTGCAAGAAGTTCAGCCGGTCGAGCAGATGGCTCATTTCAATTGCTCCTTGAGAGAGGGCCCGCGCCAGCCCCCTGGCCGGCGCGGGAAAAGGTCATCCGATCAGCACGAGACCGGAGCGTTCTTGCGGGTGTAGAAGGCCCAGGTGATCACCACGCACAGCACGTAGAAGATCAGGAAGGCCCACAGTGCCCCGTTCGGCGCGCCCGTCATGCTGATCGAGGTGCCATAGGCTTTGGGGATGAAGAAGGCGCCATAAGCCGCGATGGCCGAAGTGAAGGCGATGATGGCGGCGCTTTCGCGTTCAATCTGCTTGCGCAGCGCGTCACCTCTCAGATGCTTTTCATGCGCCGGAACTTCATGCGCCATGATCGACGGGATCATCTGGAAGGTCGAGGCATTGCCGACGCCAGTCAGGAAGAACAGCGCCATGAAGCAGGCGAAGAAGCCCCAGAAGTTACCCGCGGCATTCGCCTCGGACGGCAGGAACTGCAACACGCCCCAAACCGAAATGGCCATGCCGATGAAGGTCCAGAACGTCACGCGGCCACCGCCGAACTTGTCGGAAATCCAGCCGGTTCCGGCGCGGCTCAGCGCACCAACCAACGGCCCAAGGAAGGCGTATTGCAGCGCGTTCACATCCGGGAACTGGGTTTTCATCAGCAGCGGAAAGCCAGCCGAATAGCCGATGAAGCTGCCGAAAGTGCCGGTGTACAGAATGCACATGATCCAGTTGTGCAGCCGCTTGAAGATGATCGACTGTTCGCGGAAAGACGCTTTGGCATCGGCAATGTCATTCATGCCAAACCATGCCGCCAGCGCGGATGCGATGATGAAGGGCACCCAGATGAAGCCGGCGTTCTGAATCCACAACTGGCTGCCGTTTTCCAAGGTGGCAGGTTCGCCGCCCATGGCCCCAAAAACCCCGGTGGTAATGGCCATCGGCACCGCGAATTGCATGACCGACACCCCAAGGTTGCCAAGGCCCGCATTCAGGGCCAGCGCGTTGCCCTTGGTCTTTTTCGGGTAGAAAAAGGCGATATTCGCCATCGACGAGGCAAAGTTGCCGCCGCCAAAGCCGCACATCAGCGCAAGCGCCAGAAACACGGTATAGGGGGTTTCCGGATTTTGCACCGAAAGGCCGATGCCAATCGCCGGCAACAGCAGCGACAGCGTGCTGAGCGTGGTCCACAGCCGCCCGCCGAAGATCGGGATCATAAAGCTGTAGAAAATCCGCAGCGTTGCGCCAGAAAGGCCGGGCAAGGCGGCCAGCCAGAACAACTGCCCCGTGGAATAGTCAAACCCAATCGCCGGCAGTTTCGCCACGACGACCGACCAAACCATCCAGACCGAAAAGGCCAAAAGCAGGTTGGGGATCGAGATCCAGAGATTGCGCGTTGCGACCGATTGCCCACGTTCTTTCCAGAACTGGGCATCTTCGGGGCGCCAGTCGATCATCGTATGACCGTGCTGGGCCGTGTTTGAAGATGTATTCGCCATGGGAACCTCCCTGTTGGCGTGTGAGAAGGAGGGCCGCGCAGCGCACGCGGCCCGTTCGAAAATCATGCGCTGGGGTTTGCCGTGCGGGCGCGCTCAATGGCGGCCAGACCACGTTCCAACTCGGTATTCGCAACCTCGGCCTTGCGGCGCAGCGTCTCGATATTGGCGCTTGCGAAGGCGGCGCGCTCTTCGATTTCCTGCTCAGACGAGAAGCGCACGAAGAAAGCCAGCACCGAAGATATCGTCACGACAATGCCCAGGATCAGGAAGGCGTCGCTCCAGTTTTCCATGCCTTTGAACAGGAAGCCCGCCAGAACCGCACCCACGTTGCCGCCAGCCCCGACGACACCCGCCACCGCGCCCAGCGCCTTTTTGTTGATGAAAGGAACCACCGAATAGGTCGCGCCTTCAGACATCTGGGTGAAAAGCGAAAAGACGATCAGCGCCGGCACTGCAAGGAACAAGGCCTGCATATGGCTGAAGATCATCAGTGCGATGCCTTCGAACAGCACGCAGATGAACAGCCAGAACGACCGGCCTTTCAGGCCCCAAAGCGCACCGAAGTTATCCCCGAAAAGGCCACCCAAGGTGCGGGCAAACAGGTTCATCAGGCCGAAGGACGCCGCCACCAGACCAGCCGACACCAGCGAAAGGCCAAAGTAGTCAGCGAAATACAGCGCCGCGACGTTGTTCACCGTCAGTTCAATGCCAAAGCAGGCGCCATAAAGCACGAACAACAGCCAAACCCGCGTATCGGCCATAGCGGCCCAATAGGCGCCGGTGACGCTTTTCTTTTCGGGCATCCGGCCTTCGGCGCGCAGCTTGTCATAGTTACCGTCCGGCGCATCTTCCGTAAGGAAGTAATAGGCGATCCCGGTCAGCAGGATAATCACCCCGACAACCACCATGGCCAGCCGCCAGCCAAGCTGTTCGGAAAAGCCAAAGCCCACGACAAACACCGAAAACAGCAGCGGCATCACGAATTGCGTCACACCCCCGCCAAGGTTGCCCCAACCGGCGCTGGTCGCATTGGCCTGCCCCACCACATTCGATGCGAACATCACCGTGGTATGGTATTGCGTAATGACGAATGACGCCCCGATCCCGCCGATCAGAACGCGGAAGATCAAAAAGGTGTTGAAATCTTGCGAAAGGCCGATGCCCATGACGGGCAAAGAGCCTAGGATCAACAGCCAGGTGTAAGATTTGCGCGGCCCGATGCGGTCAACCAGCCAGCCAACGAAAAGCCGCGCGAAGATCGTCATTGAAACCGAACCAATGATCGCCCAGCCGATCTGCTCTTTCGTCAGGGCCAGTTCATCGCGCACGATTGCCATCAAGGGCGCGATACCGAACCAGGCGAAAAAGCAGGCGAAAAAGGCAAACCATGTCATGTGAAACGTGCGGATCTGAACCATCCGCACGTTCAAGAAGTTGCCCCAAAGGCTCGTCGCCTTGTTTTGCAGTTCCATTTTTCCCTCCGAATTGCGGCGAATACAGGGGCCGCGAGTGGGTTTCGCAACGTCAATGCAAGGGGAATGGCCCGACAGATTTGATTTAGGTCAACATGCGGTGGGACGCGGGCGGAAATAAATGCGCGGCCCAGAAATCTCATGTCGTGCGCCAGAAAATCGCAAGAGGGCATTTTAATATTGCTGCGTGACAAGCCTAAATATGTCGGTTAACTTCTTGACAAAAATCAAGCGTGGGCGCGGCATGACCGAACTGATTTTTCCAGAGATCAGAAAACTTCACTTGTTTTCTAAAATGGCGCCCGAAAATTACGGGCGGCTGATGCGCGCGTCATATGTTCAGAACTTTCCGCCGCAGGTCGAACTTATCAGTGAAGGAGAGCCAAGCGATTTTCTGCATGTTGTCACCGAAGGCAGTGTGGAACTGTTTTCGCGCTGGAACGGCAATGAAACCAGCATGGCCACGATCCGCCCCGTATCCACCTTTATTCTTGCGGCAACGATCAAGGACGCGCCCTATCTGATGTCGGCGCGCACCCTTGAAAAAAGCCGGATCGCCCTGATCCCAAGCCAGGACGTGCGCGACGTGTTCGAAATTGACGCAGCATTTGCCCGTGCCATCGTGACCGAACTCGCCTCGTGCTATCGCGGCGTGGTCAAAGGCACCAAGGATCTAAAGCTGCGCAGCTCGTTAGAGCGGCTGGCCAATTACCTGTTGCGCCAGCAAAGCGTGTCGGGCGGCGACGCGTCATTTGATCTGCAAATTGAAAAGCGGCGCCTTGCCTCGCTTTTGGGCATGACGCCTGAAAATCTGAGCCGGGCCTTCAAGACATTGCAGGCTTACGGTGTGACGGTGTCGGGCAACCGAATTGAAATTGCCGACGAAGACGATCTTCGCCGTTTTGCCAAGCCCAGCCCCTTGATCGACGATTATAGCAATTGATCTGCTGCCGAAATAATCGGGGCAAAAGGCATTAAGCCGCTGTCAAAAGACCAGCACCATTTCGCGATGCGCAATTCCCGCATCATCAAATTCAGGGCCTTGGGCGATAAAGCCCAACCGTTCATAAAACCCCAAAGCATGGGTTTGCGCGCCAAGCTTTACCTTCATGACGCCCGGCATCTGTCGAAACCGCGCCACCGCAGCCTGCATCAACGCCGCGCCAAGCCCGGTTCCCCGCGCCTGTGGCAAGATGCAAACACGGCCCACCTTTCCGACATCACCTTGCACCAAAAGCCGGGCTGAGCCCACGGGCCTGCCATTCACATGGGCCAAAAGGTGGATGGCCTCGTCATCCTTGTCATCAAGCTCATCCGCCTCGGAAACGCCCTGTTCTTCGATAAAAACCACACGGCGCAGGGCGCGGCAGGTGGCAATATCGCGGGTTTCTTCGATACGCGTCATGCGAAATAATCCCGCAGAATACGGCTGTAGATTGCCTTCAACTGGTGAATTTGCGCCACCTCGACCCGTTCATCAACCTGATGCATGGTGCGGCCAACAAGGCCAAATTCCACCACCGGGCAATGGTCTTTGACAAAGCGCGCATCTGATGTGCCACCCGAGGTGGAATATTCCGGCTGCCGGCCGGTTTCGGCCTGCACCGCCGTGGCAACCATCTGAGAAAATTCGCCCGGCGGGGTTAGAAAGCTTTCGCCGGAAATCGAAATCCGGCAAGAAATTTCAACCCCGGTTTCGGCCTGAACGGCAGCCGCATGACCGCGCAGCCATTCCGAAAGACTGGCACCGCTGTGCAAATCATTGAACCGGATATTCACCGTGGCCGCGCCCTTGGCCGGGATAACGTTATTGGCCGGATTGCCGCAATCAATGGTCGTGATCGCCAAGGTAGAGGCGTCGAAATGCGCGCTGCCCTCATCCAGCGGTTTCTCCTCTAACCGCGTCAACAGTTTCACAAGCGCGCTCATCGGGTTTTTGGCACGATGCGGATAGGCTGAATGGCCCTGCACCCCTTGGGCCGTAAACCAGCAGGTCATGGAGCCGCGGCGGCCGATCTTCATCATCTCGCCCATTTCATTCGGGCAGGTCGGCTCTCCCACCAGACAATGGGTCATCCGCTCTCCGGCACTGGCCATCCAATCCAAAAGCGCAACGGTGCCATCGGTGGCCACGTCTTCCTCATCGCCGGTAATGGCCAGAATGATCGCCCCATCCGGCGGCGTCTGGCGCACGAAATCCACCGCCGCCGCAGCAAAGGCCGCAACGCCGGATTTCATGTCGGTCGCGCCGCGACCATACATCCAGCCATCCACCACTTTGGCGCCGAAGGGGTCCTGGCTCCACGCCGCCAGATCGCCCACGGGCACCACATCGGTATGGCCGTTGAAACCAAAGCTCTTGTTCGCGCCCTTTGCGCCCCAGCGGGCAAAAAGATTGGCGATACCACCGCGATCAACCCGCGTGCAGGCAAAACCCGCCGTTTCCAAAAGCCCCTGCAACAGCACCAACGCGCCACCTTCGACGGGCGTGACCGAAGGGCAGCGGATCAGATCGGCGGTCAGGGCGGCGGGGTCAACGGGGTTTTGCGATGTCATGGCAGGTCTTTCCAAGGGCAATACCCTTGGCATAGCCCGCAATGGCCTGAAAAGACAACTGCGCCCGCAATCGGGGCTGTGGCCATTGCGCAACCTGTGGGTGACTTGTTGCACAACCGGCCAAAACGGCTTGTCCCACGCCAAAGTCGCGGCCTAAAGTTTTCCACAAAGAAGAAGCGTCCCGCAACAGGGCAGGCACAGGCATGAAACCGCTATGAACCGTCAAGGCCCCTCTGGCCACTGGCTGGTGCTGTCAGATCGCACGGCAGCAGAGGGTTGCGGCGTGGCTCATAGCCCGGAAATCGTTGAAAGCGGCATGTTCGTTGTGGAACTGGCGCTGCCATTGGATGCCCCGGCCGTGCTTTTGGATTTTCAATCGCAAAACGGTTGGCCCCGCACCTTTACCCTGTTTCATGACCCGGCCACCGGCTTTGTGCTGATCCATCGGCAAGGGCAATCGGTGGCCCGCCATGCGCTGCCCGGCCCCTTGCCGCAGCACGCGGGCACGGGCCGGCTCAGCCTGCGTTTTGATGCACCGGGGCGGGTTTGGGATTTGCGCTTTACCCATCTTGATGCCGGCGAAACCGGATCGGCCCCGATGGTTGCGCGTGGGCAAAATCCCTTACCCATAAGGCCCGATGATCTGCACGGCCTGTCTTGCCCCACCGCACGGGCCGCGCGGCACCGGGCGGTTTTGTGGTTTGGCCTGACACGCGATGATGATCTGCCCGCCCGCGCGCCGTGGATCGGGCAGCGCACCCCCGTGGAAACCAGCCGGGGCCCGGTTCTGGCGGGACATCTGAAACCGGGCGATCTGGTGGCAACCGCGGATGGCGGGCTTTTGCCCCTGCGGCGCGTGATTCCGATGGAACTGCCGGCTTGTGGTTCTTTTGCGCCGGTTATCCTGCGCGCGCCATTTTTTGGCAACAGCACCGATCTGTTGGTCGCGGCGGATCAGCCGCTTACCCTGGGCGGCCCCGAGGTGGAATATCTGTTCGGTGAAGACGAAGTTCTGGTTGCAGCAGGCGCGTTGGTTGACGGCCGTTCAGCCCTGTCAGATCAGCGCCGCGCGGTGGCCTCAGTCCTGCGGCTGGAATTTGACCATCCGGCGCTGATCATGGCCGAGGGCTGCACCCTTTTGATTGCCCGCCCCGGCGATGCCCCGCCGCGCCGCATGTTGCACAGCTATGAGGTGCTAACCCTGATGTCGATGATGGGCCGCGCCGGGCATCGCCGCAGCGCCTGAACTGCTCAGTCGTAAAACGGCGTCATCTGCGCCACGATCACCGAATTTTCGGCCAAAGCGCGATCCATCAGTTTGCGTTCTTCGCCGTCGATTTCATCGCCTGCGGCTTCGCGCTCTTTAAGCGTGCCCAAGCCTTCAACCTCTAGCACGGCTAGGCTTGCTTCTTTCAGGATGGCGACGGTCTCGCGCACGGCCTCGGCCTCATCCACGCCCGAAGCATAGATCATCAGCCCAGCCCCCGTTGCCTTTTCCGGCAAGCCATCATCGGCCTTGCGGCCAACCTGCACCAAAAGCGTAAAGACCGCCTGTTCGCGTTTGATCTTGGCCGGTTTTTCGTTGTCAGACATGCCTGCCTCCGTTTGCCGCAACTGCGCGCCTCAGTCCCGCAGAAGTTCGTTGATCGAGGTCTTGGCCCGTGTCTGGGCATCGACCCGCTTCACGATAACCGCGCAATAAAGGCTGACCCCGCCTTTTGACGGCATGGAACCGGCAACCACAACCGAACCCGCCGGAACCTCGCCATACATCACTTCGCCGGTTTCACGATCGACGATCTTGGTCGATTTGCCGATGAAAACGCCCATGCCCAGAACCGAGCCCTCGCGCACGATGCAGCCTTCAACCACCTCAGAGCGCGCGCCAATAAAGCAGTTGTCTTCGATGATGGTCGGGCCGGCCTGCATCGGCTCCAGCACGCCGCCGATACCAACACCGCCAGAAAGATGCACATTCTTGCCGATCTGCGCACAAGAGCCGACCGTGGCCCAGCCATCCACCATGGAGCCTTCATCGACATAGGCGCCGATATTCACGAAAGACGGCATCAGAACCACGCCCTTAGCGATATAGGCCGAGCGGCGGACGATAGAGCCGGGCACGGCGCGGAAGGCGGCTGCGCGCCAATCGGCCTCGGTCCAGCCCTGCCATTTCGACGGAACCTTGTCCCACCAGTTCGACCCGCCGTTTGAACCCGAAATCTCATACATATCGGTCAGGCGGAATGACAAAAGCACCGCCTTTTTCGCCCATTGGTTCACATGCCAATCCTGCCCGCGCTTTTCCGCGACCCGCAGCTTGCCGCTGTCCAGCGCCGAAAGCGTGGCCTCGATCGCGTCGCGCGTCTCACCCTTGGTGGCGGGGGTGATGCCATCGCGGGCATCCCAGGCGGCTTCAATGGCGGCTTCAAGTGCGGCGTTCGTCATGGGATCACCCTTTTTCGATTGGTCACGGTTCGGCGTTGTCTATATGGCTATAAGACCCCCCGCGCAATCAAGCGGGCAAAAAGCGACGGCAGGCCGATGAAAGACGAACCCAGAAACCACCCGTTCCGTGACAGCAATCAGGATATTGCGGCCAGTCACCGCATTCCGGATACGCCGCAAACCCGCGCGCCGGCCTATCGGCTGGCCTTTGCCGACCCCGATTTCATGACGCGCGACGAATTGCGGCCGGTTCGCCTGCAACTGGAATTGCTGAAGCCACAGCTTGTGATGGATGAACGCGGCATCGAATCGACCGTGGTGCTTTTTGGCGGCGCGCGCATTCCCGCCCCCGAAAACAAGGCAAAGGCCAAAACGCCGATGCTGGGGGATTTGTCGCGCTATTACGATCAGGCCCGCCGTTTTGCCCGGATGATGACCGAACGCAGCATGGCAAGCTATGGGCGCGAAAACGTCATCGTCACCGGCGGCGGCCCCGGTGTGATGGAGGCCGGAAACCGCGGTGCCGCCGAGGCGGGTGGGCAGTCGATCGGGCTGAACATCGTTTTGCCGCATGAGCAGGCGCCGAACCAATATGTGACGCCTGACCTCAGCTTCAACTTTCACTACTTTGCAATCCGCAAGATGCATTTCCTGATGCGCGCCACCGCCGTCTGTGTCTTTCCCGGCGGCTTTGGCACGCTGGACGAAATGTTTGAAAGCCTGACGTTGATTCAGACCAAACGGATGAAGCCGATTCCTTTCCTGCTGTTTGGCCGGGCGTGGTGGGAAACCATCATCAACTGGGATCATCTGGCCGAAGCGGGGGTCATCAGCCCCGAAGATCTGGGTCTGCTGCAATTCGTCGAAACCGCGGAAGAAGCCATCGCCGCGATTGACAACTTTGACCGGGGCTGTGGCTGAGCCCGCTTAGGGCGCCAGAAATTCGCGCTGCCATCCGGGCAAATATTCCACCCGGTCACACCCGGCAAAGCGGGCAAGCCGATGCAATTCGCCGTCAAGCTTGCCCAGCCGCAGCTTGGTCATTTTCACCCCGGCTTCGGGCCAAAAGGCTTTCACCCGCAGCGCGCCTTCCTGTTTGAAAGCCTTGGCATCCAGCCGCCCGACCAGCCGGTCGCCTTCCAGCACCGGAAATACATAATAGCCCCAGCGCCGTTTGGCCTCGGGCACGAAAACTTCGATCCGATAGTAAAAACCGAACAGATGTTCGGCCCGCGCCCTGTCGCGCAGCGCCGGATCAAAAGGCGACAAGACGCGCAGGCGGGGGGTGGCTTCGGGGATGGTGGCGGCCTGATGCAACACATCGGGCCGGGCAAAGGCCGGGCAAGGCGCGGCATTCGCCCCCTCGACCATGACTTCGGCAAGCTCGCCACGCGCAACGGCAGCTTTGCACCACGCCGCCACCGCCGCTTTCGGCACGGCATTCCAATAGGCTTGCAATTCGGCAAGGCTGGCAAAGCCAAGCCGGTCAAGGGCGGTGTTGCAGGCCCATTCCACCTTATCTTCAAAGGAAATTTCCTGCTGCAAGACCGGGGCTGGAATGACGCGTTCGGTCAGATCATAGACCTTTTGAAAACCGTCACGCCGGGTGATCGCCAGTTTCCCCGTGCGCCAAAGCCATTCCAGCGCGGTTTTCGACGGGTGCCAATCCCACCAACCGCCCTTACCGCGCGCCTCGCCCTCTCCCACCTCAGACGAGGTCAGCGGACCGGTATCAGCAATTCGCTGCAAGATGGTGTCGAACTGCGCCTCATAGCCTTCGCGGAACCATTTGCGCCAATTGTCATGCAACCGCAGCGCATCGCGTGCAAACCTGTGCCGCCAATAAGGAAAAACCGCGACCGGCAGGATCGAGGCGTCATGCGTCCAATGTTCCCAAAGCAGGCGATCACGTTCAAGCAGGGGTTTCAGCGCGGCCGGCTTGTAGCTTTGGGCGCGGCTGAACAAGATCATGTGATGGGCGCGTTCCACCGTGTTGATGCTGTCAACCTGGACAAAGCCGATGCGCCCGATCAGCGCGGCCAGATCTTCGCCCTTGGCTGGCCCGGTCGGGGCCGTGGCCAAACCGTGACGGGCAAGAAACAAGCGGCGGGCAAGGGGGTTCGGCAAATACATGGCAAAGGGGTATCAGCCCCCGAACACAGGTCAACCATTGATTTGGCGGGCCGTGAAATCAGCCGGCGTGATCCGCCGCCCGCGCCTTCAGCGCCGATTTGCGTTGCTTTTCGGTGGCCGATTTCAACTGGCCACAGGCCGCCATAATATCTTCCCCCCGCGGCGTGCGAATGGGGGTGGCATAGCCCGCCTTGTAGATGATGTCGGCAAAGGCATGAATGCGGTTGCCCGACGACCGTTTATAGGGCGCACCCGGCCATTCATTGAAGGGGATCAGGTTAACCTTGGCCGGAATACCTTCCAGAAGTTTCACCAGACGGTGCGCATCTTCCTTCGTATCATTCACGCCTTCCAACATGACATATTCGAAGGTTATCCGCTCAGAGTTGGAAAGATTGGGATATTCTTTCAACGCAGCCAAAAGCGTTTGAATATTCCACTTCTTGTTGATCGGCACCAGAACGTCGCGCACCTCATCCGTGGTGGCATGGAAGGAAATCGCCAAAAGACAGCCAATTTCGCTGGCGGTGCGGGCGATTTCCGGCACCACGCCGCTGGTCGAAAGGGTGATACGACGGCGGCCCAGCGCGATACCTTCGTTATCCATCACCACTTTCATGGCGTCGCGAACATTGTCGAAATTGTAAAGCGGTTCGCCCATGCCCATCAGAACGATGTTTGATACCAGCCGCACTTCTTCTTTCGGGGCGCCGGGCACGGGCCATTCGTTCAGATCATCCCGTGCCAGCATCACCTGCCCAACGATTTCAGCCGCCGTAAGATTGCGCACCAGTTTTTGCGTGCCGGTATGGCAGAACGAACAGGTCAGCGTGCAACCGACCTGCGATGAAATGCACAGCGTGCCACGGTCGGTTTCGGGGATATAGACCACCTCCATCTCATGCCCGCCGGCAATGCGCACCAGATATTTGCGCGTGCCATCTTCGGAAATCAGCCGGGTGACAACCTCGGGCACCTCCAGCACGAAATTCTCGGCCAGAAGCGCGCGGTAATCTTTGGCAAGATTGGTCATGCGGTCAAAATCCCGCACGCCCCAGTGATAAACCCACTGCCAAACCTGCCCGACCCGCATCTTGGCCTGTTTTTCCGGCGTTCCGGCCGCAATCAGCGCCGCACGCATCTGGTCGCGCGTCATACCGACAAGGTTTTGCTTGCCGCTTTCGGGCAGCTTGCGCGGCAGGGTCAACACGTCTTGGGTAATGGGCGCGGTGGCGTCAGTCATCGAAAGGGTCCGTTGCGGTGAAGGCGGCTGTATAAGGGATTCGCCCGCAAAACAAAAGCGCCCCGGCCTTGCGGCGGGGCGCCCTTTATTCGCGGCGAAAAAAGATCAGCCGCAGCGCTTTTGCGCCTCGTCCACGGCGGCGGTAAAGCCCCGCAACGAGAAGGTATCTTTGGTATTCGTGCCCTTGCCGGACTTGGCGCTAAGCACGGCCGTGGTGCCTTTTTTCAGCGCGCCCAGAATGGCGGCATCATCATCGCGGGTGCCCGGCCAAGCCCATTCGCCATCCGTGATAAGATCATAGCCGGTGCCGTCGATATCCAGTTTCACCGTCGAACCACCGGCGAAAGGATAGCCCCCGGCGAAGGAGATTTCACCCGGAGTGCCGGGCCGGAACGTGACAAACAGCATGATTTCGCCCCGGCGCACCTGCACCGGCTGGCCATCGCGGGTGTTCACGGTTTCTTTCGGAACAGAGACCCCCCAGCATTCCTTGGGGCTTTCTTCTACAAAGACGCTCCAATCCGTTGTGACTGCAACGCGGTTGGTCGATTCCTGCGCCACAGCGACGCTTGCCGAACCAAATGCAACAGTTGCCACCAAAAGGGCGCGGGTCATCCAGCTTGCCATTTCGTTACAGCCTCCAAGCTGTGTTTTGCCTCTGCCCTGCCAGACCGCTTGCAGATGCGGCTTTTCCTGTGGCGCGGGGCGGTTTCACTCGATATCCCATGCATAACCGAAAAGGACCAATATGCGAAAGCCCCTTGGGCATATTTTCGCGCATCATGGGCAGGAGGGGATGATGACCAAGGCAGCACCGATGGTCGAACTGTGGCGTGGGGGGCTTTTGGAAAGCACCCATGTCGGCCACGCCATTTTATGTGATGAAAACGGCCAGATCGTAAAAGCCTGGGGCGACCCGGAGCGGATCATTTTTCCGCGATCATCGTGCAAGATGATACAGGCGCTTCCCTTGGTGGAAAGCGGGGCGGCAGATGCGGCAGGGCTGACACCGGCACATCTGGCGCTGTCTTGTGCCAGCCATCAGGGTGCGGCCCTGCATGTGAACATGGCGCGCGACTGGCTTGCGACGCTTGGGCTTGGGGAGCCCGATCTGCGCTGCGGCAGCCACGAGCCCTATGACCGCGCCGAGCGCGACCGCCTGATCTGCGATCACGAAGGGCCCTGCCAGTTGCACAATAACTGTTCGGGCAAACATTCGGGCTTTTTGACCACAACCAAACATCTGAAAGCCGGGCCGGAATATGTGGAAATCGACCACCCGCTGCAAAAGGCGATCCGGGCGGCGACCGAAGAAGTTACCGGCGAAACTGTGGCGGGTTATGGCATTGACGGCTGCTCTGCCCCGAATTTTGCCATGTCCGTTACGGGCCTTGCCCGCGCCATGGCCAGCTTTGCCTGCGCAAGCGAAGGGGCTTCGGCCCGCCAAAGCGCGATGGCGCGCCTGCGCAACGCCATGGCCGCCTATCCCGATCTGGTTGCAGGCGAAGGGCGGGCTTGCACCGAATTGATGCGTGCCATGGAGGGGCGCGTTTCGCTGAAAACCGGGGCTGAGGCGGTTTTTGTTGCCATGATCCCCGAAAAGCGCCTTGGCCTTGCGTTGAAAATTGAAGATGGCAATTCGCGCGCCTCGGAAGCGGCCCTTGTCGGCATTCTTTCCGGGCTTGGGATGTTGGACGCGGCCCATCCCATGGCGCAAAAGCGCCTGCCAGCACCGCAGCGCAACTGGCGTGGCTTCAATACCGGCGAATTGCGGCTGGACAGCGGGTTCGCCACAGCCTTTGCTTGATTCAAGGCATATCTGCGATACAGTTTTTGCATGAACGCCCCAACGCCCCTTCCCCGGCCCGCCGCCGAAGTGGTCAGCTTTGACCGCCGAGAGCTGGCTTTGATCCTGTCGCTTTACGGGCGCATGGTGGCGGCTGGCGAATGGCGCGATTATGCGATGAATTTCCAGCCCGACCACGCGGCTTTTTCAGTTTTCCGCCGCACAGCCGAAGTGCCGCTTTACCGCATAGAAAAACGGCCAGCCTTGCGAAACCTGCAAGGGATTTATGCCATCCGGGGCGCCGATGGCCAAATCCTGCGCCGGGGTCACGACCTGACCGCCGCCCTGCGCGTGCTGGAAAAGCCGCTTAGGCCAATTGATTAAAGATCCAACCGGCGGCGATGGGTTGGCCCATGGCCTTCTTGGGCGCGAATACGGTCGATGCAGGGCTGGATCGCCTCATAGGCGACAGACATGCTGTGCCCATTGGCGTGAATCAGACGTGTCTCATCCGCCGCCATGGCCACATGCCCGCGCCAGAACAAAAGATCGCCACGCCGCAGCTTGGCATCAGAGCCAATTTCATGGCCAACGGATTGCTGCAAATCGCTGTCGCCGGGCAGGGCAATGCCGCAGGCCCAATGACAAAGCTGAACCAGCCCTGAACAATCAATCCCCGCGCTGGAATTGCCGCCCCAAAGATAGGGCGCCCCCAAAAGCCTTTCGGCCAGTTCTACAGGGTCTTTTTCCCAATCTCCCAAGGCTTTCAGATGGTTGGCTGGAATAAAGCCCTGCGTCGTTTCCAGCCATTTGCCATGTGTGGCCGTAACTTCAACCGCCGCGCCAAGGGTCAGGGAACAAAGTTCGCGCGCCTGCACTTTGGGTTCGGGGTAAAGATGGGTGCGCGGCGTGCAAACCCAATGCGTGGGCTCCGGCCCGCGTGACAAGGCGCGGTCTGGCAGCCAGCCGCAATAGCCATCCTTGGCGGCAAAGCCGAAAGCATGGTCTTCGTTGCGGTCGATCACCACGAAGGATTCGCCCAGCAAAAGCTGACGCTCCCGCGCCCCGTTTGGCGCGCGCAGCAGATCGGCCACCGGCAGCGCCACGCGCATCGGCGTGCCCTCGGTATAAACCGGCACATCCACCCGCCCCTTGAGCGAGATATGGGCAATGCGCGGGGTGGCGGGGGTTAAGCGGCGATCCATTCAATACCCCAAAATAGCGGGCAACGCCCCAAGCACAGCCCGCGCGCCCTGCCCAACCGCGCCTTTGGGTCGCGCCGGCAAATCGGCGGGGCTATGGCCGTAAATGTCAAAATGCATGTAGCGCGGCCCTTCAACAAAACGCCGCAGGAACAGCGCCGCCGTGATCGAACCGGCAAAACCCCAACCGGGGGCGTTATCAAGATCAGCGATTCCCGGCTCGATGATATGTTCATAAGGCGTCCAGAACGGCAGCCGCCAAACCGGATCATGCCCCGCCTGCGCCCCAGCCTCCAACGCGCGCACCATATCTTCATCATCGCAGTAATAGGGGGCCAGATCGGGGCCAACCGCAACCCGCGCGGCCCCGGTCAGCGTGGCCATGGAGATAACGGCATCGGTTGGGCTTTCGCAGGCATAGGCCAGCGCATCCGCCAAAACCAAACGCCCCTCAGCGTCGGTATCGTTCACCTCAACCGTCAGCCCCTTGCGCGAGGTCAGAATGTCTTTTGGCCGTTGCGCATTGCCTGCGATCACATTTTCCACCGCCGGAACCAGCACCCGCAGCCGCACAGGCAGATCAAGCCGCATGATCATATGCGCCAGCCCCAAAACCGTGGCCGCCCCGCCCATGTCTTTCTTCATCAAAAGCATCCCGGAGGAAGGTTTGATGTTCAGCCCGCCGGTATCGAAACACACGCCTTTTCCGACCAGCGTTAAATGTGGGCCATGGCTGCCCCAGTTCATTTCCAACAGCCGCGGCGCGCGGGCAGAGGCGCGGCCAACGGCGTGAATCATCGGAAAATTCTGCGCCAAAAGATCATCACCACGCACTACCCTTGTGCTGGCGCCAAAGCTTTG